>ENA-UZWZ01013819-UZWZ01013819.1-metagenome-genome-assembly--contig:-Day-4-25m-contig-13819_pt1 | contig 10233 bp, 7 predicted proteins | sample MGYA00260346_ERZ794906 | MGnify/ENA metagenome assembly ERZ794906 | reverse complement strand
GTATTAATTACAAGTGTTTCAAAAGCCAAAAATTTACAATGGATTTCTTACCTGGATCATGTCATGACAACTCCTGTATCAGTAGAAATAGGAGGACTCGTGTTTTTGAAAAATAAGATCGACGGACTATCATCGGAACATCGAGAAATTTTGATTAGCACCTTTGCCAATTTGGCTAATAAATATTCTAATGCTCTACTTAAATCAGATGAAACATGGTTAACTTCAAGTTCAAGATACTACAAGACTACTTTAACGGATAATGAAAAGGGGAAATGGCATAAGGCGTTTGGCCTTGTACGTCAAAATTTAGGTGCTAAAGGCATTTACCCTGCTGCATGGATCAGCAAATTAGAAAAAGGGCTTTAATCAATAATATGTGTAGTTTTAAACTCAAGGTATAAACGTATTACGTTTATCGTATCGTTAACCGATCAAAAACACACAGGGTGATTTGCTCAAGTCGTAGGCATTTTCTCTCCAGTCTTCCACACTCATCGTTCGAATACGCTGATTGTGAAGTGTGATATTTGAAGCGATACAGAGCTGTGTGTGATCCGCTAGCTCATTCAATAAATCTTCTAATACATTCATGTTTCTGTAGGGCGTATCCATGAATATTTGTGTGTAGCCCTTTTTTCTTGCTTCAAACTCATAAGTCTTTAACGTTTTAATACGATCTTTTCTGTCCTTAGGCAGGTATCCATGAAAGCTGAAATTTTGCCCTGAAAATCCACTGCCCATTAGAGAAAGTAAGATGGAGGATGGTCCTACAAATGGGATTACCGCAATTTTTTGTGAATGGGCGAGTGATACGATATCTGCTCCAGGATCTGCAACACAGGCACATCCCGCATCAGAAATCACACCTACATCATGGCCTTCAATTAGCCAGTGTAATCCTTTCATGGTATCCTGTTCTGTACTGCGTTTATTCATTTCGATGAACATGGATTCATCAATTGGAAATTGACGATCCATCTTCCGGAGTAATCTTCTCGATGACTTGAGGTTTTCAACAATAAAGTGTCTAATCCCAGATGCTTTTAGGATTACTTCTTGAGGTATAATGTCTTGTATGGACTCACCACCAAGCGTATTAGGAATGATATATAAACTTCCTGCTTTAGTCATTTTTTAGTTTTTCAATGATTATATCTGTTGACCTATCCAATAGATCAAATACATGATCAAACCCTGCTTGTCCGCCATAATAGGGGTCAGGAACTTCCTGGATGGTATTGGAATGCCCTAGCTCGTCTAAAATTAGTTTGACCTTTTCAATGTCTTTGTCGTTTCTGGCTAATCGGGTGACATTGTGGTAATTTGATTTGTCCATCACATAAATGAGGTCGAAATTGTCGTAATCTGAGACCTCAAATTGGCGTGCTCTTAGAGAGGAGATGTCGATGCCATTCTTCATGGCCGTTTCAGTCATTCTTTCATCAGGAGGCCCTCCAACATGGTAATTAGCGGTGCCCGCTGAATCTACAATAGCAGCAAGACCATCACGTTTCACTTTACTCCTGAGTAAACCATCTGCTAATGGTGATCTGCAAATATTCCCCAAACAAACCATTAAAATATTCATGCTGCGAATATAATTAGAATCTCTTGAATGATTATTGATAAAGCTTTCGCCCTTTCCATTTCTGCTTTTTAAAATAGAAGGAAAACAATATAAATAAGTTATAAAACGGAAAAATCAATCCATAAAAAGGAATGAGGAAGGTTAAGATGTTTTTCTTAATTGAATAGAAATATACCGAAAGAAATGAGAGATCAATCCCGCATTTAATTAAGAATAAAATGCCAAAAGTTTTTGGGTCTTCAAGTATCCAATAAATAAAAAAGCTGAAAAAAGAAACGGTAAAAATGAATTGAACGATGGCCCAAAAATTCAGCAATCCGTCTTTGATTAATAAGGATTTTCCAAACCATCGAGTCCTTTGACTAATGTACCCTAAAAAGGAGGAAGGGCTTTGAGTTGTTATTCGACACAGCTGATTCGATGCACAATACACTTTCTTGTTTTGCTTTATCATATGACGCAATAGAAACATATCATCACCACTCAAAACATGTTCGTGTGCATTCAGATTTATGCATTCCAGGTAGGCATTTTTTTCGAAAAGTAAATTTGCTCCATTACACATGATGGGCCTTAGCCAATAAGCACTGGCTTGATTTACGAAATTTGCAAGATAAAAATCAATTTCACCGAGGGATTGTACAATGTTTTTCGATTCAAAGTGCACAGGTAATACGATCAGGTCTGCTACTTCAAGTTTTTGAACGTCAGTAAAATAATTGTCTTCAAATTGAATATCTGCATCCCAGCATAATATATATTTCGTTGTGGCTCTCTTTACACCTTCTTGTATTGCTGATTTTTTACCAAAAGCTGCCTCATTTAATGAGTGATTAGCGATTAAACTAGGATTCATTTTTTCAAACAATTCTGACCAGTTATCCTCCGAATGGTCGTTAACAAAGATGAATTTAGACGGGAGTATTTTTAAACGGTTAATGTTCTTGAGAAGAATAGAAAGGTTATGATATTCATTTCTAAAGGCCACAACGACAGTCAATTCCGAGCGTCTTATTGTTGAATCAGCCTTTGTTGTATTCACCTTTTGTGTATTTCTCCATCCGATGATGAGTATGAAATAAAAGAGGAGATATAAAATGATTAGAATACTAAACCCAAGCATGCTGAGTACGTTTTTTCACAAGTAATGTAGCTATTAGAGCAGGTAATATTTGATTTAAAAGCCATGTACTAACTGCCGCTAAAATAATTGATGGTACCGCGATGCCGATAAGCGTGAGAATTGTTATGGCTACAGTTTCCCGGACAATTAATTTTCCCATGAACAAAGAAGGAGAAATGGTTATAGCCCCAAACATGAGCATCACCCAGATGATGAAGTCAGGATTAAATGGAACATCAAATACCATAAGGGCCAATATGAATTGAGCTACAAAAACGACATATCTGAACATTGAAAGGCAAAGCAGGGTAAGTCTTAGGTCTCTTGAAACTACAACGCCACTAATTTGCTTAAAGAATCGAAAAGGAAGTTTTTCAATGATGGAATCTCCATAAAAATAGAGGAGATATAGACTTAAATTGGCAAGAATTAAAAGTAAATGGTAGAGTACATGAATAGAGCTAGAATAAATAATTTGAAATGCAACGAGTCCCATTGAAATACTCATGATAAATTGTGCTCCATTAGAAGCAATGGTATTTACGATGATTTTCTTTCGACTTGATTTTGGAAAATAGAGCATACGACCAATAAAATTTCCAGCATAGGCAGGAGTAATGATTCCAGAGACAATTCCTGATAGAAAAGAATGTGCCTTTTGTTTTTGATCAACAGTTTCATCTCGAAGGATGACATTCCATTTTTGCCATTCAATAAAAAGATTTAAAGGCATTAAGAAAATTAAAAAAACGAGTACATCATAGTGAATTGTAGATGTAAAAGATATGCCGTTGGGCAAATCGGAAAGTCTACTATTGAGGTAATAAATAAGCAAGCCTAAAACACCTAATTTTAACATTAGGAATGAAATCGAATGAAATTGTTTAGATTTAATCACTAAAACCAAATTGAGTGTCTGAAGATAAGATAATTCTTGGAATTGACCCGGGTACCACCGTTATGGGATATGGGTTAATTCACATAAAAAAGAAAGAAATTTCTATGTTGAATTTTGGAATCATTCAGCTTAAAAAAATTGAAACTCACCCTGACAAGCTCAAGCGTATTTTGGAGCGATTAAATGGATTGATACTTGAGTTTAAACCAGATGAAATGGCGATTGAAGCGCCTTTTTTTGGTAAAAATGTACAGTCTATGCTTAAACTGGGAAGGGCACAAGGAGTAGCCATTGCTGCAAGTCTAAATCACAATGTTCCGTATGAGGAATACTCTCCAAGACGAATAAAGCAAGCCATTACAGGAAGCGGAAGTGCTTCCAAAGAGCAGGTGGCAGCCATGCTACAAAGTATTTTAAGATTTGAAGAAATGCCTAAATATCTTGATGCTACTGATGGGTTAGCAGTTGCTTTGTGTCATCATTATTCAAATGGAATAGGTGAAAACAATAAGAACAAATCTGGATCATGGAAAGGGTTTCTAAATTCAAATCCAGATAGACTAAAATAGCAAGCTTGATAGAAGTATATACAGATGGTAGTTCAAGAGGTAATCCAGGACCTGGGGGGTATGGAATAGTGCTTTCGTACAACGCCAAAGAAAAGGAAATCTCGGAAGGATTTAGAAAAACCACCAATAATCGAATGGAGCTCATGGCCGTGATTGTTGCATTAGAATCTTTAAAGACAAATAAGATTCCAGTAAAGGTTTATTCTGATTCAAAATATGTTATTGATTCAATTACCAAAGGGTGGCTAAAATCATGGATCAAAAAAGGATTTAAGGGAAAGAAAAACAAGGACTTGTGGATGCGTTACGATAAAATCTCCACGAATTTTGAGATTACATTTCAATGGGTTAAAGGTCATGCGGGCAATATAAAAAATGAAAGGTGTGACGTATTGGCCGTCGAGGCTTCTAAAGAATCTACATTAAGTATTGATGAAAACTATGAAGCAATGAATAATGAAGGGAATGATTTATTCTGATTCGATTACAGTTACAAAACCGTGTTCATTGACAATCGTTCCTCCCAGCATCTCTCCTGAAAGCTTATAAAAATAAACACCATCTTTGCATTTTTCAGCTCCGTTATCCGTTCCGTCCCAAAGTAAAACACCAGTTTGATCGACTTTGTCCCACATGACATTACCCCATCGATTTAGTATAAGAATGTTATACGATTTGAAACCGTCAAACGGTAATGTAAACAAGTCATTTACTCCATCATCATTCGGTGTAAATACATTTGGCACCCAAATGAGAGGGTCACTGATGTCAATAATTACCGAATATTCATCTGTACAGCCTATTGCATCCGTTATCGTCAGAACCACGGGGTATTGACCGCTTGTAGGATAGCTTTCTATTTGAGACTCACTGGTTCCGCTATAAACCAAATTACTATTCCCAAAATTCCAGGCCCAGCTTATTATGGGGGTACTATCAAAACTGGAACCGTCTACGAATGTAATTTCCTCATCTTGGTCAGCGGGGTTTGGAGTTGCTGTGAAAAAGGCATTTAAACCATCGTCTGCAACCGAGATTTCATTTAAAGGATAAATAACTTCACATCCCAATTCATCCATAATAGTAACTTCAGGAAAATAGGTATCTGCCTCTGGGAAATTATAAAAGAAGCTAAGTGTGTCTTGCATGGTATTCCCATCTCCTAAATTCCATATAATTGATGAAATATCAACAGGATCGTTCATTACAAAGTTTGCACCTTGAGCACATTCTCCAGGTGTTTGAAACCAGCTTGGATCACCACTTGGGCCACCGACAGTTAGATAGTCTACTAAAACGGTATCGTCTGTGCAGCCATAGGAATCTGTTATTGAAAGAGTTAGGGAGTAAGTGCCAGGAAGGGCATAGGTGTTACTCGGGTCTTCTAAAACAGATTGATTTCCGTTACCAAAATTCCATACCCATGATTGAATTGATCCATATGAAAAAGAGGAATCCTCGTATGTTCCAAATATAGGAGGACATGTATACTCGCCTTCAGAATTAATTGCGGCTCCAGTGAAACTGTAATTAGGATATGCTGTGGGTATTGAAACAGTAATTAGGTTACTCGCGGTATCAGTACATCCATTTGCATCTGTTACTACTAAGTCGAGTTCATGTGTTAAGCTCGTTACACCAAAGGGGGCAGACGATTCATTGAAAATAGTATTCAGGTTGGTTTCATCAGAAAAACTATCTCCATCGACAAACCATTCGAATGTTAGAGGTTCTAAGCCATCTGAAGCATTAGAAGTAATAATATTTCCACCATTACATATGACATTTTGCACGGAGTAAAACGCATTAGGTTCTGTTATAGTAATGGGAATTGATGCCGGTGTTGATCTACACCCAAACTCATCTATGGCGACGAGCTGACCATAATAAATACCACTCCCTATAAAGGTATGTTCAATAGGGTTATTGTCATTCACTGTAATTGTTGATGCATCATCAGTAAAACTGTATTCGAAACTCGTTAAGTCGAGCCCGTTAAGTGATATTGAATTGTTAGTAAAAGTTACCAAGAAAGGAGAGCATCCTACACCATTATCTGGGGACAGCACAGCAAAAGGATTTGCCAGAACGGTTACCGGTAAGGTTGCTTTTGCAGAACACCCCACGCTATTAATGGCATTTAGTGTCACGGTATAATTGCCTGGAGTCGGGTAAGAATAGCCAATATCAGGGCCATCACTTATAACATCTCCATTCCCCATATCATACTCCCAAGCGGTTAATGGGTGTGGGGTTGGTGGGTCAGACCATGAGGTACTCGAATCAAACAAGTACAATGAATCTCCTGAACAGATGGAATCATTGGAAAGGGAAAAGTCCGGACTAACAGTAGATATATTGACCTCTCTTGTAGAGCTATCACTACACCCTGTTGTATAATTATGAATGACCTGCTCAATGGTATAGGTACCGTATTGAGAAAAGAAGTGACTGTAATTACCCATATCAAGGTCATCCAGTTCTGGGTCATCCAAAGTATCGTTGGGCATTCCGTCGCCCCATTCCCATATCATTAGGATATCGTCTGGGGTTTCGCCATGAACGGCTTCATCAGTGAAAGACACTTCTACAGGAAGGCTGCCAGGATTACAATATAGGGTTTCATCTGGCGCAAATTTTGAGACAGGAGCGTTGATGTAAATGAGAGAATCAATTTGTAAAGAATCTATACAACCCCTATAATCAACAACAAGTAAAACATCAAAATATCCAGTGTCAGATGAATATTGAAAGGTTGGATTTGCCTCGGTTGAATTCCCATCTGTAAAATCCCAGAAATAATTAATTTCTGTTGAGTCAGGAAAACTAGGAGTCGTTGTGATAAAGGAATTAAAATTAAAATCAGTCTTAATGCAATTTATTGTCGTGTCTACTGTAAAGTCTAGGGAGTTTAATTCTCCAACTGATATGTATTCAGAAAGATTTACTATTCCGTTACATCCTGAAGCAGTTGAGATTTCTAATGTCACATCATAAAGCCCATTTGTGTAGGTTTGAATAGGAGGGTTTTGACCAGAAAATGTTTGTCCATTTCCAAAGTCCCATTCCCAGCTTGTAATTGGATTTAATGGATTTGGGGTACTTGAAGTATCACTAAACTGAACATCTAAAGGATTGCACCCACCCGTTACATCCGCAACGATGTAAGGAACTATTTCTTCAATGTATATGTAGTCAACAATGGTTGTAACTCCAGAACATCCATTTGCTGTTACCATAGACAAAGAAACGGTATAGCTGCCACTCGAATTATATGTTTGTGAAGGTGGGTTTTCACCAGAGAAGGTTTGTCCGTTCCCAAAGTCCCATAAATATTCAACACCTCCCGCCGAAGTGTTAATGAAATTTATTGTTGCCGGAGAACAGTCTGTAGTAATGTCAGAGGTGAAGGATGGAGTTGGTGTTGCCTCAACCGTAATATCTGCAGCTATACTACCGGAACATCCGGAATTTGTATTGTCAGAGGACAATTGAATACTATAAACACCAGGTGCTCCAAAAGTGAATGATGGATCTTGAGAGGAGCTATTTCCTTGACCACCAAAATTCCAATCCCATTGATTGGCACCCGCTGTTGAGTTGTCGGTGAATTCAACCAATTCTCCTACACAAACTACTGTTGGAAAGGAAAAGTCTGCTTGATAATTAGAAATGGTGATCTCTTCAACTGAACTGCCTGAACACGAGTTATCGGTATTAACCATGTTAAGAGAAATGGTATATGTCCCAGCAGAATTGTAGGTCTGATCTGGCGGATTTTCGATTGAAGAAGTATTTCCATTTCCAAAATCCCATTCATAAGTATATTCACTTCCAGAGTCAGAATCATTTTGAATACTCAAAGTCAATGGTACTGTGCATCCTAATCCTAAGGGAGTGAATGAAACAGTCGGTGATGGTAAGATGGTAATGTAAGAGGGCTTTACCTCAGCGTCAGCTTCTCCTGCAGTATTGGTGGCCACAAGAGTTACGGTATACGTGCCTTCCAAAAAATAAACATGAGATGTAGATTCGTCACTCGAACCATTTCCGTCGCCAAAGTCCCAAACATACTCTTGTATTTCTGGCCCACCATTTAAAGATGAATTATTAAGGAAATCAATCGTTTCTCCCACGCAAGCAGATAATGGCGTAGCTGTAAAGTCAGCAATGGGTGCTTGGGCATTGATTGCGCATACACAAAGCAAGCCCGAAAACAGGAGAAAAGGTAATTTAAGCATAGTTTAGTCGCGTAAATGTATAAAAAAGACGTGTCTTAACGACATTTAGATGCTTCATTATTAGATTATAATTGAAGAATACCATTTTTCAATGTTCCGAAAGTTAGTGTTTTTTCTTCTTGCCAAATCTTTAATTTGTTCTTCTGTTACTTTTCCAACACCAAAATATTTTGATTCGGGATGCGCAAAATACCAACCACTCACAGAAGCTGCTGGAGTCATAGCCAAACTTTCAGTTAGGTTTATTCCAATATTCTGTTTGACATTTAGCAAATTGAAAAGTCCAATTTTCTCTGTATGGTCAGGACATGCAGGATAGCCAGGGGCAGGTCTAATCCCTCTGTATTTTTCTTTTACAAGGTCTTCATTTGAGAGTTTTTCATTTTTAGAATATCCCCAAAAATCGATTCTAATGCGTTCATGCAAATACTCCGCCAAAGCTTCTGCAAGTCGATCTGCAAGAGCTTTTAGCAGAATAGAGTTATAGTCATCATGATCTTTTTCAAATTTTTCAATGTGCTGTTCAATGCCCAGTCCGGCAGTGACAGCAAACCCTCCTATGTAATCGATGTTTCCCGTTTCTTTTGGGGCAATAAAGTCTGCCAATGCCAAATTTGCCTGACCAGAAGCCTTTTTGGTCTGCTGCCTTAAGGTTCTTTGAATGTTTAGGACTTCAGAACGGTTTTCGTCAGAATAGATTTCTATATCATCGCCTACTGTGTTTGCGGGAAAAATACCATAAACGGCCTTTGCCATTAACCAATGATTAGCGGTTATTTTTGTTAGCATTTCTTTAGCATCTCTAAATAAAGATTGCGCTTCTTCTCCCACTATTTTGTCTTCTAAAATGTTTGGAAACCTTCCATGAAGTTCCCACGTTTGAAAAAAGGGTGTCCAATCAATGTAAGGTGTAATCTCGTCAAGTGAAATATCATTCAAAACCTCCACGCCCAATTTTTTTGGAGCAACGACTGTTTCGTTATTAAAATCAAGTTTTAAATTGTTTTCCCTAGCTTTTTCTATGTTTAACAGAGTTTTGTTGCGCACATGTGCGGCATGATTTTTCCTTAATGTATCATACTCCACTTTTAAATCCGCGATAAAGGATTGTTTTTTATTTCCCAATAGGCTCTCAACAACCGTTACTGAACGAGAAGCATCAAGAACATGGATGGTATTCCCAAAATTGTAATGCTCGTCAATTTTAACTGCAGTATGCACCCTCGACGTTGTGGCTCCACCAATAAGTAGAGGTGTTTTCATTTGAACCCTTTCCATTTCTTTGGCAACATGAACCATTTCATCCAATGATGGTGTTATCAGACCACTTAACCCGATGACGTCAACATTTTTTTCAATTGCTGTGTCAATAATCTTTTGAGCAGGAACCATAACACCCAGATCAATAATTTCATAATTATTGCATCCCAAAACCACACCTACAATATTTTTCCCAATATCGTGTACATCCCCCTTCACAGTTGCCATAAGGATTTTCCCAGAGGATTGTATTTTTCCACCTTTTTCTTTTTCAATAAATGGCAAGAGATATGCTACGGCCTTTTTCATAACCCGTGCAGATTTCACAACCTGTGGCAGGAACATTTGGCCACTACCAAAAAGGTCTCCAACGACATTCATCCCATTCATTAAAGGCCCTTCAATGACCTCGATGGGTCGATTGTATTGCTGCCTACATTCTTCGACATCTAAATCTATATATTCAACGATTCCTTTGACTAAGGCATATGAAAGTCTTTCTTGAACAGTTGTATCTCTCCAGCTAAGATCTATTTCTTTTTTCTTTCCTT
>ENA-UZWZ01001796-UZWZ01001796.1-metagenome-genome-assembly--contig:-Day-4-25m-contig-1796_pt1 | contig 10268 bp, 9 predicted proteins | sample MGYA00260346_ERZ794906 | MGnify/ENA metagenome assembly ERZ794906 | reverse complement strand
ATGCCTGGCTTTAGGAGGCATTCTGCTGCTGCCTCATCAAAAAGACGATTAACCGCGACAATAGATCCAAAAGCACTTATTGAATCTGCTGCCATCGCTGCTCCTAGAGCTTCATGAATTGTTGCAGCACTCGCCGCACCGCAAGGATTCGTGTGCTTAATGACTGCGGCACCAGGATCCTGAATCAAGCCGGCAATTCGAACTGCAGCGTCAAGATCAAGCAAATTGTTGTAAGACAGTTCTTTACCCGAGAGCTGCTTTAAACCCGCCAGTCCGAAATGTGTGTCAGCGGGTGCATACATTGCAGCCGACTGATGTGGGTTTTCGCCGTATCGCAACGACATTCTTCGCTCAAGTCCCAAAGTAACCCGAGTTGGTAGTGGTGGTTCTTCAGGTTGGCCCTCTTTTGTTACCGGCACTCCTCCTGCTACCAAGCCTGCGTGACTTGCCATCCAACGGGCGATGACCGCGTCGTATTCGGCAGTACGTTCAAAAGCTCTCGCAGCGAACAATCGTCTTTCTGCCAGCGTCGTGCCTCCACGACTCATTGCAGCTACCGCCTCATCATACTGATCAGGACCTGTAACGACTGCGCTAAAGGCATGGTTCTTGGCGGCTGCTCGCACAAGGCTTGGTCCTCCGATGTCAATTAATTCAATCGCATCATCCGCCGTACAGCCATCTCGGTCAATAACGCTCGCAAAGGGGTATAGATTCACAACAATCAGCTCAAATCTGTGAATTCCATGCTCTGCCAAAACTTCAAGATCATCCTCCCTGTCACCGCGGGCCAAGATGCCAGCAAAAATATTTGGATGAAGCGTCTTCACACGTCCATCGAGTACTTCTGGGAAACCAGTAATTGATGACACATCTTCAACAGAGACGCCTAATCCCTCGAGGGCTCTCGCAGTCCCGCCAGTACTGACAGCTATAATTCCAGCCGCCTTGATAGCTGAAGCCAGTTTGTCGAGACCAGCTTTATCGTAAACACTTATGAGCGCACGGCGAATTGGTAGCATGCCGGCGTTGGCTTCCTGATCCGCACTCGTGTTGGTAGAAGTGACTGAAGCATTCGGTACTAATTGAGACATTTTTATTCAAAGCAGAGGAGTAAAACTATATTCTTGTTCACTGAGTTTCAGATTAGAACCGGCAGCGTTAGTTACTCAAAGGGTTCTGCGTTACTCCGGTCAACCAGGCACGTCTTTGCCAGAGTTTGCCCTGTGCAGATCAACCTCAATGATTGTGCCTCGTTTTGTCAAATGACCTTTTATAAAAACACGACCCCGTAATTGCTTCACGATCGATTTCACAAGATACAACCCTAAGCCAGTTCCCGGGGTGGCTCGTTCTAGCTCACTTCCTAACCGAACAAACCTTCGAAAAACCTGCCCACGGTCTGCAAGTGGGATCCCTGGACCATTATCTGCCACACGAACCAACACACGATTTTTCTTTTTTAATTCCATTGTGACATCGACATGTGGTTCAGGAAGCGAATACTTTATTGCGTTATCAATAAGGTTTCGGAACACAATTTCAATATCAGCCTCCCTTCCCTGCACTAAAAAATCTTTTGTTTCAGGTTCTACATTTACCACAATGCAATCAGCTGAGACCTGATGGCGCTCAGCGACCCGCTTAGCAGCATCTTTGAGCACTGGGACTATTGGGGTCGCTTCAGCAATTGATAATGCTGGTCGATGCATCGTTTTCGCCGCATCAAGAAGATGATCAATCAGCGTGTCTAATCGCTCCACATCTTGCAGCATGAATCGATGAAAATCTGATTGTTCCACCGGAGGTACTGGCCGACGTGTCAATGTCTGCAGATAGAGTTTGAGTGAGGCGAGCGGACTTTTGAGCTCGTGAGTCACACTATCAATGAAATTACTCTGACGCTGCGATAAAGCGATTGCCTTGACTGCCAAAGCGAAATAGATGATGACGCCAACCAATACAAGCACGAGAAGCGACACACCGACTGCTAATAAAACCCAGTAGAATGCTGCATTTTTAGAGCCCAGCGCAGCAGCTATACTGACGAGAACCCATCCGACCCCGAGGGTGATGATTGATCCAATCAACACCACACCAAGTGTAATTGGCCAACCTAATGAACGGCGTGGTTCCACAAAATCTCCTTGTTTCAAGTAATCTCAGATTAACGTTCCGTCTACTCGTTGTGAAATCTGTTCTCATGAACTGATTTGATACTTCCAAAAAATGACTGCATTTCCGCTACAAAAGAGCAAGTTACATGTTCCGATTCATTTTGAAATCGGACGAATCAGTGTTCAATTCTTGTGGAATATTGATCGATGGCACCATAGCTTCCAAATAGATCAAAAGAATTATCTCCAATCGGTTGAAAAGAACGGTATCACTCAAAATAATGTGGAGCAAACAGTGCCTGAGGGCATTTCTGATACGTGGCCTGCATCACCGGTCATTACCGAAGTAACGCCAACTGAGGCCATGGGCCGCCCAGCCCTTGTGGCCATTGGGCTGGCTGGCCGTTCACATTTTTCAGCAAGTTTGACCGCCTCACAAGCTGAAGAAGACTCGATGTTAGTCGAAGTTGCCTGCAGAGCTCAGGAGGCACCAAAATGGCTCGGTTCAACGTATTTATTGCACGGAGAAAGCCCCCCAGATGATCTCATCGCGATTCAACCGAAGGCAATTGACACATTTGACCGACCTGTGACAATCCTGTGGTCATATCGCATTTCAGTAGGGGGTATTGAGGCAGTACACCCTGCATCTTGCGGCAAACTGCTCTTTCCGTCAAATTGTTGATGAACAGCGGTCATCTGGCGATCGCCCCTTAGGCAATTCAGAAAAAGTTGGTGGAAGCTTCTGATGTTTGATGTTATCGAGCGGCTGAAGGCCGAATGGACTGATAAATATGTGGTGATTAGCTCACCCGCACCGGAACTCAGTCGGTTTGCGAAAACCACCGGTACAGTACGAGCGGTCAATATGAACGGTCGCTGCCTCGTGGAGTTTGATCAGTTCAACAACATAGGCTGGTATGACATTGATCCGTCGCATCTTAGAGTTGTTACAGAACCACTGCCAAAGCCAGAAAAGAAAGTGGTGACAAAAACCGCTCCTGCAACAAAAGCATCTTCAGTCAAAACGGCGACGGCAAAGAAACAGTCAACCGCAGATATCCTAGCAGCGGCGCGAGGTGGTAGTTCAACACCTGCAGCAAAGCCAACTGAGAAACTATCTGTAGCTGAAATTTTAGCGAAGGCTCGTGGTGCCCAAGCAGCTCCACCTCCTTCGACTGAAGAGTCGACGCCGAATCCAGACGAATTACCTGAGAATCCAATAGCTTCAGAAGAAACAACTCAGGCAGAATCACCTCCTGAAGAGAAGCCTTCAGCGGGCGCTCTTCCAACGACAACGGCAGAAAAAATCTCATGGTGCAGACAGCATGATGCACAGTAACTAGGTCACAAAAGCAACCAACTGTCATTCAAACCGCACAAGGGGAAACAAACATGTTTCGAGATCAACTCCATCCCAAGAGAATTTCTTCAACTGCTCTCTTCTGCATGTCTCTTATTCTTGCCGGCTGTGGACGCATTACGAATCATCCCCTAGTGAAGATCGCGAAAGAAGAAGTTGCCGTAAACAATCGGTCGCAAGCAATGCTAGGACAACCATTGACTTGGCAGGGGACTGTCACTGGTCGAGCGAATGAGGTTGACGGAATTGGAGCCATGCAAATCCCTGTCCGTGGTCCAAAAACAACTGCGACAGTCATCGTTGAAGGAAAGAAATTTGGGGAGGAGTGGGGAGTTACACTTCTGGAAATTCGCCCAGACAACGGAGATGAAAAACTTTCACTAACCGCAGATCTTGCTATGCGAAGCGGGGTAGAAACTCCAAAATTTGATCCTTCTGCGACACAAGCACCGGCTTCGCAAACTGCACCACCACCTGCTGAAATTACAATTGACTTACCTCCAGGAATCCCAGGGCCAGAATAGGGATATTTTCAATTCATTTCACGGAGGCGAGCCAACTCTTCTTCACGGCCAATGACAAGTAGTATTTGATCCTGAATAAGTTTGGTCCGCCCTTCAGGAAACATCTGGAATCGTCCCTGCATTACGTCCCGTAATCCCAGTACAAATACGCCGATGGTGCTCCGAAGATCTGCTTCAGCAAGAGTCTTGCCCTCCAGTGATTCTGGTACCGTAATTTCAACGACGCTGTACTCCGGATCGATTGGTAAAAAGTCAAGAACGTTTGGCCAACTCGATTTATCGGCTAATTCTTTAGCAACCATCTCTTCTGGAAAGACCACTCGATTCGCACCAAGGTGCGAGAGGATTTTTCCGTGTTCTTTTGTAACTCCTTTTACAACAACATCACGCGCACCAAGTTCTTTAACATGCAGCGTTGCCAACAGTGACCGAGAAATTGTTTCCCCGAGTGAGATGAAAACTGATGTCGAATCTTTGATAGGAAGGTTTTCAAGTAACTCTCTGTCAGTCGCATCACCGATAATCGCTTCATGGATGACGTTCTTGACCGCATCTAGTCGATCACGCCGCTGATCAACTCCGGTTACCCGGCACCCGTTCGCTGCCAGTTGACTCGCTAATGCAGAGCCGAAAGAACCCATTCCGAGCATAATAAAACGTTTACTACTAGTTGAAGGCACCTTGTATTAGCCGACAAGCGGCTCCTCCTCAGGGTAGTTAGGCTGGTACGTAGGTCGTTGCCGAGACAAAGCAACTGCGACAGTGATGGGACCCAAACGGCCCAGCAGCATCAAAATAACCAAAATGAATTTTCCAGGAATTGTGAGTGAAGCCGTAATTCCAGTCGATAGGCCGACCGTTCCTAATGCTGATATGCATTCAAATGATGCATCGAGAAACCAGCGTGGCCGCTCAGCTGCCTTCCCACCATTTTCAACACCCAAAAGTGCAACAAGTGCAACGAATGCAATTGCAACAAAAACCAATGCCGTTGCAGTAGCTCTCTCAACTGCACGCTCCGGAATTGTACGTTTTGCAAAATTAGCTCGCTCTTGCCCTCGAAAGCTTGCTCCGGCACGAGTGAGGAGTGTCATAAAAGTACTGACTTTAAATCCACCACCCGTAGAACCAGGGCCCGCGCCTACCGCCATGAGCAGTATTGTGAGGAAGAGCGTCGCACTTGACAAACTCCCGTACTCGACTGTGTTAAAGCCCGCGGTGCGACATGTTGTCGTATGAAATAAACCAAGCAAAACGCGGCTCGACAGGGGCTGACCTGCCAGAACACCGTCTGACTCAAACACCCAAAAACTCACCGCACCGAAGGCAAGCAAACCAGCCGTACCCAGCAACATCAACTTCGAATGCATATGCAGCCTATCCCATAGAGATTCCCGGCTCCAGAGACGCGAAGTGATATCAAAAAGCACTGGAAAGCCAAGCCCTCCGACAATGACAAGACCGCAAATTATAAGATTTACGGGAACATCAGTATTGTACGCCACAAGGCTATCATCCCCGAGAGAGAACCCTGCGTTACAGAATGCCGACACGGAATGAAAAGCTGCTCTCCAAATGACATCAAATGGCTCACGGGTGCCCCACGTTGCCGCAGTCAGCAATAAAAAACCAATGAATTCTGAGCAGAGCACAACCACCAGAACCATCAACGCCAACTGACGGAGCCCTCGGGCTGATTTGATCCCAAGAGTCTCTGCAATGACGGCTCGCTGCCTGACAGTTGCCTCTCCACCAATTTGAAAGATAAGAAGCGTCGTGATTGTCATAATTCCGAGACCACCAAGCTGAATCAATATCAGAATGACCCCCTGACCGAAGGGGGAGAAGTCTTCTACGGTTGATCGCACTGTCAAACCCGTCACGCAACAGGCACTGGTCGCAGTAAACGCAGCATCAACGATGGTTAATGCTGGCTGATCTGGCGCACGGGAGGCCGGAAGAGCCAGCAAGCCGGTCCCAATTGCAATTGCACCGAGGTACGTAAAAAACGACCAGCGGGCGGAGTAACTGGCGAGAGATCCTGTAAATTCAGCCATCTAATGCGGCGGCTTGGGCCTGTAGGCCCTGATCCACCACCCAAAACTTGTCTTAAAGCGTACAACGACAATCGCGTACCGTCCTCTGAGACCATTTTCTTATGATACTTTCCAGACCTCGAGTCAGGCAAACCAGGCTGCCGGGAACCCCGCATGAACGAAAAAATCGAAACCTTTTCCCAAATGTTTGACTCCGGCCCCAAGACGTACATAATGCAGTTGTCCCCTACGGTCATTGAAAGCTGCCGTGGCATTTTGCCGCCCCCGCCGCAGCATTCGATAGCTTCCGGTTATCGAAAAAAAACCGTTGGAACACGCCCATCGAAGGTCTGGGATTTCCCGTCCTGATGTAGTCTGATCATATTGGTTTTTTCTGTAAGGAGTAGTTGGTTTCCATGGCCAGAATTCGAAATGTATTCGAGATTATCGAACTGTACGGGCACGATGAAAATTTCGTTCCCCATGTAAGTGAAGAATTTACACCGACGACAGCACCTGCTGGCTCTCGTCAAAAAATAGATGTGCTTGCTGAGCGTATTCAGCGAGGCATGCCCCTTTGGCATCCTGAAGATTCAACTGACTCAACAGACCTTGTTACCGCTGGTAATACTGCCTGAGTACGGATCAAAAAAGTCGATGCTAATAAAAAACAAGCCAGTTCTTCACGCAGAAGATACTGGCTTGTTTTTTATACTTTTGAGAGTCAAGAAGGCTTAACGACTTCCCCGCCCACGAAGAGCGCTCTCAATATCACGTTGTGCTGTCTGCGCCTTTAATTTCTGTCGCTTATCGTGTACTTTTCGGCCGCGACCAATTCCCATTAATAACTTTACGCGTCCTTGTTTGAAATACGCTTTAAGTGGAACAAGCGTGAGGCTTTTTTCATACGCCAAGCTCGCAAACCGCATGATCTCACGACGATGCAATAAAAGCTTTCGAGGCCGTTTTGGCTGGTGATTTAACTGATTTGCTTTTACGTACTCGGGGATATCACACCCAATGAGCCACACTTCATTCCCTTTCACTCTGCCATACGCCTCATCAAGAGACATTTTTCCTGACCGAAGACTCTTCACTTCACTTCCAACAAGCGCGATTCCGCATTCCAGGGTGTCCAGGATTTCATAATGATGCCTCGCTTTTCGATTTTCTGCGACGACACGCTCAGCTAGATTTCCCTTGCCAGACGCTCCTTTACTTGATTTTCCGCTATTTGTTGGTTTTGATGACGCCATCTCGTATATCCAAAAAAATTTGTTGCCGTAAGACAACTGTCATTCATGCGATCTTCTGTTGACGAGGGTACACTGCGACCTGCTTCTTAGGGCAAGAAATTAAACCCTTACACCATCGGCAAGCACATGAAATCGAGTGAGACTAACAACCAATCTACATACCATCCTCAAAGAAAATTTTCCAAAGTCTACCAGACCTTAAAACAGAAGATATTATGCCGGTCAGTTGCTTTCCAAAGACTCGACAATTGCATATGTGTAGTCGTACCTTCTATCCTCTATCGTTTTGCGGAAAGTCGACCATGAACAACAGTTACTTAAAGCTGAAGTGGCTCTTTAACGTTCAGCTACTGAGTAGTGCATTTTTTGTCTTGTTACCTTCGGTGGCGTGTACCGAAGATTGGCCACAGGCGCAGGGTAGCAATCGTGATAATAAATCTGCAGAAACTGAATTACTCGACAAATGGCCTGACGGCGGCCCAGAATTACTCTGGACATTTCGAAATTCTGGTGTGGGATATTCGGGCCCAGCCGTTGTTGGTGATTGTCTTTACATAATGGGGGGTAGGAATGGTCTCGCAGAATTGCTAGCCATTCATGCTACAAGTGGCAAACTTCGTTGGTCAAAAACTGTTAGCAATAAGATCTTTGATTTCGAAGGTAACTCGTGGGGAGCTGGGCCAAGGGCCACACCAACAGTCACAGATGAAATGGTCTATGCTTTGGCTGGTGATGGTGAATTGGCTGCGTTTGATACAGAGGGTAAATTTTGTTGGCACGTCAACATGGTCGATGACTTAGGCGGCTCTGTCAGTATCGTAGATGCCGGTGAACCGGAAACCTATGGCTGGGGTTATTGCTGGTCGCCACTCGTTGATAACAACAAAGTCATCTGTGTACCCGGAGGTGATCAAGGCATGCTCGCTGCCTTGGATCGAAAGACAGGCAAAGTAATTTGGCGAAGTGAAAGCCTCACAGGAGGAGCAACGTACTCCTCACCCATCAAGGCTACTGTGGATGGGATCGATCAATACATCGTAATGACCCAAACTGGTATAGCAGGAATCGCGGCGATCGACGGCGAGTTACTGTGGAACTACAAACGCGATCGGCCTTACCCCGACGTCGTTATTCCCACCCCCGTCTATTACAACCAGCATGTATACGCCAGTGTTGGCTCGGCAGGCTGCGACCTGATCAAGTTAACAAAGCAAAACGAGGGCTCATTCGATGCTACACGCGTCTACTTTAGCCGTAACATGAAGAACGAATTAGGTGGTTTTGTTTTGCACAACGGCCATGTCTACGGTAGTTCCGCACGACGTGGTTGGGTATGTCAAGCGTTTGGCAGTGGTGACCTCGAATGGTATAGCAAACGCGTAAGTGATTCATTAGGCGAAGGGTCTATCGCCTATGCGGACGGCCGTCTGTACTTGTATGCAGAACGCGAAGCGGAGGTAGCGATAATTGAAGCAGTTCCGGAGGGTTACCAAGAAAAAGGTCGCTTTACACTCCCTGAAGAATCACAGATGAGAGCACCTAGTGGCAAGAATTGGACCCATCCTGCAATTGCCGACGGCAAATTATACCTACGCGATCAAGAGTTATTGTTCTGCTACGATATTAAATAATGCATATCGCGAAACGAAAATATTACTAAGATTCTCCACAAAAAAACATGTAGTAGTTGACGAACCAGACAAAGAGTCCATCTCATTCTCAAATACTCACTGTTTTATCTACCTCATCAGTGATTAATTAACATCGTAATATTAACAAATTAGAGCATGAACTATGAATGATCTCCGAAGGTATACATTTTTCGTATGGATGTTATTTCTGTCCTGCCCGGCATTAGCTGCAGAATGGACGAACTGGCGAGGACCAGAAAGGAACGGTGTCTCACGCGAAGCAAACTTGCCTGATGACGCTGAGGATGTCCTTTGGAAGAAAACTGATGTGAGTTGCCGCTCTACCCCGATTGTGATGAACGAAAAGGTGTATATCGTTAGCAGGATCGGAGAAGGCGTTAATGAGCAAGAACGCGTCGTCTGCATGGACGCCAAAAATGGTGATCTTATTTGGGAACATCGATTCGGTATTTTCTTTACACCAATCGTGAGTGTTCGCCTTGGCTGGACGGTTCCATTTGGGGATCCAGAAACTGGAAACGTTTACGCGCACGGTACGCAAGGCTTGTTATTCTGTTTTGATGGCGAAACCGGAAAGGTCAAATGGCAAAAGTCATTGACTGAAGAATTCGGCCGTATCACCGGATATGGGGGTCGGGTCACCAGCCCGATCGTCGAAGGAGAGTTGGTGATCATTAGTATGATCAGTTCGAACTGGGGTGCGCAAGGTGGTGGTGGTGTGCGATTCCTCGCATTCGACAAAAACAGCGGTGAACTTGTTTGGTGGAGCACGACCGGCATTCGACCTTCCAACACATACCGCTGCATCCCGGTTGTTACCACAATCAATGGACAACGAATACTTATTAGTGGCGGCGGTGACGGTAATCTGCATGCATTTCAGGTCAATACCGGCAAAAAAATCTGGAGCTTTGAGTTTGGAAACGGGGCAATGAATCCATCGCCCGTAGTTCGTGGAAATCGACTGTATGCAGCACACGGTGAAGAAATTCCTGGCCGTGCCACAGTCGGTCGTGTCGCATGCTTTGACATTGGCGGCGTGGAACCAGAAATCCTTTGGGAAAAAGATGGTATCGAATTCAAATACCCATCACCTTTGCTTTACGAAGAAAAGCTGTTTTTGCCGGACCGGCAAGGTCGACTCTATTGCTTCGATGCAACCACTGGAGAGAGACTATGGAGAGCTAAGTTTGGCCGCAACTGCACCGGCTCACCGACTTATGGTGATGGCAAAATTTACCTCAGTTCTGTCCATGGATATTTTCATATTCTCGATGCGAACAACAGTGGTAAACGAATTTCACGGAAACGTTTTCAACC
>ENA-UZWZ01006727-UZWZ01006727.1-metagenome-genome-assembly--contig:-Day-4-25m-contig-6727_pt1 | contig 10272 bp, 6 predicted proteins | sample MGYA00260346_ERZ794906 | MGnify/ENA metagenome assembly ERZ794906 | reverse complement strand
ATTATTTTTAACTGGCTATTTTTATTCCATTTATGAAGGTTCGTTGCTTCATTAATGCTTACAGAAGTATCGTTATCACCATGAATGATTAGTAAAGGAATTTTTAATTGCCTTAGTGCAGTTTCGATATGTAGTTGCTTTTTGTTAGATAAAAAATCCTCATAAAACTGATAGAAATGCGGCATTTTTTGTTTGGTTCTTCCGTTGAGCACATACTTAACACCATCTTCTTTCCATATCTTAATTTCTTCTTCAGACCCAAACCTAATACCAAAATCACTTACACTAGCTAAAGTAATTAGTTTAGTAACTTTATTGTCTTGGGCAGCTTTCAATATTGCAATTCCTCCACCACGACTATGGCCAAACAAAATAATTTTATTGTTGTCTATTTGAGGGTTTTCTTTAAATTGACATTGAGCCCAATCAATGACATCTCCTAAATCACTTAGTTCTTTCGTGTAATTATTATTCCCAAAAGCGTCTAAATCCGGGAAATCAATTGGGTTTTCAATAGTACCACCATTGTGAGAAAAATTAAATTTTATAAAGCAGTTCCCAGCTTTGGCGATTTGTTCTGCCATTATATTCCAAGCACCCCAATCTTTATATCCTTTGTATCCATGACAAAAAATAACTACGGGTTGATTAGTTTTATCTTTAGAATAAAAGGTGTCTATTAGAATCGATTTTTTATGCGTTCTTTCTAATATGATGTTTTTTTCAATTTTCATTAGTCTAGCTCTTTTTCAATAAAGTCTATTTCTGAATTACAGATTTCTACAATGAGATTTTTAAGTTCAATTTCAAAATTATTAAGTGTGTCTTCAGTAATTAACTGATTTTTTGTTCGGCTATGAGAAGACTCTTTTTTACCGAATTTTAAAAATCCTTCGTTGAGGTTTTTAAATGAAATAATACCAGCTTCAATAGGTAGTTTTATTAGATTTTTTTGATGCATCATATACGCATAGCACAAAATTTGAAAAGATTTACTGTACTTGTTGTAATCTGTAATTAAATCTTCCCAATCAACAACCTCTACTTTGTTTTGCTCTACCTTACCAGATTTATAATCCACAACTCGCGTAACGCCATTAAGTTGATCTATTCTATCTACCTTACCTTTCAATTTAATAGGAAAGTTAATGCCTTCAATATAAATGTCAATTGCCTCATCTGCTTCTATAGACAAGATTTTTATTTGGTTGTTATCCTTGAGAGATGCAATCTCAATATTTAAAAAATTAGAAATATAACGTTGTGCAATTTCAAAAATGATTAGGTTTTTTCCTTTTGAAAAATCACCTTCATTATAAATAGCTTTAAAGTGTTTTATAACAGTTTCTTTAATTTGCTTTTTAAAGGATTTAAGGTGTTCAATAGTCAAAAATTGACCCTCTAAGGGTTTATAAAAATCTTCTAAGGAATTATGAATTACGGAACCCAATGTGTTTGCGGCAATATTTTCTTCAACATCTTCAAATTCTTTAATTCCAAGAATTTTATCGTAATAAAAGTCAATAGGATTTCTTATATAATTAGTTAAAGACGATGGTGAAAATCCTTTAAGAGCAAATGATTTTAGTTTTTCTACTACTAAATCAGTTTTAGAAATTCGTTTTAAGTGTTTTTCAACAACTGGTACCTGTGGAGAAATAATCGTGTGTTTTATTTTATGAATTCCCTCTATTTCGAGTTGTGTAATAAATCTACTTTTTTCGCCACCTTTTAGAGTATCAACCTCGGTATTATATAATATGTATACATTTTTAGCGCGTTGTAAAAGCCTATAAAAATGATAAGTGTATACGGCATCTTTTTCTTTAAAAGTAGGTAAGTTGTTTTCAACTTTTACATCAAATGGGATGAAAGAATTATTTGTTTTTCCAGAAGGAAGTATCCCTTCATTTACAGAACTAATGATAACGGTTTCAAAATCTAAAACTCGAGATTCTAACATTCCCATTACTTGAAGACCCTCTAGAGGTTCTCCTTTAAAGTCTAATGTTTCTGAGCTTAAGAGCTCTTTGTATACAGAATGCAAGGCAGCAATTGAGTTTATGTATTTAAAATTATTATTAAGTTCGTAAAGTTGATTAAACAGCGTATTGAAGCGGTATAAATATTCTAGTTCTAAGCGATTACTTTTCTTATTTGTATCTAGGCAAGTTTTTATTGTAAAAATGAGGCTAGAGCAATTCTTTAAAGCAATTTCCGAATCGTTATTCCAGGGATTAAATAATATATCGATAAGTTCATTATGTGAGTCAATGAGGTTATTTAAATCATTAACTGACAAATAAACCAAATTATTTTTTTGAATATGATTTATAATAACGGTTGAAGCATTATTAGATTCGCTTTCAAAAAGCGGATATATAGTTGGGTGCGAAAGAATACTTATAATGTCTTTATAGTAAAAATTATTTGAGTTGATTTTATGAATAGCAAACAAATGCTGAAAAAATGAAGCTAATGGTACAAATTGAAGAGGTAAGCCCATTGTAACATTTAGTTTAGCTATGGATTTAGGAATTGAATTAAGTACAGGAATCAATAGATTTTCTTCACCTAATACTACTGCAACACTCGATAACTTTCTATTAGTTTGACTAATATCTTCTAATATTTGACCAATATACTTTGCTTGACCTACAAGTTTAGGTATGCCTACTACGTTAATATTTTTTTGCTCACTATAATTTGACGTCGTCCAGTTAAAAGGTTGATTTTTAAAATAATTCCATTGACGTCTGTATGTTCTATTGAATAAGCCGGCATCATGTATTGCATCATCAATAAATACGTTATCAATATCCCAATATATATCTGCTAAATCATTTTGAAGTAACCCTTGTATTAATTGAGATTCTGATTCGTTTAATGCGTTAAAACCCAAGAATACATGGGCTTTATTAGAGTTGCTTTCAATATAGGATTCTAGATTTTCTACAGCTTCCCTGTATATAAGACCTTGATAGCACTGTTTAGTGTTCAATAAGCTTTCGGTAAACGTTAAGTAGTACTCTTTTAGTCGCTTCCAGAACTTTAGATGATTTTTAATTAAGTCTGTTTGTTCAGTTTCTAAAGACCAATGATTTATTTCCTTTATGGCATTTAAATAATCAAAAATGTGCTCTTGAGGTATGAGATAGCGATCAATTTCATTGAAATCTTGCAATAAAATTTGAGCCCATTTAGAAAAGATTTCGAAGGCTTCTTGTTCAGATTCTTTTGTAAGCTCCTTATAGGTGGCGTACAGCTTAAAAAGCAATTCTGTATTTGATATGTTTTGTAAACCCGATAATTCTTCAACAAACTCTTCAATGCTAATAATGTGAGGTGAAAAAATCGGTTTTTCTAATAAAGTTGCTAAATGATGTTTTAAAAATACACCAGCTCTTTTACTGGGAAGAATAAAGAGTAGCTCTTCGAGATTTAAATCTTTACCCTTGAGATCTACAAGTACAGTTTTTATAAAACTTATCATTTTATAAAAATAAAAAACGCTCCGAAACTCGGAGCGTTTTTTTAATATATTTTAGAGATGTAATTAGTTTTTCAACTTAACCTCTACACGTCAGTTTTCTTTTCTACCAGCTCTAGTTCTGTTGTTAGCAATAGGATTGTCTTCTCCATAACCTACAGCAGTTAATCTGTCAGCATCAATACCGTTAGCAATTAAGTAATCTCTAACCGCATTAGCTCTTCTTTCAGATAAAGCTTGGTTACTTCCTTTAGGACCTACACTATCAGTATGACCATCAATTGAAAAGTCTGCTCTAGGGTATTCTTTAAAGATAACTACCATAGCTTGTAAAACTTTATCAGTTTCGCTTTTGAAAGAATCATTTCCAGTATCAAATAAGATAGATCTTGCATAAGTGTTTAAAGCTTTAACTACTTCTTCAGTAGGCTTAACTTCTGGACAACCATTATTAGCAACGGTACCAGCCTCATTAGGACAATTATCATCTTTATCTAAAACACTATCACCATCAGTATCAGGCCAAGGACAACCATTGTTTGCAGCAGGACCAGCTTCATTAGGACAGTTATCATTTGCGTCAGCAACTCCGTCACCATCAGCATCAGGACAACCAGCTAAAGCTTTTAATCCAGCCTCATTAGGACATTTATCGTCTTTATCCATTACACCATCACCATCACTATCAGGACAACCGTTAAATTCAGCTAAACCAGCAGTATTTGGACAATCATCTTTTGAATCTTGGATACCATCGTTATCAGAATCTGGACAACCGTTAAAGATTTCTAATCCAGCTTCTTCTGGACAAGCGTCATCTTTATCATATATACCATCACCATCAGTATCAGTACCACCAAACTTAAATGTAAGCCCTAGTGTATGTTGAAAATGAATTGGTAAATAATCTTCGAAAGCATGCTTGTATGTAGATTGTACATCTACACCTAATTTTTCATTAAACCAGTATCTTAGACCTAAAGAACCATTTAATGTTCCAGCACCAATATCATCTACCCAAGTGTAACCACCCCCTACACCTAAGTAAGGATCGAAAGAGTTAGATTTAATTACGTCCATGAAGCTATAAGAAACCATACCGTCAAGACCATAATAAGTTAAATCATCAACGCTAGCATCACCAAACTTTTCGATTTTATTTATAGATCCTTTTGCCGTAAAAGAGAATCCATCACTAAGGTATTTACCTACAGAAACTGAAGATATTGAAGGCATGATATTCCAGTGATCTCCCACGTTGAAATATTTGTCAAAATAACCTCCACGAGGTGCGTCTTCTCCTACTGGATATAAGTCAACTGCGTTGATTCCTAGACCAATTGCCCATGGATTGTTGTTATCTTGAGCATTAGATGTGCTAAAGCTTATAAGAAGCACTGCGATAAAAAATAATCTGCTAAGATTTTTCATATTCTAATTTTTTAATTTTTAAATGTTAATTGTTGACAAAAGTAAGTTGTAATAACTTATTAACAAAGACAAATATATAAAAATATTGTTATATCGCCCTAAAATAGCGTGTTTGTAACTATTTTAAATAACTTCTAACGATTTACCTACTTTGATAAATGCTGAAATAGCTTTATCTAAGTGATTTTTGTCATGAGCAGCAGATAATTGCACTCTAATTCTGGCTTTATCTTTAGGGACAACAGGATAAAAGAAACCTATAACATAAACACCTTCTAGTAAAAGCATATTTGCCATAGTTTGGGATAGTTTTGCGTCATATAACATTACTGGTACTATAGCTGAGTCACCATCAACAATATCAAAACCTGCAGCTTTCATTCCGTTTTTAAAGTATTTAGTATTCCAATCTACCTTATCCCTTAGTGTTGTATCGTTTTTGAGCATATCAAAAACTTTTATTGAAGCCCCAACAATTGCTGGTGCCAACGAATTGGAGAATAAATAAGGTCGAGAACGTTGGCGTAATAATTCTACAATTTCTTTTTTTGCAGTAGTATAACCACCCATTGCACCACCCAATGCCTTACCTAAAGTTCCGGTAATAATATCTATTCTCCCCAGAACCCCTTTTTCTTCTAGTGTGCCGATACCGGTTTCACCTATAAAACCAGTCGCGTGGCATTCATCTATCATTACTAGTGCATCATATTTATCAGCTAAATCACATATTTTATCTAAAGGTGCAACTATACCATCCATAGAAAATACACCATCCGTAACAATGATTTTAAAACGCGCACCATTATTATTGGCATCCATTAGTTGTTGCTCTAAGTCGACCATGTTACTGTTTTGATAGCGATATCTGGCAGCTTTACATAATCTTACACCATCTATAATAGAAGCATGGTTTAAAGAATCGGAAATAATAGCGTCTTCTTTAGTTAATAGCGGTTCAAAAACCCCACCATTAGCATCAAAAGCAGCTGCATAAAGAATAGTGTCTTCTGTACCGTAAAAATCTGCGATCTTTTGTTCTAGAGCTTTATGAATATCTTGTGTACCGCAAATAAATCTTACAGAAGACATGCCAAATCCATGAGTATCCATGGTGTCTTTTGCAGCTTGTATAACATCTGGATGTGAGGATAACCCTAAATAATTATTAGCACAAAAGTTTAAAACTTTTTGTCCGGTGTTAAGTGTTATTTCTGCTCCTTGAGGCGAAGTGATAATACGTTCTTCTTTAAAAAGACCAGCATCTTTTATAGATTCAATTTCTTGCTGTAAGTGTGTTTTAATATTTCCGTACATAATTTTTAATTTAGAGGTTGAGCAAAGATACAACGAATTCTATGTATAAATTAGACTTCAACCACATCAATAGTTTCATTAATATAAACGAGTATTTTTTGCACCACTGTTAGATTCATAAGGCTTATAATGCGTTCATAATCATTGATTTGAGATTTATGGGAAGATTTTTGAGTTCCTGTTTTATAATCAATAATAACAACTTCATTTTTTGAATTAATATTCAAACGATCGGGTCTTATAAGTTGACCAGAATTAGTAATGATATCGCGTTCATTGTATATGTTGAAATTATCTTGAAAATACAAACTCAGCTTAGGGTGTTTTATAACATTTAACGTAAGTGTTTTTAGAGTCTCAATATTATTATTTGTAATATCCCCTGAATCTAGTAATTCAGAAATAGCAAAATCAATATCTTCAATTGTTTTAATTTTAGATAATACTAGGTGCACCAGATTACCGCGTTCCATGGCTGCCTTTTGTTTGGTGTCCCAAAGCAATCCTGCTTTGGTAATAATACTTAGATTATGAGCTTCTTTTGGAACTGAAATAAATTTTAGAGCGTTAGAAGCTTCTTCTTCAACTGTACTTTTTTCTTTTTGTATTAAGTCGCCAAAGCTGTATGTCAGCTTGTCATCTAACCATTTTCCTTGATGTTGTAAATAAGAGATAAACATGCCAGAATACGTGTTTGGATTAACGATCTCTTTTGAGCCAATATCTTTTTTGGTAATAATAAATAATTGATTGACTGCTCTAGTTAATACCACATACAGTAAATTAATATTATCTAATTCTAATTGAGCTTGATGTATCTTATAAATTTCAGCTCCTGTTTCTCCAAATTGTTCTACGTCCTTTTAATAATCGAGAAGTAACGTGTCAAAACCACAATAATCTTCTTCGTTAATAGGAAACCAAACTTTTGGTTCTAATTCCTTGTAGATGTTAAGATCAGCAAAAGGAAAAATAACAATAGGGAATTCTAATCCCTTAGATTTATGAATGGTCATAATGTTAACAGCATTCATATTATTTGGTGTAACAACACTAAGATTATCTTGTTTTGTTTCAAAATAATTTATAAATGCTGCTAAATCTGAATTTTGCTTCTGAGTGAATTCTAATACATCATCTAAATAAAACTGCAGATAGGCATCTGATTCATCATGAAGGTTAAAAACTCTGACAATGTGTTCCACCAACTCATAAAGTGGTTTTTGAAGAAGTTCATCTTTATTTATAAAAATTTGTAGCTCTTTTAATTTTGCAAACATGTCATCTAAACCTTTCTTTAGATGTTCAATGAAAAATTGGTGTTTATCGTCAATCTGAAGCTTATCTGCTATATAGGAAAGAAACTCAATTTTTAAGGTATCGTTATTAGGCTGTAACAGGAGTTTTAATAATGCAGTAATAAATACGACTTTATTCGAATTTTTTAAAAGTAAGGTTTCTGAAGATGTAATTTTAATGCCACTTTTACTGAGAAAATTAGCTATTGCAACACCTTCTTTGCGTTTTCTAACTAAAACACAAATATCATTTAATGTATATCCTTTGTCAACACATTGATTTATAGTTTCTAATACTTCCTGAGAATACAATTCTGAGACATTATCTTCTTTTTGAAAGTCTAAAAAATTAAGATTAACAAAACCCTCTTCTTTACTGTGTGTATTTTGACCAGCGTTTTGATAGAGCTCAGCATAAGCTTCTAAACTAAAATATTGGTTACTTAAAAACTCAAAAAACGAATTATTGAATTTAATAATTTCTTTAGCACTCCTATAGTTATTATCAAGTGATAAGACTTCGGGTTCTATTTGAAAAGGATTTTTAGTTTTATTGTAAAGATCTATAAACTGTTCTGCCTCACCACCTCTCCATCTGTAAATTGCTTGTTTTGCATCTCCTACCAACATTACAGAACCATTTGAAGCTGAAAGTGCATTGTCTAATAACGGAATTAAATTGTTCCATTGCATTTTTGATGTATCCTGAAACTCATCAATAAAATAATACTTAAATTTTTCTCCCAAACGCTCGTAAATAAATGGTGTGGGTTGGTCTTTTATTTCCTTACTAATGATTTTATTAAATTCTGAAATAAGCATTTTGTTTTGCCCGTCTTTTAAAGCATCTAATTCCTTCTGAATAGCATTTAAAACAGAAAGTGGAGTTATATTTTTGTGAAATCCTTTTATCAGTTTTAAATCAAAAATTAATGTCTTTGTTTTAATAAATGCTTCTGCCAAATTCAGTTGAATGTCTTCAATTATAGCGGCAAAAACTTCAGAAACTCTTTTCGGATAAAGTGTATTACCCTCTACCAAATCATTTTGCCATGCCGCTTCAAATGCAACATTAAATTGTTTGTTACACAATTTTAAAAAATGGTTAGGAAGTGATTTTCTGTTAAAGGCATTATATTGTAAACCGCATTCTTCTATTAATGTTAAGGTCGTTTCTGCAGTTTTTACGATGTCATTTTCTATACCAATAATTTGCTGAGTGAGATGTACTTTTAAGGCTTTAAAATCTTCAAAAGATTTATCTTTTAAATTCTGTATTGCTAAATAATCGTTTTCATTCACCAAGAGTTTAGCAATTTTATTAAAGTCGCAACTAATATCCCAACTTTTGTCATCGTCTGCTTTTTCAATAGCAAAATTTATCAATACATTTGTTAGAGTATTGTTGCTTCCTGCTTTTGCAATGAGACTATCTACCGCTTCATTTAATAATTTATCTTGGTCTAATTCTACTTCAAAATTAATAGGTAAATTTAAATCGTAAGCAAATGTTCTAATGACCCTGTGTGTAAAACCATCTATTGTAGATATATCAAAAGCACCATAATTATGAATAATGTGTTTCAGTAGGTGTTTAGACTTTTTATTTAGGTAATCAGGCGATATGGAAAGCTCTTCACATATTGCATTAAACATTGGATGAGGTTGAGATAAGCTTTTTTCTAAAGAAAATAATTTTAGCATATCTATGATGCGCTCCTTCATTTCGCCAACAGCTTTGTTGGTAAATGTAATTGCTAGGATGGTTTTAAATTGATCTAGATTATTAGACGCAACCAAAATTTTTAAATACGATTTAGCGAGTGTAAAAGTTTTTCCACTACCAGCAGAAGCGTTATATATTTTATAAGTTGAATTTTGCAAAAGAAAAATTTTATACCAAAATAGGGAATCTTAATAATAAATTTAGATTTTCTTGTTTTCAATATTGTAATTTTGATAAAATTCAACTAATAACATAAAACTTAAGACTATGGCTTTTGAATTACCAAAATTGAAATATGCTTATGATGCTTTAGAACCGCACATTGATGCTCGTACTATGGAGATACATTATTCTAAGCACCATAATGGATATACAACAAAACTTAATGCTGCAATTGAAGGATCAAATTTGGAAGGAAAATCTATTGAGGATATACTTGCTAATTTAGATATGTCTAATGGTGCAGTAAGAAATAATGGAGGTGGATATTACAATCATTCCTTATTTTGGGATGTGATGAATCCAGAAGATAGAGGATATCTATCAGGAGATTTAAAAGATGCTATTGAAGCAGAATTTGGATCTAAAGATGCGTTTGTTGAGGCTTTTAGTAAAGCTGCTGCTACACAATTTGGATCTGGTTGGGCGTGGTTATGTGTTCATAAAGGAGGAAAAGTAGAAGTATGTTCTACACCAAATCAAGATAACCCATTAATGTCAGGCGTAACTTGTGGTGGTACACCGATTTTAGGATTAGATGTTTGGGAACATGCTTATTATTTAAATTATCAAAATAGAAGACCAGATTATATAGAAGCTTTTTTTAAGGTAATTAACTGGAACGAAGTTGAGCGTCGCTATGCTGAGGCAAAATAAAACACAAAATTATATGTAATGAAGAATCCAAGTTGAAAGACTTGGATTTTTTGTTTTGAATAAGTAAGTATTAAAAATGAAAAAGGATGAACAGATGCTCATCCTTTTTGCCCCAAATCTACCATAAACTTAAC
>ENA-UZWZ01001004-UZWZ01001004.1-metagenome-genome-assembly--contig:-Day-4-25m-contig-1004_pt1 | contig 10274 bp, 10 predicted proteins | sample MGYA00260346_ERZ794906 | MGnify/ENA metagenome assembly ERZ794906 | reverse complement strand
TTGGAAAGTGCTGATGCATTTATCAATTACTATTCAAATGATTTAGTAAAGCTAATAGCTGAGTCATGGTGCGGACCCAATTCTCAGATGACTGCCCAGGTTAACATTGTTAGACCGGGTGGAGAAATGCAGAAACCTCATCGAGACTATCATCTGGGTTTTCAAGAAAATGAAGTCGTTGAGAAATTTCCAGTTACAGTGCACCGTCTTTCAAATTACTTAACTTTGCAAGGTGGTGTTGCTCATACTGACATGCCTGTTGAGAGTGGGCCGACAGTCGTGCTACCATTTTCACATCAATACGATTTGGGATATTTGACATGGAGAGATTCTGAATTTAGTGACTTTTTTAATCAACATTCAGTGCAGAATTCAATGAATAAAGGTGATGGTATTTTTTTTAATCCAGCTTTATTTCATGCGGCAGGTGCCAATAAAACAAGTGATTTTCATAGAATAGGTAATCTACTTCAAATTTCATCAGCCTTTGGCAAAACCATGGAGCATATAGACTATATAAAAATTATTACTCATATATATCCAGCTCTACTGAAACATATAAAAAATAAAACTCTCTCAGAAAGGCTAATTGAAAATGTTCTTACATGTGCAACTGATGGTTATGCTTTTCCCACAAACTTAGATTACGATAAAAATTCTGATTCTAAGCTTCAGGGAATAAGTATGTTTGAACTTACAAAAAAATCGCTTTTAGACTCACTGAGTCTAGAGAAATTTAATTTAAAGCTCCTGGAGCACCAGCATATTAGGCTTGCTGGTTAAAATATTATTAATAATTTGGAGAAAATAAATGAGTGTGAAAATTGGTGTTAGTCCCATATCATGGACTAATGATGATATGCCTGATTTGGGTCGCGACACGACTGTAGAGCATTGTTTGCAAGAAGGCAGTCAGGCGGGATATCGAGGGTTTGAGTTGGGAGGAAAATGGCCTAGAGAAGTATCTGTATTAGAGCCTTTATTTAACAAATATGATATGGATGTTGTGTCCAGCTGGTTTTGTGGCGGATTGCTTAAAGATAGTATTGAGGGGGAAATTAAGAGAATAACACCACATATGCAACTTTTGAAAGACTTAGGAACTGACGTTATTGTTTATTGTGAAATGGATGCTTGTGTTCATGGCGATATTACCTCGCCACTTTCAAAACGACCTATGCTTGATGATGATCAATGGGAAGAGTGGGCTGAGAAGCTTAATGAGTTAGCTAAATATACTTTGTCTCATGGAATGAAGCTTGCTTATCATCATCATATGGGAACAGTCGTTCAAATTGAGGAAGAGATAGATAAGCTAATGTCTATGACCACAAGTGATCTTGGTTTAGTTTTTGATACTGGGCATTTGATTTATGCTGGAGCAGACCCTCTAAGGGTATACAAAAAGCATAGTGACAGAGTCATGCATATTCACTGTAAAGACGTAAGGGATGAAATATTAAATGATTCACTAGAAGCTGACTCAAGTTTTTTAAATGCTGTTTTGAATGGAGTTTATACAGTTCCTGGAGATGGAGTTTTCGACTTTCCAGGTTTATTTAAAATGGTGAGTGAAAATGATTTTAAGGGTTGGATTGTTGTTGAGGCAGAACAGGATCCAGCAAAAGCGCATCCTTTAACGTACGTCACAATGGGCTATAAAAACATTGAAAGCTATTGTGAAAAATTTGGAATTGAAATCGAGGCGAGGCAATGAAAACAATAGGTATAGGTGTAATTGGAACAGCATTTATGGGCAAGGCACATTCTATAGCCTATGCTGCTGCAGGGAGTGTTTTTGGAGATGGCTTGAGACCAAAACTTGAGATGATTTGTGATTACAATTCTGATAGGGCTGAGGTAATGAGGAAAGAGATGGGTTTTTCGCGTTGCACGAGTTCTTGGATGGAGTTGGTAAACGATCCAAAAGTTGAACTTATTTCTGTTTGTGTCCCTAATTCGTTACATAAAGAGATTTCAGTAGCCGCATTAAAACTTGGAAAGCATGTCTGGTGTGAAAAACCGATGTCTACCAATTTAGCTGACTCTGAAGCTATGTTTTCGGCAGCTTCAGAAGCTTCTAGTTCCCAAACAATTTTAGGTTATAACTATACTCAAAATCCTGCAGTTCAAAGCGCAAAAAAACTTATTGATGAGGGCGTAATTGGACGTGTAATTGGATTTTATGGAAGCTATGATGTAGATAATGAAGCCGATCCAGATAGACCTCATTCTTGGCGAATGAGCCGGGAAGCTTCTGGAACTGGATCGAACGCTGATGTCATGTGCCATTTGGTAAGTATGGCCCACTACATGACTGGTAGCGAAATTACTCGATTAGTGGGCGACTATGACACCGTTCACAAAGAGCGTCAGGATCCAAAAAATCCGGGTCAAACACTTGTTGTTGATAATGACGATGTTTGTACAGCGATGGCACATTTTAAAAGTGGAATTAAGGGAACTCTAAGAGTGAGTCGAGTTGCTTGGGGAAGAAAATGCGGGTTGCGTTGGGAGATTCATGGGTCACAAGGGATGATATGTCATGATCAGGAGCGTTTAAATGAGATTAAACTTTATACCCGAAGTGATGACCCTAGACAGGAGGGCTTTAAAACTATTTTGAGTGGCCCCGCTCAGCCGCCTTACGATGCTTTTTTGCCAAATGCAGGACATAGTCTTGGTTATATCGATGTTAAGGTATGTGAACTCAAACAACTTCTAGATGCAATCGAAACAGGCAAGGCAGTATGGCCAAATTTTTCAGATGGATTAAAAATCGAGAGAGTAATGGATGCAATCGACCGGTCCGCACTCTCTGGTCAGTGGCTGGATGTCTAGTAATCAAATTCAAAATCTAGTATATAAAGATACACGAGGCTGGAGTTCTCTTGTGGTAGGAAGGGCAGGCCTTGATCTGTACCCCCAGCCATCAGGAACGAAAACGATGACTGCTGAAACGTTTGCGAGTGATGTAGGAGGATCAGGTGCTAATATAGCGATAGCTATGAAAAGATCTGGGGGAAGTGTCGCCCTTATTTCTGCGCTCTCTGAAGATCCCGTTGGCGCTTTTGTAAAGAATCGACTTATACGTGAAGGAATAGACATAGATTTGATGCAGACTACAAATGGAGATGAAAGAACGAGTCTTGCGATTGCTGAAGAGCGACCTGTGGACTGTGAGGTTGTGATTTATCGGAATAACCCAGCAGATCTTCAAGTTAATTGTAATGATAACATCAAATTGGCAATTTCTAATAGTAGCAATATAGTTGTCACAGGAACCAGTTTGATTGAAGATCATTCTAGAAATCAAGTATTAGCAATGATGTCACATGCCAATAATCATGACTGTAAAGTTTGGTTAGATTTGGACTATAGACCTTGGAATTGGCCTGATGAATCAAGCACACGATTAGCTTATCAAAAAGCTTCAGAGTTAGCGCATGTTATCGTTGGCAATGAAGAGGAATTTAAGATTCTTCATGATGATATAGCATCTCAAGTCGAGCATTGTTCATCAAATAATCAAATAATGATCCTAAAACGAGGAGAAAATGGTTGCTCTTTGTTTTCTAGGGAATACCGTTTAGATGCCGGTATTTATAAACTAAAGGTTATGAAGCCTTTTGGTTCTGGAGATGCTTTTCTTGGTAATTTAATAATGGACTATATGTCTTTTGGAGACTGGAAAAAGGCAATTGAAGCTGGAAGTGCGGCCGCTGCTATAGTGGTTTCAAAACAAGGATGTGCAAGTGCAATGCCAACTCAAAAAGAAATTAAGTTATTACAAGACAGTATGTCGATTCAACCAAAAACAGAATGGAGTTAAAAATGCATATCCCCCAACATGACAATAATAATCAGCCAATCGTAGATTGCAATAATGAGATAGTACCTCTATGCTATTTCAACATAATAAAACTCTCCGCTGGTGAGGAGTTTAGTTATCAACTAGAGGAGTATGAAACATGTATTGTTCCAGCAACTGGAACCATTGATGTTGAGGTTCAGGGTCAAACTTTTGAGAAAGTTGGTAAGCGCAACCATATTTGGGAGAGTGACCCCGAAGGAGCTTATATCCCAGTCAACTCAGAAGCTAGATTAATTTGTCAAAGTGGAGAGGCTGAGATTTTCATATCTGGTGCAAAACACAATGAAACGTACGAGGCATTTGTCATTCGGCAAAAAGATATAGATAAAGTACAGTATGGGTCTGATGAAACTAAGACTCATAGAAAAATTAAACATATCCTAGGCAAAGATCCCGCTGGAAAAGTTGGAAAGTTATTGGTAAGCGAATTGTTTACTGTTGGAGAAGGCGGATGGTCGGGCTTCCCACCTCACAAGCATGAGACTGATATGCTTCCAGAGGAGAGTCGACACAATGAAGTTTATAATTTTAGATTCAATCCTTCAAATGGTTTTGGGGCTCAATTTTTAACGCCAGATGGAGAGGATTTTGGCCCCATCTATCATGTTAGAGATGGCTCCACATTTATCTTTGATAAAGGCTATCACCCTTGCGTTGTGGCTCCAGGTTTTGAAATGTATTACTTTACTATTTTGGCTGGTGAGACACAAAGACCGTTGCACATGAACTATCAAAAAGAATATGCGTATCAACTAGAAACTATTCCAGGCATGCAAGATATGCTTAATAAATTTAAATAATGATTTCAAATCTTAAAGATATTCTATTGCCAGCTAGAGAACAAGGATATGCGGTAGCATGTTTTAATGTTTTTGGCTTTGAAGATTCAAGGGCAGTTATAGATGCTGCTGAGTCAAGAAATGCTTCCGTAATTCTCTCAATTAATCTTGATATGCGAGAGTTTATGACCATGGATCAAATAATTGGAATGCTAAAGCCTATGGCAGAAAGTTCTAAGGTACCAGTATGCCTCCATCTTGACCATACGTACGAAGTTGATGTGGTCAAGCAGGCAATAGATACTGGATTTACCTCGGTAATGTTTGATGGCTCTCAATTGCCAATTTCTGAAAATATTTCTTGTGTGCGTGATGTTGTCATGTATGCAAAATCCAAAGGAGTTTCAGTTGAAGCTGAAGTTGGTTCAGTTCCCTATGCAACAGGGAGAGATCATATTAAATCTGCACTAACTGAGGTATCTGAAGCTGTGGCTATGGAGAATGAAGGTAAGCCTGATGCACTTGCAATTTCGATTGGCAATGTCCACCGTTTAGAGACTGGGTCTGTAGAAATAAATATAGAGCGTTTCAATGAACTTGAAAAAGCATTAAGTATTCCATTAGTAATCCACGGTACAAGCGGCATAGTGGATAAAGATATCCGTTTGTTGTCAGAGCGTGATGTTGCGAAATTTAATGTTGGCACTGTATTAAGAAAAAGATTTGGCAGCTCATTAAGATCAACGCTTGAGTCAAATCCAGAGTTATTTGACAGACTATCAATTATGCAAAAAGTGATTCCTGATTTAAAGGAAACTGCAACAAAGGTTATAAAGCTGCTTGGTCAGTAAAACTAAGAATATTATTAAATTAATTTTGCTTTTTCAAGAGTTTTGATTACTTTTTCGGTTTCTTCCCAGTCAATACATCCATCGGTGACAGATACTCCGTATTTCATGTCATCTTTATTGTCTAGTATTTTTTGTTTACCAGAGAATAAATTGCTTTCAAGCATTACACCAAAAACTGACTTATTTCCCGAGGCTATTTGACTTGAAATATCATCAATGACTTTGCCTTGGTTTCTGTAATCTTGATTGGAGTTATCATGAGAGCAGTCAATCATAATTCTTTCAGCTAAATCATTTTCTTTGAGCAGTTTTTCGCAATTATTAACAGCAGCTTTATCATAGTTAGGCTGGGTCCCACCCCTAAGGACTATGTGAGAAAATTTATTTCCTTTGGCCTTGAACGTAGAGATTTGGCCCTTGTCATTAATACCTAAAAAACTTTGCTTCGAAGAGCAGGCTTTGATAGCATTAATAGCCATAGTTAAATTTCCATCTGTTCCATTTTTAAAGCCAACTGGCATCGATAGTCCGCTAGACATTTCTCGATGCGTTTGTGATTCAGTCGTTCTAGCACCAATCGCGCACCAAGAAATTAGATCAGCCAAATACTGAGGTGTGATAGGATTAAGCGCCTCAGTTGCAGTAGGTATTCCTAGTTCTGCAAGCCATACTAAGAGCTCACGCCCTTGACGAAGGCCCTTTTCTACATCCAGTGAATTGTCCATATCCGGATCACTAATTAAGCCCTTCCAGCCCACAGTCGTTCTTGGTTTTTCAAAATAAACCCGCATAATGATATAGATTGATTTTTCGACTTCCTTTTGAAGTGATTGTAACTTTAAAGCGTACTCTTTAGCCGCTTTGATATCATGAATTGAGCATGGTCCAAGAATTACTATTAATCTTTCATCATTTCCTAAAAAAATGTCTTCAACTGTTTTTCGACTCGATAAAATGTTCTCTTTACCTTGCTCGCTGACTGAGATCATTTTTCTCAAATCAATAGGCGAGGTAATAACGGTTTCGCTTTCAATATTTTTATTGTGAATTTGATTAGCCATGTAAATCTATTTTATTATTGTGAGCGACGATTTAAACATAAATCTTAACTTTGTTTTATTAAGTTTATATCTTGTATGAAGTCATTGATTAAAAAAACGTTGTTATTTTTACTGGTGTTCCTTGTTGGTTGTAGCTCTACGACCTTTGTATACAACCGAATTGATTTTTTATTGCCGTGGTATCTTGGGAGTTATGTTGACCTTGATCGTGAACAAAAACAGGATTTAAAGGAGTTATTAATTCCATTTTTTAAATGGCATAGGGAGGAAGAGTTACCTAATTATTTGGCAATTATTGAAGATTTAGAATTGGCTCTTGATAAGACAATTGAGTATGAGAGTATTGCTGAAATAACCTACGATGTTGAAGAATCCTGGTTTAGGCTTGAAGATAGAATGCTTTTATGGGCTATACCTATGACTAGAAATCTCTCTGAAAAACAGATTAAAGGTTTTATTCAATCTATGCAAACTAAAACAGAGCAGAGTGAAAATGAATACCTAAGTCGCAATTTGCAAACCTATCAAAATGACAACTATAAGCGCCTTAGAAAGAACTTGCGCCGCTTTATAGGAGGAATGAATAAAGATCAGCTAGATCTCATTAATAATGCTAGTAAAGAAATGATTAGGGTCGATGGTCAGTGGATTGATAATCGAAAAGCTCTCATTGAAAAACTTAAGGTCATTCTTAAGAGAGAGGATGGCTGGGAGTTGGCACTTGAAAATATTACTCATAGAGATGATTTAGTAGCTCAGGATTATCGTAAAACTTATGCGTTCAACATTTCAGTAAGCCAACACCTTCTTGTTAGAATACTAAACTCAAGGACTGAAAAACAAGATATAAAGCTTCGCTCACAGCTCTCAAGATATAAAGCTGATATCAAAAACTTGATTAAACAAAAATAATGACTACCAGCGCCTTTTCATTCTTCCTCTAAATATATCTGATCCCCAGTTAAGGAGAAGCCCGAGGAAGGCTGTGGCTGAAAGCCATAAGTATGGAAGACTTCCATTAGATTCGAATATTATTGCTCTATAAGCCTTTCCAATTGAGTCAAAAGGTACCCAAGTTCCAATGAGTTCTAGCCATTCTGGGGCGGCAGTTAAAGGAATTATAGTTCCACTCAATACAGACTGATAGAAGACAATTGGGAGGATTACAATCATGGCAGAAAGTCCAATAATTGTAAAAACTCCTAGAAAAAACCAACTCAAACAAACACTAATCAGCCACGGTGCTAGCCAGAGCATAAAGAATGACCCCCATTGCTGAGTTGAGGTTGTCACAACGATTGCCAAAACCAAGCTGGAAGCCCCCATCGTCATAATTGGAGTAACAGTTCTTACGTATGCTCTATTCAGAAGGGTCATTTGATTCGTTGCAAGAAAAAGCAGAACTGATCCAACCATTGCTGTCAGCCAGGTCACAAAATTCATTACAAAGGGAGATGAAATTGAGGCAAGACTGTGAGCTTTGTGCATAGTTTCATTTTCAATCATGATAGGCATTTCAGGGTCGGGCGGCTCGTTTTTTATTTTTGCCAAACGAAGATTTGAAATAAAAGTAGAAAGCCCCATCTGGAACATTGACGGGAGCTGCTTTGCAATCTGCGTTTCAGAGACTGTTAAATGATCTGAGCTAATCATTTTGACAGTTATGCTTTTCTCACCTAAGGCCAGTTCAGAGAAATTCTCTGGAAAAATGATGACCGAGGAAATTTTGCCTTCAGAAAGTGCCTCTTTTGCTTCATCCGGCGTCTTAAATAATCCTACTCTAAAGGGTAATGATCTTGAGATGGCTTTTATTGCTTGGGTTGAAATCAAAGGGAATTGAATGCTAGTATCCAAATTCACAATACCTAACTTGAAATTTGATGAAATTTTTTCGGGATCGTTCGGCGCTGTCAGATTAAACAAAGAGAAAATTAATGCAATAAGGATTGGAACAATAACCGCTGCTCTAAATAATTTGCTGCGACGAAAATCATTAAGTGAGGAGGGCATTAAACTAAATCAAAATAAATTAAACAATACACAAATAGACCTATTTAGTCAAACTCGAATTGTTGTCATCAAGAATCATCTCAGCTGCTTTTTCTGCAATCATCATTGTTGGTGCGTTTGTATTTCCTGAGACGAGCTCTGGCATGATAGATGCATCTACCACTCTCAAATTATCTACCCCATGAACTCTTAAACGATCATCGACAACACTTTCTTTATCATGACCCATCTTACAGGTTCCAACAGGATGATATATGCTTTGAGAATGGTTTTTGGCTACCTCAAGCAAATCTTCATCAGAGGCGAACGAGGAGCCTGGGACAAATTCATCAAGGATATGGTCTTTTATTGCGTTTGCTTTGGCAATTTTTCTAGCAACCTTGATTGAATCAATTGCAATTTGTCTGTCAGAGTCAGTCGCAAGATAATTTGGAATAATTGTGGGCAGAGATTGAGGGTCCGAAGATTTTATAGAGACTTCCCCTCTGCTCTCTGGTCTTAGATTACAAATCGACATGGTAAAAGCGGAAAAAGGATGAACGCCATCTCCTGGTTTGTCGGCACTAAGCGGCTGCATATGAAATTGTATATTAGGTCTAGAGCCATCCAGTGATGTGTTGGTAAACGCAAATACTTGACTTGCACTGAGCGTTAATGGGCCCGTTCTAAAAAGCATATATTGCAGACCAATCAGACCTTTTTTCCACCAAGTATTGAGCTCATCATTCAAAGTCCGGGTATTGGTCTTGTAAACCATTCTGACTTGAAGATGGTCCTGCAGGTTTTTTCCAACCGAAGGATTGTTATGAATTGTTTTGATACCCAGTTCGCTTAAGTGCTTATCATCTCCAATACCTGAAAGCTGCAATATTTGAGGAGAGCTAATTGCCCCTGCTGAAAGAATAACTTCTTTATTTGCGAGTATAGTTTGATTAGACTTTCCTTTGCCTTGAATACACTCGACGCCAATCGCCTTTGATTCTTCAAAGACTACTTTACTTATATGAGTGTTAGTAACAATGGTTAAATTTTTCCTACTTCTTATCTCTCTATTTAAAAAAGATCGGTAAGAACTTCTTCTGAAGCCTTTATGGGTGGTCTGTTGAAAGTATCCAACCCCCTCTTGCTTCTCGCCATTACAATCTGCATTGAAAGGTATCCCAATTTCTTCAGATGCCTTGATAAATAGATCAGCAATTTTTCTTCTTAGTCTGAGGTTAGAGACTTTGAGCTCGCCATCAACTCCATGGTATTCATTCTCTCCATTCTCTTGACACTCAAATTTTTTGAAGTAAGGTAGTACATCGTTATAAGACCAGCCTTTATTTCCTAGCTTTTCCCAGTTGTCATAGTCATGCCTATCTCCTCGAATATAAAGAAGTCCATTAAGTGCGCTTGATCCTCCAAGAACTTTTCCTCTTGGCCAGTCAATCCTTCTATTATTTAATCCTTTATCTTTTTCAAGTTGGTACATCCAGTCAAATTTTGGATTATTCATGGTTTTGAAATAGCCAACTGGTACGTGGAGCCAGAGATTATTATCTTTTCGACCGGCCTCAATTAACAAGACGCTATTATTTGGATTAGCTGAAAGTCTATTCGCTAGAAGGCAACCAGCAGATCCTGCTCCAACGATAATGTAATCGTATTTCTCGTGCATATATATTTCTTAGTAAATTATTTTATTGATTGAGAATAA
>ENA-UZWZ01020485-UZWZ01020485.1-metagenome-genome-assembly--contig:-Day-4-25m-contig-20485_pt1 | contig 10301 bp, 8 predicted proteins | sample MGYA00260346_ERZ794906 | MGnify/ENA metagenome assembly ERZ794906 | reverse complement strand
TTTAGGTTGGCCTTGGCCTCATCAGGCCGATCGCGTTCTAGATAGGCTTCGGCATTGTCAGCGTAAGTCTTTACGGCCGACAATGGCTGGTTAAGCTCATGCGACAGCGCCGCCGACATCTGGCCCAGCGCCGCAAGTTTGCCCGCTTGGATTAACTCTTTCTGTGTTATCCGCAGCTCGTTTTCTGCTTGGATGCGTTCGCCGATTTCGTGTTTTAGATCGGCGGTTCGTTCGGCCACCCGAGTTTCAAGCAGAATCTGCGCTTCTTTTTGCTCGTGAATGCGCCGCAATTGCCTGCTGCGCCATGCCAACGTGACGCCGGTTACCAGCAAAAGCAAAACCAGTGCCAATCCCGTTAAGACGGATACTTGGACAGCTTGATTAGATGCGTTCTCGCGATCTGTAAGGATGTGAAGGGTCCAATTGGCTTCGGGCATGAATTGAGAACGTACCAAGTATTCAGTTCCACCCAATTCCTCGGGAAGCGTTAGACGCGAAGTTTCAAGTTCCTCGACAAAAATCGCATTCAAAGTCCTCAGTTGATCGACTGGATATCGGCGGGATTCATTCAATCGGTCCAGAACATCCTGCGACAGTGGTTCAATCGAAGAGAACAGCCAATCTGCATTGCTAGACATGAATATAATCTGATCGTCATCGGTTACGATAAGATCGTGGCTTAGCCCGCGCCAGTTTTCTTCAAAGCTATCGACTTCAAATTTGACAGCCATTGCACCGGTTATTTTCTGCCCCGAATAAATTGGTGCAGAAAAATAAAACCCCCGCTTAAGCGAAGACGTACCAAGTGCAAAGTAGCGCCCTTGCTCTCCAGTCATGGCCTCATTGAAATAGGGGCGGAACTTGTAGTTGTTTCCAATGAATGTGTTGGGTTTCTCAAAGTTACTGGCCGCGATCGCAAGGCCGTCGGAATCCAAAACATATACATCCGACGCCCCGACACCCTCGGCCACCGACTTGAGCATTAGGTTGACCGCTTTTATGTTGGTGTCAGTCTTTTCGTCAGTCAGAAGGTTTCGAATTTCGGGACGATCAGCCAACAAATTTGGGATCGATTCAAATTTTTGAAGCGCGCCTGATAGTCCGGTTGAGGCCAGTCGAAGGGACGCATCACTTTGCAGGCTAAGCTGCCGGATAAAGTAACGCTCCGCTGTGGTGTAGCCATAAAGAATGCACCCACCCAAGATCAAAGCGGTAAAGACCACCAAGGTCATTTTTCCGAAACTGCGCAGCATTCTCAAAGGCTATCAGGCGTCTTGTTACGGTGCAACACGTTGGAATGTTCCCCCGCAAAGCTCCCTGCACCGTACCAAATCTTGCACCTCAAAACTATGCAGTTTGAAGCTTCTCTGAAACCGCGATCTTTGTGATATCCCGACCCGAAACACTGAACTGGCCCTCATCCTGCAATCGCTTGAACAAGCGCGAGACGGTTTCGGGTTGAACGCCCAATAAATCAGCGAGATCCCGACGTGATAATGGCAATTTCATTCGAAGATGCCCTTTGTCGGTTTGACCGTGCGCTTCCAACAAGCGTGAAAGGAAATCCGAAAGCCTTTGCTGATTTGAAATCGTAGCGGTGGCAATAATACGGTCATGATTGCGGTCAATCTCGGATATACAATGCGACGTTAGGCGGGACATCACGGCAGGATTGGCGCCAATCAATTGCCGCGCGTCTCGCCCAACAACGGTGCAAACCCGAGATGGCATTAACGCGCGGGCTTCAGTTCTATGAGCGCGATTTTCAAGAAACGACCTATACCCAATGACATCACCGGGATACGCCAGACGCAAAAGCGTTGAGCGACCATCCTCGTGATGCGCGCGCAATGCGACCAGCCCGCTTGAGACGCAAAAGACACCCTGATTGACATCCTCTTGGTGAAACAGCGCCTGCCCCTGCACCAAATTTTTGCGGGCAAACCCTCGCGTTAAAACTGACACAGAGGATATTGAAATAGGCTGCCAAACGCTTCCCCTATAGAAGGCGCAGTTGCCACACGGGTGCTGTTGGCGTCTCGTCTGGGACATATCCGTCTCCGGAGGTAGGATATTAAGCGCGCTTCCCTGCAGATTACTTATCTCGCCAATGAACGATGGTCGACTGTGACCCATGGTAACAGGTGCCTTGGCTTTACCAGCCTGCATTGAAACAAATCGTTTCGCAAAATTTTGACACTCATCAATGACCCTCAGGTGAAACGCGGCAAAGAGTTGAGGTTATTGGCCATCAACTCCACCGGAAACGCCCACTTGCAGCACCATGGTTCCGCCCCACAGAGCGCGATACCGCCCAAGCCAACACATCGGCAGGGCAAGGTATCCTTGTTGTCCTATTTTAGGCAATTCAGAAAAGACATCCTCTCGGCGCAACCTGCGCATCTTTATCGCGCTTGGATGGCCGAAATGCGGACCCCGTTTTTTCGCTCGTATTTGTGCAACGACCCTGCTCTCGTCGATCTCGTTTTGAAAGCACGCGCTAGCGACTTTCCAAAATCCGAGCGTATAAGGGTCGGCCTGAAACCCCTTTTGGGGGAGTCTGTTTTTATCACCAACGGTGATCTTTGGGCCTATCAACGCCGCATCATTGATCCAGCATTTGAAGGCGGACGCCTACGCACGGTATTCCCCTCAATGTGGGACAGCGGCGTCGCGATTGTCGACCGACTAAAACCTCTGGCGAATGGAGAACCCATCGAAATTGAAGCACACACGAGTCACGTTGCAATGGACGTGATTTTTAGGACGCTATTTTCAGTTCCGATAGAAGATGAAATTGCAAACGCCGCCTTCGAGACTTTTCGCGCTCATCAGGCATCGCAACCGTTGGCAAATGTCGCCGCAGTTCTACCGTTTCCTAAATGGCTTCCACGATTTCATTCGCGCAAAACACGTGAAACGGCAAAGACAATTCGATCTCTCATCCGCCAACTAACGTCTCGCCGCGCCGAGGAGATTTCAGCTGGAACGGCACCCGACGACCTTGCAACCAAGATCATGACCACGCCGGATCCCGAAACTGGCAAAGTGTTTGAGACTGACGAAATGGTCGATCAGGTCGCCATATTCTTTTTGGCTGGGCACGAAACCTCAGCGGCAGCGCTCGCATGGTCTCTCTATTTGTTGGCGCTTTATCCTGAATGGCAGGACCGATTGGCAGACGAAGCTTTTGCGACTTTTCAACCCGAGAAAATCTATTTCTCAACCCTTTCAAAACTGCGCATCTCACGTTCAGTATTTCGGGAATCAATGCGGCTCTACCCGCCTGTTCCGATGTTTGTCCGAGAAGCCTCTTGCCCCGAGGAATTCCGCGGGCGCGACGTCAGAAAAGGATCTCAGGTTATCCTCAGCCCTTGGCATCTACACCGCCATGAACGCTTGTGGGAACGCCCTGATGAATTCGACCCTGGTCGTTTTAGCACGCCAAATGGAAAAGCCTGCCTAAGGTCGGCCTATATTCCGTTTTCTGCCGGTCAACGCGTTTGTCCCGGGGCGGCCTTTGCGATGGCCGAGGGGCCTCTGCTTTTATCGATGCTCGTGCGCGCATTTAAATTCGAAGTGGTCGAAGGGCAAACACCTCAACCCGTCGCGCAACTAACAGTACGATCGGCAAACGGTATCCATCTTCGCCTGACACCAAGAACAGAGCAATCCAAAGAGGATCTTTCCAAATGAGTTCCATAGAAAAATCAAACTTCGACCAAAGCCGGCTAACTGCCTGGCCCTATTGGTTGACGCTGACATTTGTTCCCCTTGTAGCACTTGCCGTTCTCAAAGGCGGCTGGACGATCTGGTTGATCCCGATCTACGGTTGGGTCTTGATGCCCGCGCTTGATACTTTCTTGGGCAAAGACCTACGCAACCCTGATCCCAATACTCCGCTAGAGGCGCTTTTTTGGTTTCGCGCACTGACGATTATTTGGTTTCCCATTCAGTTCCTGCTCGTGTTTGGCGCGCTCTATTACCTCACGCAGATTGGGCAGTATTCCACGTTGGAAACTTTGGGGATTATGTTTGGAATTGGCGTGACGACCGGCACGGTTGGGATCGTCTACGCCCATGAACTTTTCCACAAGCCAGGGCGCCTAGAACGCAATTGCGGCGACCTGCTCATGGCGCTTGTGTTATATGGTCACTTCCGAACTGAGCATTTGTTGGTGCATCACCCCCACGTTGGCACCCCGCGAGATACCGTAACGGCGCGCTACAACGAAGGCTTTCACCGCGCCTTTGCGCGAACGTTGTTAACTGGTTTCAATTCGGCATGGCGTGCGGAAGCGGCAATGTTGGCACGCAAAAATCGCGGGGCGGTGCATTACTCAAACCCAATCTGGAAGTACCTAATATTACAAGCCGCATTTCTGGTGCTTGCCTATCTCTTAGCTGGATGGATCGGGGTTGGATTGTTCGTCTTCCAGGCCTTTATCGCTGTTTGGCAGCTAGAACTGACCAACTACGTCGAACACTACGGACTGACGCGCAAATATCTCGGGGACGGTAAGTACGAACGGGTTATGCCGCACCATTCGTGGGACTCTGCACATCAAGTCTCGGGCCTTCTGTTGATCAATCTACAGCGTCACGCGGATCATCATGTGCATCCAATGCGCCGGTTTCCACTATTACAAATCTATGATGAAACTGAGGTGCCTTTGCTGCCCACCGGCTATCCCCCAATGACGGCATTGGCGATGGTCCCTCCGCTGTGGCGGCGTGTTTTCAATCCAAAAGTTAGGGCATGGCGCAAGCAATTCTACCCTGAAATTGAGGATTGGACACCGTACAAAACGGGTGCATTTCCACCACCTTCGGGGGCTGGATAGGCGCGGATCAACGTCGGGGTTTGCTTAGAATTGGCCAATAAAGAACGGCAAACCCTGCAAATCCAGCAATCCAGCAAAAAGCCGAGACATGCAAAATCCACGTCGGTGTCCCGTCAAATCCAGCGATAAAACGGGTCAGCACTGACGTCAGTATCAACAGGTAAACAACGCTGACACCCGGAAATGCCTTTAGGGGCAATCCTGCGTGGCCCAAACTGGCACGGGTCATTACCGCCAACGGCATCACTCCGACCANNTCCGGCCATCCAAACATGCTGTGCCGCGACCGGTGCTACAATTTCTGCATCCCAAATAGACAACGCCACCACGGCGAACCCTAGTGGGACAATCATATACCCAGCGTGCAGGACCCAAACCAAAGGTTCAGCAAAGGTTCTAATGCCAGACCACCGTGAAACACGGACTATATTGACCACACCCGCAATAGTGCATGCAACTCCGGTTACCCAATGTATAGGCTGTGATACCCAAGAAACGAGAGCTACCAAAGTCAGGCCCATTGTCACCTTGTCGTAGGTCCCAAACGGGATGGGCAAGGGTTGGATTTGTTGCTTTGCCAACCAATTGCGCGTGAAGCTAGGAACAATCCGCCCGCCGATTAGCGTGACAAAGCCAACCGCAACCGCCAGCCCCAGTCTGAACCCAAGTCCACTGGCCGCATACCCGCCCTGTGAAGCTTCAACATGGAAAAGCGTGTTTGCGACGATAAAGAGTACCAGAAGCGCTAACACTGGAAGGTTTTTCCAGTTCTTACCCGCTTTGATTTCGCGAGCGATCAAAACGACTAAAGCAATAGGAAACACAAGATCGAGAATGGCGACAGTGATAGGCTGAACACCACTCAACAGCAAAACTGAAAGCCTGCCAATAACCCAGAGAGACACCAGTCCCGCAAGCGGCCATCCGACAATGGGCAAACGACCCGTCCAATTTGGAACCGCCGTCAGCAAGAAGCCCGCAAAAACTGCGCCAAGTGTGCCAAACAGCATTTCATGGGCATGCCATGAGACTGGATCAAACGCAGAGCCCTGTCCGACCCATCCAACAAGAAAGCCGATCCAAATCAACATCGCCGAAGCGGACCATATTGCGCCAAATAAGAAGAACGGCCGGTATCCGTACGTAAAAAGGGCTGGTCCGGTCCATGAACGTGCTCGTTCTGAAGATCGCTTCATTTTGTCTGGGGTAGTCATGTGAGGGTCACCGCAAGCCTTTTTGTTGTTCATTGTCGCCAGATAAAGCCTCAGAACACCATTCTTTCAATATATCCATGTCGTCAGGAAGCTCTGTCGCAAAACCACCCGAGAACGTAAGGAAAGCCTCTTCGCTGGCGCCGCCAACACCCACAAGAACCGGAACATCGCGCTCAAGCGCAGCGGCAATGGCACCGCAAAAACCGCGCCCGACGCGTTCTTCGGGGCCGAACTTGTTCAAGACAAACAGATTGGTATTGTCCAAGGGCAGCGCCTCAACTTGCGAAACTGCGCGCGTAAGGGCTGTTGGGTCCAATCTGCAAGCATCAGACCCATCTCCAAGATCCTGAGTGATCTTGATAACAGGTCCAGTTGGCAACACCCGAACCTTCATATCACAACCGTTGGCGTGTTGGCTTGTATAGATTTGCTCTTTGACAACACCCGAAAGGATTACCCCCTCAGCAAGTAGGTCCTCGGCCAAGGTGGAAAGCAAGCGGTCAATCTCGCCTCTGATTTGTGATTTGACGTATGCAATTTTCACCCAATTCTCCGATGCGTGTTAATCATTTGCTAGGGAAACCTGATATTTATGGCCACTCAGGACGGGGCGACGCACCGGACCACTCAGCGCCGGGACAAACCCAATGATAAAGGCGATCCATCCGACACACCAGAGTAGCGCAGCTGCGACATGAATGTCAGTGGCATAGTTTGGCGCAAGCGGCGCCACCAAGCGTACCCACGTTGTCAGCCAGATTGCCAACACGCCCACAACAAACCCGAAACTGGCCCGCATGCCCCCGTCTTTCGTGTGTGCCCCAGCGCGCCCAGCGATGGCCATGATCAACCCAGACATCGCACCTATTGTTAGCGCATGGATGGCGTCGGACACTGGGTAGGAAATTATTCGCAACCCGCTTAGACCTACCAACAAAGCCCCTATAGGTGCCCACAAAAACGCAAGATGTTGAGCGGTCAGTAATGGGTTGGACAATACTGCTCTGCTTTTCCAGCCAGACATAGCGCCGAACATCGCAATGGAGGCCAATAATAATGCGCAATAAGAAGCGTCGAACAAACCAAACAGCCGCAGCGCAAGCGCCAGACCAAACAGACCGATAACTCCGAGGCGCAAAAAGGGCGCCTGGCGAATTTCTGCGTCACCCGAATGTATCAACCAGTTGTTGGTAAAAGCTGGGATCGCCCGCATTGCCACAGCAGAGACTAGAACCAGAATGCAAACCAGCATGGTTTGCGCGATGAGAAGGCTGGTTACGACGTTGCCGGTCAATGCCTCTTTCAAGAACAACGTCTCACCTATTCCCAGCGCCAGAATTGCCACGACAAACCAAAGCTTCCTATACGTCTTGGCCATGAAAACCTGATACGAAATGACCCCTGCAAGGGCCACAAAGTACATTGAATTGACAACGAACGGCACGAAAATAGGCAACGTTTCAGCCAGCCCTGTTGCACCTCGTGCCACGATCCAAATCAGCACCAACATCTTCAACAACGAACCACTCAATGGGGGTGCCGAGGTCCATCCGGGCAAAGCAGTCAACACGTAGCCACCTATTGCTGCCGCGACGAATCCAAAGATAAGCTCATGGACGTGCCAAAGAACTGACGGCTGCAGACCCGGTACAGGTAAACCCAACCGGACACCCAGAGGCCACCATGCGAGAGACACTAACGCACAAAGAAACGAAGCCAGAAACAAAGGGCGGTAAGGTGCCCCCCAAAACTCGCTGAAATCCAGTTCCTTAGGCCAAATAAATCCCATTACGAGGCAATGTCTTGCGACCACGACGCACCGTTATCGCCAGTTAGAAACCCATCACTCAAATTGGCATCGGGCACTAATTTGCGTGCCTCATCTGCGACTGAACCAGCGGGCTTTGCACCCGATACCCGGTCGCGATAAAGCTCGCAAACCCTCAAAAACCCCTGCGATTGCGGTGACAACCGAAGCGCCGAAACGCCGGCTTTGGTCAATAGTTCAACCTGATGATCTACGCAGGCATAGCTACCTGACAACGTCTGCACCCCGTTCATCGCCATGAAGGGTTGATCGTCGAGGGTTCTGACCTCAAGCCCGTCGGGATCATCCTCACAGGCGAACTGGCAATTGTCTTTGGTACGTTTGTGCAAACGGGCATGATAGCATCGCCCAGAAATGGCAAGTGGTAGACGCCCGTGGCCCCATACTTCAATAGCAACACCCAGATCAGCCGCGGCGGATGTCAGTGCTTTGACCGATGCTAGTGGTAATTCAGGTGGCAAACACACGCGGCTAGCTCCCAAACCGGCAAGCCATGTTAACGTGCCTTCGTTGTAAACATTAACCAACGGCCCCACCCAAAAATCCGCGCCTTTGGGAAGATGTGCCAAAGCCGTCAAGTCATTGATTTCAATCGTGACACCCATTTCGGCCAATGCAGCCGTCAACTTGCGTTCCCGCTTTAAGGTAATCAACGCCAGACTGGTTAAAGCGACCTCTTTGCCGGCATCCACAAGTCTTGCAACAGCCTCGGGGATACGGTCTTGATAAAAGGGCAAGCGCTTTGAGCACACGACCTCGCCCAAAACGACGCGATCAACGGGTGCAGTCGTAAGCTCGTCGTAAAGTGCACTCCAGTTGTCTGCCGTCCAGAAAAACTGGTTGGCACCGACGGTTAACTCCATCGTGTTATCTCCATGTTTTTTTGTAAGCGCCCGTGGTCGTCGCCTGCCCCTCGGACAGCCCAGCCAACATGCCTGCCGGCAAATCTTGCCCCGCTTCCAACGCATCCACAGCATTGCGAAAATTACGAACGACTTGCGCAACGTAGGATTTTGAACGTTGCCGGCCTTCAATCTTCAATGCCGTTACGCCTGCCTTTTGCAACTGAGGGATCAATTGTTCAGCATTTAGGCTGACTGGGTCCTCAAACAGATGACCCGATTGGTCACCAGCGGAAAAACAACCCTTACAAAGCGTCGGATATGGCGCTGGTTCATCTTTACCAACGCGATGGATCGTATATCCGCCCAGCTTGGCACTTAGCTCACCTTGGTCGTCTTGGTATTCCACATGGCTTGCAGGGGAACATACACCGTTCATGTTGGGCGACAGGCCCGTCGCATAGGATGAAAGTGAGCACCGCCCCTCGGCCATCACACACAATCCCCCAAAGACAAACACCTCAGTCTCGACATCAGTCTCAGCATTGATTGCTGCGATTTCAGGGACCGACAAAACGCGCGGAAGAACCACGCGTTTCACACCAAAGGCGTCGGCGTAATAATTTATAATGTCAGCGTTTGCAGCAGCGGCTTGGACTGACAAATGCAGACGCAAATCAGGGTGGTCGCGCGCTGCATAATCAAGCAATCCCGGATCTGCCAAAATTACCGCATCAGCGCCTGCACTATGGGCATCGTCTATCGCGCGATGCCAGATAGCTTGATCACCCGCGCGGGGAAACGTGTTGATCGCGACCAGAACCTTCGCGCCGTGCTTATGGGCAAATCCGACCCCTTCCCGCATTTCATCGCGATCAAAGTTGAGACCCGGAAAGTTGCGCGCGTTCGTTTCATCGTTGAAACCGCAATAAACCGTATGCGCACCTGCCTTAACCGCCGCGCGAAGGGCTGCGGGCGTACCGGCAGGGCAAACGATTTCCATCACCATGCCAGACCCTCGTCCGGGCGGGTTAGAAAGACGCCGGTGTGCCGCTCAATTGCAGCAATGACTTGCGCAAGCGGACGGGCAAACGGGCCCGACATCGCAGCAACTTCCTCGGCAATGTCTAGCTCGGCGTCATCAACCGCGTTGCGCAAAGCAAGGGTGGCCGCAGTGTCACCCTCGATCACAAGGTCACGGGAAAAAAACAAAGCGTCCCCATCATATGCCCCGTGAACCAGTCCAAGAAGCGCTGCGAACCGGCCGGATATCCGTGCTGATCCGTCGCTCGTCCTCCGCACTGCCTTTACGCTTGGAAAGCCGTCGTTTGGATCAAGGATCAAAACAAGCGGTAGGTCTGTGGGATCAAGAATAAATCGGGTTGATCCAAACTCACCCAATCGTCGAAACAGTCCAGCATGGCGTTTTGCAATACGGCGCGAACAAGCAGTCAATGACAACGAGATTGGGCCAAGAGGCGCGACTCGTAGAAGAATTGCCAATGTATTCGGGCAGCGCGGAATTGAGGTTTGAGGTTGGGACAATCTGGAATCCTCTGTCACGGGGCGTCTT
>ENA-UZWZ01002363-UZWZ01002363.1-metagenome-genome-assembly--contig:-Day-4-25m-contig-2363_pt1 | contig 10310 bp, 19 predicted proteins | sample MGYA00260346_ERZ794906 | MGnify/ENA metagenome assembly ERZ794906 | reverse complement strand
GAAAAGTATGTAATTGAGCAAAGCGATACTATCAAAATGGCAAAGCTACAAAACGCCGTTGATACGGCATCTAACAAGGTAGTCAAATTAGATGAAATTATAGCCGAGCTTAAAAAGGGCTATGATGTGCACCAATCGCCTGTACTACTTGACCAAATAGAAAAAAAGGGTGACGCATTAATGAAGGCAAAAAAGGCCGTTAAGCTTCACAAAGAAGCTCTTAGCACCTTTGTGCCTTTGGCGTTAGGTGGTAAGAAGGCCGTTAAGAAGGCCGTTAAGAAGGCCGTTAAAAAGGCCTAAATTGCTTTTAGGGTGCATAGCTTTATTATGTAGCTTTTAGGGGTTCGAACCCCTTGCACCCACTTTTAAAAGCTCTTTGCCGTTAAGCGTTGAAATCTAATTTCAACCAAAGGTTTAAATAGTGGCCTAATCTTATTAGGGACTATTTATTTAAAAGGGTTTCGTTCTTATCGTGTTTGTAGCTTACCCACAATCAAATGAAATATAATTTTTTTTGATAACGGGCTAATAATGTACTTTTGTATGCATACTTTTTTTATGTGTGTATATGTGTGTGCGTTATAGCGCGAGTTAAAAAAAGTGGGCGTAAACGAAAAAATGATTTCGGTCAGGTTTAAGTATCTGTTTGTTATGGGCTAAGAAAATTGTTCAAGTGTATAGCATACACTTCCTTGAAATAGGTACATCTAATAGTGTAAACAATAGAGAATTTAGCCGTTATGAGATTACCCCTATGGAATTACTATGGGCGTATCTATAATAGAAATAAGGAGTCTACAGGAGTACTAATGCTTTTCCCACATTATAGGGAAATAAACACGGAATGTATGTGAATGCGTTATCTCTATAAAATTATTGTATATACATCAGATTATCTGTAATCACGCAGACCTGGTCTACTAGTGATATTGTGCCTGGCACACGGAGGAAGATTTATTCAGTCAGTAATGGTTTGTGTATGCAATAAATAACCGAGTACAGAAAAAATATTTATAATGGGTAGGGGAGAATTATGCTCACGCAGGATTTTAGAGGTTCGAATCCTCACTCCCCACAATGCAAATAATTGCAGTAATCTCAAAAAACTATAATGAGAACTTTTAAAACTATCATCGCAGTGATTGAAATAGCATCACTACTATTAGTGCCAATAGGTATAACAGTATTAGTATTTACAACAAAATTATAATTTAAACTAAAAATAGGAGAATAAAGTTATGAACAATGTAATAAGGGATTCCTTTACACAAGATGGATTTAGTCACTCATATCTGAATGACATAATAAACGAAAATACCATAGAAGATACATTCTATGATGAAATTAATGATGAGTTGTATAACGGCTAAAGATATGCACATATACAAATCTATGCAAGAGGCTGAAAGAGAATTGATTAAATCTTTCAATGGGGAAACTGAAAACATATCTGATTTAAGAAAACTATTAGAAGAGTTAGACGAAAAGAAGATAGCGAAGCGTAAAGGTAGTATCTATATTTTAGATGCTTATGACATATTAGGGTAATTTTAATAAAAAAACTATATAATATTATGGTACACATAATCGATAATAGGGACGGAAAAGCAGATTTAGAAATCTATGAAGATGGCTATGGAAATTGGTATGCTTGGAACGACGAAAATGACAAATGTATAGCGTGTCAACATAGGTGTGATGCGTTGGATATTAAGAATATGCCACATAATTGGGATATATAAGTATTAATTAATTAAAAAAACATATAATATTATGAGTAAAGAAGTAAATAATAGCGATTACATACTATGGAATCCTATTGACAACGAACCATTTGAAGACTACTATGTTACATATAGCTATGAATCATTGGCTGAATCATTTGATAATGGGACAAACGACTCAATACCACCATTTGTGGAAGCTAAAAAACTATCAGACTTGAGTCCTAATTGGTTAAAGAAAATATCGGAAGCGATAAATAATTAAATAAAAATAGATATGAAAAAAATGTTTAAAAATTTCTTGGAAGTAGTATTCAATGCGAGTGAGATAGTTTATGCTATATTCATACCATTGGGAATAATAATGCTAATAATTTATTCCTTTATGGATGCATTAAAGAATCTTTGCGTTTAAGCTACTTTGCCATACAAGTGGATACATTACCCTACTTTTAGGAGAAAGTGTCTTAGAACGGCTCTAAATAGCCTTAAATGGCATTTAAATGGCATTGTTTAGGTACATTGTTAAATCATAGTGCTACTTAAACGATATTGTTATATATATATACCTATTATAGTAGTAAGTATAACTTACTACAAATAGTATGCTACTATAATTACATAGTATGCTACTATAACTACTATGCATACTACAAAATAAAAGTAGTATGCTATTACTATTTAAGAAAGTAACTTTACTTTTAACACTCTTAAACATCATAGTGGATACATTAGTCCACTTACGATAGATAATGCATTAGAACGGCTTAAAATAGCCTTGTAGTAGATTCTAATGCTATACTTATGACTAATAAAAACAATTTAAATAATTTACAATGGTAGAAACACATTATTACAACAGAATGAAATCACTAAATGCTATTACTTTAGTGAGAAAGCTAACCACTAAATATTATTCATTCGTAGGATACAAAGATGTATTTGAAGCGATAGATGATAGGTTAGTAAAAGAAATGTTAAACCAAATAACATCTATGGATGAAGGTGCGACAAGGATAGACAGATATACGATATATAGACTATTTTGGGAAATACTATATAGCGAGGCATCAATATTATCTCAATCTATAGCTTATGAGCCAAAAGAATGGGATGGCTTTAGAGAAGATGAACAGACAAGGCAGGAGTACCTATTATCCGTTCTATGTGGACTGAAAGGCGAAGATGCATCAAGGAACAAATTTATAAATCAATGCTCTTCAACATTACGAAATGAGAAGTATATGAATATAGATGGATGGGACTATGATGGTAGGGTAGAGGTATCACTAAAAATGATGAGTAAACTGCACATAGAAACATTGAGGATAAAATCACTAAAAGTATCAGGCACATCTTATGATGTTGGATTCAAACTACCACCATTAACATTGGGTAGAGCAATTGAAACAACAATAGGTGTACCCATAAAGACTCAAGGTAGTGGGGACTCATTTACATTAAGAGCAGAATCTGCTACATACTACAATGGTCTACAACAATTCAGAGGGAATTGGAGATGGAGAAGAGAGGGTAGACAAGTAATGAAGTTAAGTAAATTCATCAGGAACTTCAGAGATTGTGTTGTAGTGGTAGATAGCGAGAGGTTAGGAGAAGACCTAACCAATAAGATTAAGGATAGGTATATGGAGATACTGATAACGGCATTCAAACCAAAGGAGTTGGAGATAAAGATATCAGATGAAGTGAGCCGTATATACAGAACTGCTACTGCACTACAAGGCGTAGGAACTTTAAGTGGTAGTTGTATGAACAAAGAGAGTTACAATGGGACATCCGAATATGTAACTATGTATGATGGCATAAGCAAGATTGCATACTCATTAGATAGTGACAATAAACTGCAATCAAGAGCATTGATATGGGACATAGTAATTGAGAATCGTCTTGGAGAAGAGGTTGAAGCCACACTGATGGATAGGATTTATGGCACAGAAGAAACACAAGATGCATTCAAGAGATTAGCTGAAAAGAATGGATGGTGGCACAAGGTTGACCAAAGTCACTCATCAACTGACATTACTAACACTTCAGACGGAGCTATTAGTGGTAAGTACAGAACAAGGAAGCCAATAGTATTGGATGATAGTATGGAAGCACCATATGTTGATACATTAAAATATTACACTCGTAATGGATATCTAATGTCAGTAAGTTATTGGGACGATTATGAAGTAGTTGATGAACTCACAAGGTTAGAAGCCGGTGGCGAATGTGCAAACTGTGGATGCAGTGTTGATGAGGATGATATAGTATACACCGAACTATCAGGCGAATCAGGTTGTTTAGAGTGTACTGTTTGGTGTGAGTTTGAAGAGGTAAGCGAATTTCGTGATGATGTAAGCACAGTAGTTATTAATGGAGATTCTATAGCTGTAACTGAAAACTTTTGTGCTTCCAACTACGATTTGGTATGGGTTGAAGATGAGGATGAGTACCTACCAATTGATGATTGTGCTTGGATAGAGAGTACAGATGAGTATGTAAGAGTAGAAAATGCTCGTTATTGTGACCACAACGATACATTCATAAGAGAAGATGATTCAGTAGCACTATACGATGGAGAATATGCACACATAGATTATGATGCCATTATAGAGTTAGATAATGGTGAGTATGCACTCGAAACAGATTGTGCTTATAATAAAGAAGAAGATAAATGGACTTTAAATTGTTAAACTAAATACATAAATAATAATGAGTTATAGTAATAAAAAATTGGCACTAAATCCAAAAATTGGTATGCCTACAAGTAGATTAAATGAGTTGATTGAATTGACGAAGATTCAAGCGTCATCAAATAATGAGAAGATGATATATCACTATATATGCAATTGGTTAGAACATAGGAACATTCCTTATGAAACTGATGCAGTCGGTAATATATTAGCAACAAAGGGTAAGTCAGATATGTACCCTATGATAGCTTCTCATATGGATACTGTCCACGATATACATAAAGAGTTCAAAGTTATGTCATCAAAGGGCAAAGATGGTAACTTAATGTTATCAGCATTCAATGGCACTAAACAAGTTGGTGTTGGTGGAGATGATAAGTGTGGCATATTCACTAACCTATATATGTTGGAGATGCTTGATAATATCAAAGCAGTATTCTTCACACAAGAAGAGGTTGGACTTATTGGTAGTGGCGATGCTGATGCAAATTGGTTCAATGATGTTGGATATATTATACAATTAGATAGATGGGGAGCGAGTGACTTCATATCCATTTATGGTGGAGAACCTACGATATCGGATGAGTTCGCAAACAAAGTAGATTGCATTATGGATGAATATAACTTTAAGCATACAGAGGGATTGATAACTGATTCAATTGGTTTATGGTCAGACGGAATCGGAGTTAGTTGTGTTAATGTTAGTTGTGGTTATTATATGCACCATACTGATGATGAGGTTATAGATACTAATGAGTTATGGAATTCCATAATGTTTACCTACGATTGTATAAAAGCTTTAGGAGAGAATGAGTATGTCAGCAGTCCAAAGAAGACAAAGCATACTACTGACTTCTATGATTACTATGATTATAATGCAGGATTCGGTCAAGATATAGACAAGGAGTCTATGCTTTATGATGTAATAGATTGGGACAACTTAAATTACGATTCACTATTACAGATAATGGGAACTGGAAATCTAACAGAACTGATGGCAGTACCACTTAATTCAGCGATGAGTAATGATATTATAAGTGAGTACAGACTAATAACAAATACAGAACTAACTTTAATGCTATAAAGATGATGAACGATGATGATTACGGCACGATTATTGCTGATGCTAAAGCATTCCTTGATAATAAAAAGGAGGGCTTTGATATGGATACTAAATACTATACGATAGTATTACTACAACACATTGCAGATTTAGAAGAGAAAATAGAAGTATTAACTTATACACATTAGATATGACAATAGAAGAAAAATTACTAGGTATTATAGATTTAGAAATAATGATAACTGAAAAGACTGGGCATTCTAGGCTATCAACTTGTAGTGCAAGAGGGTGGGATGGAGATGTGTTTAGATACAGGGATGAAATCATTGACAAAATAAAATCCAAAGGATACAGAGTTTCTGTAGAAGAGAATTGGGGGGTTACAGATATTATAACAAGAAAACAAATTAAACTTTAATAAGATGGACAGAAAAACGATTGATTCAAATGTAAAATATTTGCAAGGGATTGCAGATGACAACACGATTGCAGTATTAAACCCAAAGAAATGGATGGTAGATATTCATACAGATGTAATGACTATAGACCAGTTCAAATCCTACCTATACATTAATAGAGATAGGATAACGAAGAGTGGATGGAAGCCAATCATCTATAAAGGAGATGACAGTTATACTTGTGGTGTATGTTATACATCAGACCATTTAAGAAATGTAAATGATACGGCTACATTTATTGGTGAGGATATGATATGGGACTTATCAGTAAGCTCATTACACCCAATGCATATATATAAAGATGTATATGATAACACACTTCAGTCATTAAGAAACAAACGACTGTGGTTAGATAAGAATTCAAACTTAAAAACAATATAAATGATACGAACTGTTATGAATAGTGAAATGAGATGGAGATTAGAGGTCTATGAGGATGCTCAGGACAGACTAACTAAACTTGTGTATGAAGTTCAGGATTGCTCGTTCAATTCTCTTATTGATAATGAGAACCTTGACTTCCTACCTGAACTAAAGGATGAACTTGATAGACAATGGAGTCTAAAAGATTCAGACTTAAATGATGTCGTTGGAATAGATGGTCAATCCATCTTTAAGGATATTATAGGTAACGCAATAGATGAACTTGTGCATAACGAGTTACTCTATGAAGAACACTATTACCACATAGAAGATATGAAGTGGAATGGTGGTGCAGAAAAACATATGTATAATTAAATAATATAACAATGAAGAGAGTAGCGTTAATAGATGCTGATGTACTTGTATGGTTAGCATCATACGGAATGGGTGAATATGATTTACATATTGCCAAGAAAATTTTATCTGATAAAGTGAAGACAATACTTGAGGAAACCAATTCCTTTGAGTATATGTTGTTCATAGGTGGTAAGAATAACTTTAGATACCACATTGATAAGAACTATAAAGCAAATAGAGTGGACACAGAGAAGCCAATACTATTTAATGATATTAAGAATCATATAAGAGAATTTTGGGATGCATTCATATCTAATGGTTGTGAAACAGATGACTCAATTGTAGCTTGTGCTAAATGGTTAAGGGAGGAGGGCAAAGAACCTATCATATGTTCTATTGATAAAGACTTCCTAACTAAAGAGGGTATAATGTATAAGTGGTCAAGGAGTATTAGTGGTAGGGTTATTGACAGTCAGATAATAACTACTACTAAGGAAGATGCCGACCTTAACTTTGCAGTACAAATGTTAATGGGAGATAAGGCAGATAATATTAAAGGCATCAAAGGTATGGGAATTGCTAAGTCAACTAAAATGTTGAGTGGCAAGACAAGATGGCAGATGCTTTTGGCAGTATCAAGGATGTATAAGTATCAGTATGGAAACAGATGGTTGGTAGAGATGACAACTGCGTACAGATTGCTGTTTTTGGTAGATGACTATAATATAATAGATATACCTAAAGCATTCTACAATGTTTACAAAATATAATGTTAACTTAATATAAATAATAAATGGTACACATAAGTAAAGAAACAATGAATGATGACAATACAGAATTTGTCAAAGTAGAAGAAGATGATGGTAAGGTATCAGTCTTTTTTGAAGGAGATTACAGATGCTTTTATAACCACCTAATGAATGTGGGTATAGATAAGCACACAGCTAACGAGTTAAGTAAAACTTATAAAGATATATTATAATGTACATATTAGACAAAGCGATTGGCAAGTATAAGAATACCTACGATACTAATATTGATAGAGTATTAACATTAAATGATTACTTCCACGACATACAGAACTCAAGTAGTAGAAAAGTATCTGTGTATCGACACGCAATTAAGAAGTATGGTAAGAATAGCGATGAAGCTAAAGAGATAAAGCTAAACATACCGGCAGTTACAATGAGTGGCGTATTTAATGAACGTAATGACAATGGGTTAAGGACTGAGTTTACAAATGTTATAGTATTAGATTTAGATGCACAAGATAATCCTGATATAAACTTGGATGATGCAGTAGCAAAGATGAAAGAGATACCTTACACTTTAGCTACTCACAAGTCTTGTAGTGGTAAAGGATTGGCAGTATATGTTTTGGTTGAAGAGTGGAAGTCTAACACCTATAAGTTTGCAAGGATGTTATATGAACTACACACATCCTATATATTTGATAATGCAACATCTAACCTATCAAGATTACGATATGTTAGTAATGATGAAAACATATTTGTTAATTACAATGTGTTTGAATTAAGTATACCTGATGAAAAGCCCACAGAAAGAAAAGTATTCAAAAGCAATAGAGTTGTCGATGGAGATGTAACGCTTAATGGCATACTTAAATGGTGGAGAGGTAAGTTCCCTATGACAAGTGGTAAACGTAACCATAATGGATATGTACTTGCAAGGCAACTGAATAGATATGGTATAGACAAAGATGTATGCCTTGATGTTCTTATGGGATACGAGAGCGAAGACTTCGGCTCTACAGAGATACGTGGATTCATTGACTCTGCGTATAGTAATATAAGTGAGTTTAACACATTAAAATTTAAATAAGATGAATGTAGATGTTAGAGTATTAAGTGATGAGCAATTAGAAGTTATTGGAGAGTTAGCATTAGACTTCCCTGATGACGATGTGCAACTAATAGAAAGGGTTAACAATGACTCCACTTCCGTAGAGTATGACATATATGGGTATACAGTTTCGTATATGGTGTCAGTAGCAACTGACTTATATACACTACATCTGTCACAATGGCAGGGTGTAAGTTGTATGTCCATTAATGATGAGGGTTATATGGACTTCATCCCTACTGGTAATCAATTCTCAATAATTGATTATATAAGAAATGTCAATAAAAATATGTTACAATAAACAGTTTGGCACGGTTTTTGTAGTAGTATACTAAGTAGTATATATTTATAGCATATATAATAGCATACTATTATTAAAGGAGTGCATAACGATTAAACAACTATATATGAGCAACTTTATTAAACAGAGCAGTCGTAAGACTGTGCTAAACAAAAAGAAGTTAGGTAAGATATTAGAACCTAACCACAATGGTAAGAACTTCTCATTAATTGCAACTGGCAGAGAGTTAGGATTAGACTTGGATGATATCTTTGATGTCTTCGGAGTATTTATAGCAAACACTTTTACAGAAGAAAATAAATGGGAAAGCTTTTCACAGAACGACAGTACTTTATTTAAAAATAAAGAAACTGATACTGAAGCGATGTTGCTTCCAATAGGACACTCACATAACGATGAACCTGATATATGGGATGTCCGAATAAACTTAGAGATGAAAGATTTATTTATTAATCATTTAAAAAACCAATAGTATTATGGCTAAAAGAAAAAAGAAGTTTAACCCATTAACACAGCCCACAGAGAGTAAAGAATTTATGAACTCTAAAGGTTGGGCAGTAACTTGTATTAGAGGTAAGGACGCTAAGAATAGGCAGTTCCATTTACCACAGTATATGAATGGTAAGGACTTCCGTGAATGGATGATAGAAATGGGCGAAGAGGTTGATGATTGGCGTGAATTTCGATTATGGGGAGAGCCTAATCACCCTGATTACTTTCCACCAGTTAAACTCCCCGATGATATTAACGATGTAAAATTAGATTAATTTAAGTAGTAATAGTAACAATGGCAATAATGCCGAACAAACAGTTTATTAAAAAGAAAGAAAAAATATTATGGCAAATTCAGAAAAAGTATTTACAGGTTTCGCAAAGTCAAAAGAATTAAAATTTGGTAAAATAGTACAGCTATCTTGGACTAAAGACCAGTACGAAGAGTTAGGTAAGTATTTTACAGATAGTGGCTTTATTAATGTAGACCTACTTACATCAGCAAGTGGAACACCTTATATGCAAGTTAACACATACAATGTAAGTGGTGCTTCTTCATCAGCACCAATAGCAAAACCAGCACCAGAGGACGACAACGCATTGCCGTTCTAGTGTTAGTGCTAAGTAGTTTGGTATGCAAGGGATGTAGTGTCCCTTGCTTTATTATTTTATAAATGTAAACAAAAAGAAAAATATGAGTAATACAAAGGTTTTAAAAAAGATAGCTGAGGCTAAAAAGATTATTAGGAATACAAACATTAAAAAGAAAGGTAGAAACAAGTTTTCTAATTATGATTACTTTCTTCCATCACAGATAACAGAGTTAGTTCAAGACGCTTGTGATAAAGTTGGTCTTGTTACCTTGTTTAACACACAGAGAGATGCTAATAGAGATATATATGCATATCTAATAGTAAGTGATACAGATAGTGGAGAGTCAATAACCTTTAATCAAGTGACTGCGATACCTGAGATTAAGGCAACTAACCT
>ENA-UZWZ01000736-UZWZ01000736.1-metagenome-genome-assembly--contig:-Day-4-25m-contig-736_pt1 | contig 10313 bp, 11 predicted proteins | sample MGYA00260346_ERZ794906 | MGnify/ENA metagenome assembly ERZ794906 | reverse complement strand
TTTTAATATCTGCAAACAAATCATTAAAATAATTATTTTTTTCTGTATTAATCGTAGCATGTTTTTAATGTTTATTATTCTGCAACAATTTTATTACAACAAGTTACATTTGTTGCAGTAAGATATTATCTATTATTTTGGCTGCTCTCATTGATGCACCTGAATTTCCAAGCACACCCCTTAACTCTTCATATTCTCCAAGCATGTTTGCCCTATGAACTTTGTCAAATAATATTAAATCAAGTTCATGCTTTAGGTTTTCATGGGTAAGGTCGCCCTGAATTAGTTCTTTTACAACCTCCTTATCCATAATAAGGTTAACCAAACTAATGTATTTAACCTTTACAATTCTTTTAGCTATTTCATAGGAAATTTTACTACCCTGATAGCAAACCACCTCAGGCACTCCAATCAAAGCAGCTTCCAAAGTTGCAGTTCCGGATGTAACAAGTGCTCCATCTGCATTCATTAGTATGTTTTGGGTTTCACCAAAAAGTAACCTTACATCTGTATTGCCTATTATGGCATGGTAAAAACTCTTTTCAAGTGTATTCACACCTGCCACAATAAATTGATGATCAGGATAATCACCCACAAGACTTAACATCTTTGTTAGCATTTTTTTTACCTCCTGTTTTCTGCTTCCAGGCAAAACTGCTATTATGGGTTTGGAGTTTAATTGGTTTCTTTCTATGAAGTTTTCTTTGGCATTATCCTCAAGCTGATGGAATGAGTCCAATAATGGGTGGCCAACAAAATCAACTTCATAATCATATTTGGCATAAAAATCTTTCTCAAAAGGTAGTATTACAATCATTTTGTCAACTACCTTTCGAATTTTATGGACTCTGTTCTTTTTCCAAGCCCACACCTGGGGGGATATGTAATAAACCACCCTAATCCCTTTTTTGTGAGCAAATTCTGCCACTCGCAGATTAAAACCAGGATAATCTATTAGTATTAATACATCAGGATTGAATTGTAAAATATCTTCTTTGCAAAATTTAAGGTTGGACATAATTGTTCCAAGGTTGGCAATAACTTCAGCAAACCCCATAAATGCTAGATCTCGGTAGTGCCTTACAAGCTTCCCACCTACATCCTGCATTTTATCACCACCCCAAAAACGAAAATCAGAACTCGAATCGTTCCTTTGTATTTCCTTCATAAGGTTTGAACCATGGAGGTCACCCGATGCCTCACCTGCAATTATATAGTATTTCAAACTGATAAATTTTGAAATTTATTTAATACATACAAAATTACACTTTTTGTATTGTAAGATAGTCTATGAATTAAAGAATTAAATAAATGGGGAATTATTTATTTGGGCTCAAAGAATAAGTAGAAGTATACAATAATGGATGCCAATGTAACTAACAAGACTCCTAGACCCGATTTTTCAAACTTTAGCTTCACAAGATAATGCCTAATTGGGAACAGGTTTCCTATGAAACTTAATAGGTAGAGATAATCAAACTTGGAGGTCAGGTTTATGCCTGCATATTTATTTAGCAACATATCCATTAAAAATAGAATTATGAATACAATTATCGGTAAACATATTCCCATGATAATACCAACCAGCCATGAGTCTTTTTTTAAAATACCTGGATTCATTGTTTCTAGAAGTTGAATTTGTGATTATTAACGTGATTATGAGAAGTAAAGTCCGTTTGTGATGGAACAACAGAAACATAATTATCTGCCAATGCTTTTTCATCCGTTCCATGTCCTGCATCACTATTTTCAAAATGACCAGCAAGCCAATAGTAGGTTCTTCCAAACGGATCTTTGCGCTCTTCAAACTCCTCAACCCACCTAGCATCTGCCTGCTTGCATACTTTTATACCTTTAATGGGCTCATCGGATTTTTTTGGAATATTTACATTCAAACAAACATTGTCAGGAAGACCATTTACTAGTACATCCTTTGTTATACTTAGTATCGTATCATCCACATGACTAAATTCTGCATCGTGGCCATAATCAAGCAAGGAAAAGCCAATTGCCGGAACATTATCTATTGCAGCCTCTAGAGCAGCGCCCATGGTTCCAGAATAAATTATATTGATGGAGGCATTTGATCCATGGTTAATACCTGATAATACCACATCTGGTTTTCTATTAGTTAGCTTATGTTTTCCCAGCTTTACATTATCAACAGGTGTTCCTGAAGATACATATTCCCTGTAATTTGGTTCATCAATCAACTGTTTTAATCTTATTGGTGATTCTATTGTTACTGCATGTCCCATGCCTGACATTGTGCCTTCGGATGCAATTACAATAATTTCACCCAAATGCTTAACCACAGATATTAACTTTCTTAATCCAGGTGCATTGATGCCATCATCATTGGTGATTAGTATAAGAGGTTTATTTTCCATTACTATTATTTCGAATTTCTTGTTAAGAAGTGCAAATATACTTTAGTTTTCAGTTAGAAAACAAGATAACTCGGAGTATAATCGGTGAGTGGGTAACCCCATAACATTGAAGTATGACCCATCTATTTTGTCAATGGCAACATGACCTATCCATTCCTGTATGCCATATGCCCCCGCCTTATCAAATGGTTTATAATTATCAATGTAGTAATTTATTTCATCCTTGCTTAGTACTTTAAAATACACATCGGTTGATACTGAAAAACTATGACATTTAAATCTTGTTTTACAGGTTACTCCGGTTATTACCCTATGCTTTTTACCACTCAAAGAAGTAAGCATATTAAAGGCTTCTTCCTTATCTTTTGGCTTTCCCAATATTACGTTCTCTAGTATAACTATTGTGTCAGCAGTTATTATAAGCGAATTATGCCCAAGGTTATCCATATTAAAAGCGTCTGCCTTTAACAAACTTAGATATTCTGCTACTTTTTCCTTTGGATAAGCACTGGGGTAACTTTCATCTATTGATTTGGTTACAACTTTAAAGTTAATCCCCATTTCCTCCATAAGCTCCTTCCTACGAGGTGATCCTGAGGCAAGTATAATATCAAATTCTGTTAGTTTATTAAGTAGCATGTATATCTCAAATCTTATAATGTAAACAGTACCATCGACAATATTCCCGCAACCATTAATAACTTTAACCTGTTAGAAATATTTGAATAGTTAGATCTATATTTTGAATTGAAGGTTCTTACCATAACCAAAATCAAAAGTAAATCAATTATAACAAAGTAATATGCTTGTGGCATATAATCCGCATGGTAGAAATAGTATTGAGTAAATATGGATCCTACCAAAGCAATAGATGATAAAACAATTGCAAGTATCTTTGATGCAGAAATACCAAATTTTACGGCAAATGTTGTACAGCCAAACCTTTCATCCCCTTTAATATCTTCCATATCCTTTATCACCTCTCGTATGAGCGTTACAAAAAATGCAAAACCCATGTAGATCATTACAACCCGGTTTACAATTGGAAAATTAGTTTGCACCTCAATAAATAATAGCGGGCTGCCACTCAGCGAATAAAATTCAAATAACCACACAACACCAAATGATAAAGCACTTAATAAAGAAATAACAAGGTTACCAATAAAAGGTTGGCAACTATACTTTTGTGAATAGAACCAGAGCAAACCAGCGCTAAATATAAAAATCAGTCCAAAGTTTATATGATTTATCTCATAAGATACGTATGTTCCGACTAATATTCCAACTACTGTTGATAGCCAGTAAAGCTTGTATGCAGCACCAATGGAAATATTCCTATTTACAATGTTTTTACTTGGTTTGTTGAGGGAGTCGGGGTTTATATCAAAGATATCATTGATTATATACCCTCCAACTGAAATCAGCAAGGTTGATAGCACAAGAAGAGTAAAATTTAGAATATTTAACCCTCCTTCAAAGCCATTGATGCCGAGTAGGGGAGTAATAACAAATAACTGAATAAAAGTCATTGAAATCACAATAATAATCAGGTTTGGGAGCCTGATTAATGATAAAGCTACTTTAACCTTATTCATCAATTCTATTTTATGATTTATTACCAGTAGTGAGACTCTTCGGTCATCCACTTACCTTGAACCTTTAACACTTGTTCAATAATATCACGCACACAACCTTTGCCTCCTTTTTTGTCTGAAATATATATAGCCACATTCTTAATCTCTTCAACTGCATCCGCTGGGCAAACAGGAAGACCAACACTTTCCATTACTCTAAGGTCGGGGATATCATCTCCCATATATATTATCTCATCTTTTGATAGATTATTATCTTTCACATATTTATTATAAACCACAGTTTTATCTTTTACACCAAGATAAACATCCTTGATGTTTAGATCCCCAAATCGGTTTTCTACGGATTTTGAAAATCCCCCTGATATTATAACTATTCTATATCCTAACTTAATTGCTAGTTGGAGTACGTATCCATCCTTTACATTTGCTGACCTAAGTGGTTGCTCTTCATGCTGCAGAACCAATGTTCCATCTGTCATAACACCATCGTAATCAAAAATAAAAGTCGTTATGTTTTTCAGTTTTTCTTTATAATTAGTCATGATATTTCTTAATTAAGTGTTCGGATAATAATGTGTATACTTTTTTAAGCTCAGGATTATCTTCCAATAAGCTAAGATGCTTCTGTATTGTTTGTGTGTCATTACGTTTTGCTGGGCCTGTTTGTGATTCGCTGGGTTTAATATGATGAACTTTTTCCGCCGTTTCAATTATAAGAGGTAGTAAGAGGCTAAAATCAATACCTTTTTCTTCAAGCAGTTCATGAGCCATATCGTACAATAAATTTGAGAAATTATTTACAATAACTGCAGTCATATGAAGATATTGCCTTTGATCTGATTCTAGGTTTACAACATTGTTACTTATTTTTTCTGCAAGACACTTCAGCTGATTACTTGTGGCCGTATCACTTCCTTCAATACATATGGGGATATTGTCAAATTTGGGAATTCTTTTAATTGTCATGCTTTGCAACGGATAAAAAACCCCGTATCGAAGTTGATTATCCAATACTGATAATGGTTTAGCTCCAGATGTATGAACAACTATGCCATCAAAATTTTTAATATGATCTGAAATGGACGAAATGGAATCATCAGATACAGCTATGATATATAAATCAGTATTGTTTTCAAGTTCCGAGAGATTAGAGATTGCAACAGCATTAACCTTGTTTGCAAGGGCTTGAGCATTTTCTCGATTCCTGGAATAAATATTTACTATTTCTGTGCCCACCGAAAATAATGCATTGCCAATTCCAGTGGCAACATTACCAGAACCAATTATTGAAACTGTGCATATTTTATCATTAAATTCCAAAGTAGTTAGGCAAAGTGTTTATGTATTTCTTCTTTCAAGCTAAAAAGGGCCTTATCTATGGGATTATTTAACTTACTGTATTCGATTATTATTTCCTTGGAATAATCGTTTGTTTTATCCTCCTTATTGAATTTTGATGCAGAGGTATTTATTATACTTACCAACTCTTCTTTTGCATTTCTTACCAAATCCCATGATTGATTAGAAACATATAGTTGCTGAGACATATTATGTTCATACTCCTCTCTTATTATAGCTAATAATTGGGCATGTAATCTTTCAACATTCATTGATGGTTTAAGTACCCTTGGAATTAGATTTGAGGGAGTTATTCGCTCAAGAAATAAGGCCATTCTCTCATGCGCTTGAAACTTCAGCGGAATACTTATTTTTTGACTGTTTGATCTGAGGTCATTGTTAAGTTTAAGTTTTTGCAACGATTGCTCATCTTGCAAGAACTTAATCTGTCTTGAGTTAAGTTTTGTGAATTCTCTCATCATAAAATAAACGACAATAAGTATAATTACTGCCGGTAACAAAACTTTGAGTAATTCTATTAGCTCATCCATAATATGCGTCTTTTGTAACCAATAAAGATAATTTATACAAATTAACAACATATTTTCAATATGAGAGTCTTGATGAAGTTTAGGTTTGTATTAAATACTGTAATTTATGTAAACTTTAAAAATAAGTCAACATTTTGCGCCTTATTATCAACAATTATTATGAGACTGTTTATTAGTATTATATTTGTTTTTTTCTAAAATAAGAGTCGTGAATAATAGTATTTTATCCAACAGAATCCTTAGTCTTTCGGAATCAGCAACCCTTGAAATGACAAGGTTAAGCCGCGAATTGAAAAGTGAAGGTAAAGATGTAATAGCGCTAAGTATAGGTGAGCCTGATTTTAACACACCTCAAAATGTAAAAGATGCAGGAAAGCTTGCCATAGATAATAATATTACTCACTATCCACCGGTTCCAGGATTTTTGGAATTACGTGAAGCAATTGCAGCCAAACTAAAGAGAGATAATAATTTGGATTATGGTCCTGAAAATATAGTTGTGTCAACGGGTGCAAAACACTCCCTCATCAATGTTTTTATGTGCATTTTAAATGATGGTGATGAAGTAATAATACCTGCTCCATATTGGGTATCATACCCAGAGATGGTGGGGCTTTCTGGAGGGAAGTCGGTGGTTATTAATACTGATATTGATAGCGACTTTAAAATCAAACCCGAAGACATAGAGAAAGCCATCACAACTAATACCAAAGCTTTCCTATTCAATTCACCAAGTAATCCAACGGGATCAGTTTACACTTATGAAGAGCTCTCAGAAATAGCAAAAGTGCTTGTAAAATATCCTGATATTTTAATAATAGCAGATGAAATATACGAGTATATCACATTCGACTCAGAACATCATAGCCTTGGTTATTTCCCTGAGCTGAAAGATCAGCTTGTGATTGTAAACGGTGTTTCAAAAGGTATGGCAATGACTGGCTGGAGAGTTGGCTATATTGCAGGCCCTAAATTCATAGCTTCTGCTTGTGGAAAACTCCAGGGACAATATACCTCAGGTACCGGATCAATATCTCAAATGGCTGCATTGGAGGCAGTTAAAACAGATCCAAATAAATCAAAAGAGGTAAGTGATATGGTGAAAGCATTTCGTGAACGTCGAGATTTGCTGATTGGTCTTGTGAAAGAAATACCTGGAATTAAGTCCAATGTTCCCAACGGAGCTTTTTATTTATTTCCTGATGTTAGCTATTATTACGGTAAATCATTTGGAGATACCACCATCAATGGTAGCACAGAATTGTGTATGTATCTGTTAAATGAGGTTTATGTAGCTCTTGTGCCCGGAGAAGCTTTTGGGAGCCCAGAGTGCATAAGAATATCCTATGCTGCATCAAAGGAAGTAATAAAAGAGGCTGTTGCAAGAATTAAGTTAGCGCTATCAAGGTTAAGTTAATTAGCATTGAAAAACAAAAAGGCCGGTATACCCGGCCTTTTTGTTTTAGTGTTTCACAATAATATTTCGGGATAATCGCGTACCCGTGTCGCTGATCAGTGTAAGGTTATACACTCCCGTGGGATAGCGCTCCACGGGGATGGTAAGATGTTCTGTAGCATCGGTCTGCATCAGCACGCGGCCATTCATATCGATGAGGCGCACCTGATATCGGCTCTCGCCGTGCAGATCGATCTGCAGCCAATCGGATGCCGGATTGGGGTAGATGGTACATGTCTGGTCAAACTGCTCGGCCATATCGAGGCTGCCGTCGAACAGTGGCGACTCCCAAAGACCACGGCCATAAGTGGCAGCACGCAGTCGGTTGTTATCTGGATCCTGCCCATCGTAGAAGATATCCAGGTGAGCCACCATCACATTGGGCAATCCCATGAAATAAGGCAGCCATGGATTGTCATCCAGTTTCACGTAGATACCCACATCCGTAGCCAGGTAAAGCTCGTTGCGGGTGGTTTGTGCCACATTCTCCACCAGGAAATTAGCCGGCAGCATGGGCAAGCCACTACTGATATTGGACCAAGTCTGTCCACCGTCGGTGGTCTCCATAACATTTGTATCAGAATAGCCGCCCAGGGTCACCCAATAGCGGAGCGGATCTCTGTGACTGGTTTGCACTGATTTGATCACCACGCTGCTTTCGGGCAGTCCGGCGGTAATATCCGTCCAGGTGGCTCCCCGGTCGCGGGTAAGATAGAGGATGGTATCGTTTCCGGTGAGGATGGTTTGGTTGTCGGCCGGACTGACACTGAGCGTGGTCAGGTTACCCACATTAAAATTACTGAGGACATCCCAGCTGACGCCGCTATTGTCGGAAGTATAGAGGTTGTTGTAGGCCACATAGAATAGGGTGTCGATGATCGGATCGGGCTGATAAGGCGTCACCCAGGCACCTTTCAGGCCAATGGATTCCGTGACACTCCACATGTTATTCCACATATCCACGGTTCCCATGACCTCTCCGTTGGGGAGGGCAGCCGTTTGGATACTATCGTTACTGGGCAGGATATGAACAATCATCGCATCGCCACCAGAGACATCGAACCATTGTCCGTTTTGTCTCATCTTAGCGCCGTTGTCCTGCAATCCGGTAAGCACCAGATCCTGTCTTGTGGCGCTGTTCGACACGCTGTACAGCTGACTGATCTCCAGCCCTTCGCTGATGTAATTCCAGTTAATACCGTTGTTAAGGCTCACATAGAGACCACCATCGTTGCCATTATAAAGGGCATGAGTCAGGGGATGATAGGTGATGGCATGGACATCGGCATGGACGATGGAGGCCGTTCCCTGGCAACTTTGGCTCCAGTTGCAGTTGATCTGCCAGTCATAGCCGCCGTCGACGGATTTCCATACATTAACACCTCCCAGAAAGACCACATCGGCATCGAGGGGATCGGCAGTAATCACCAGGTCGTAGAAAGCCTGTCCGCCCTGGTCGCTGCCATCGCACACCCACCCTAGGAGGTTTTTCTCGTTGTATATCATGGCAAAATTATCACCGCTGTCGTCGCTGCGGTAGATACCATACAGGCCGCTCTGGGCATTCCCCATCACCACATAGAGACGATCAGGGTCATCTTCGGTGACGGCAATTTTGGTGAATCTGGTACTGGTCACTTCCAGCACACTACCCCAGTTCTGGCCGCCATCGGTGGAGCGCACCACCAAGCCAAATTCTCCGGCACCATAGATCACCTGACTGTCGAAGGGCTTAAAGACGATGTTCTGCAGCAGGTAGTTCGACACCATAGACCAGGTGGCTCCTGCATCGGTGGTCAGGTACACACCCAGTGAAGTGGAAGCAAAGATACGACTATGGTCCATGGGGTCGGCTTTCAGATCCCAGATGGTTATCTGTTCGGAGGTAGTCACGGTGAATCCGGTGGTAACAAAAGTATTGCCGCCGTCGGTGGACTTGAGGATCCCGATACTCCAGGTCACTTTCGCATCTTTATCGCCGGTGCTGATATAGAGGGTTTCCACACCATCCTCTTCCACCACCACGATATTACTTACTCCCAGTGAGGAGAGTTCCTGCGCCAGCGCAAACCAGGTGAGGCCGTTATCGAAGCTCTTCCATAACCCTCCGGCAGGCGTTCCAGCGTAAATAATATATGGGTCGTAGAGTCCAAAGGCCACACAGTTGATGCGTCCCAGTCCGGCATAGCCCCCCGGTGAGCTGGACGGCCCCATGGGTGTCCAGATTCCCGAAGAAGAGGCATTGCGGCTCAGGGCCTCCTGGTCCATACGATCATACTCCTGCCGGTAGATGCCAGCAGTATTAACATCGGGAAAAGCACCTGTGTTCAGATTTACACGCGACGACCAATGGTACTCCCATCGTTTAAACTGTTTCCAGCCCGCAGCCCTTACCAGCTGCCCGTCGTCGTTGATATACTTGCCATCGACCACATCGTAAGGCGCCCAATAGTCGTTGAAAGCCTTCTGGTAATCGTAGAATGTGGGTTGTATTTCCTTTGGCAGCAGTACGGCCCATGGTTGGGCATAAGCCACCGATAAAAGCGCCATCGCCAGGATGGCTAAAAGAGTTCTTTTCATGTGGGTTTATTTTATTTTGAACCGCTAATATAATTTAAATCTTAGCAATATTAAAAACTCTTTTTCATGCAGTAGCATTGATAGCAAACTACACATTAGCGACCCAAGTAGCCGTAACCACCGATGGCAGCAGTGCCGACGGCTCGGCCATTTTTGATGTAAAAAGCACCGATAAAGGCATGCTTCCTTTGGTTTGTATTTTATTAACCTTAGAATTTAAGATTTACTCCAATCATAAGGTTGAACTCTGCCTGCGGAAAATACCCGTTTATATTATAATCAGAACCTTCTAGGTAGTACCTGTATACCCATGCATTAGTTTCATACTTCTCATTAAAGATGTTATTAAATTGAACTGTAAAATCAATTTGCTTAATGAAATTGGTCTCAATGGAATAATATA
>ENA-UZWZ01009010-UZWZ01009010.1-metagenome-genome-assembly--contig:-Day-4-25m-contig-9010_pt1 | contig 10360 bp, 12 predicted proteins | sample MGYA00260346_ERZ794906 | MGnify/ENA metagenome assembly ERZ794906 | reverse complement strand
AATGTGCCATAGTATCTCCTATTGATATTGGTATTTAATGATAATAATTCCTGAACCACCTGCTCCTGAGGGTTGGTTAGGATATCCGCCCCAACCTGAGCCGCCGCCACCTACACCACCTGAGCCAGTGTTAATATCACCAGCATCATTACCAACAGGTCCACCACCGCCGCCTATACCGCCTGTTCCATTTGAGCCTGCGTATTCTTTACCGCCACCGCCACCACCAGCGTAGTAAGTAGAAGTTCCTGTAATAGATGAGGCTTTACCTGCACCGCCATTACCACCGTTAGAAGAGTTACCTCCTACACCAGTGCTTCCTGCTCCACCACCACCACCACCTGGGTGACGAGCGCTTGAGTAACCATAACCGTTACCACCATTGTGACCTTGACCAGAAACACTACCACCTCCAGAACAGGCATCACGACCACCGCCACCACCGCCTGAACCGCCTGATAGACCAGCACAACCTTGGGAGGCTGCTCTACCACCACCAGCACCGCCGCCAGTAGGAACTATAGAGTTAAAAGAGGAGTTAGAACCACTGGTTGCCCATCTACTTGAACCGTTACCATCTGTACCACCTGCTCCTATCACAATAGGATATGAAGTGGCAGAAAGAGAAGTAGTAGAATTAAGCATACCACCAGCACCACCGCCACCGCCACCAGCACCAGCTTGAGTTCCTGCACCACCGCCTGCAATTACTAGGTATTCAACAGAAGCCCCTTGGTTGCCAGCATCTGATACAACAAACGAGCCTGAGCCAGTAAAGGTATGTACTTTGTAATTACCATCATAAGTAATAGTACCGCCTGTAGCAGACATATAAGTTATATTAGAAGTACCATAGAAGTCATCAAAGCCTATTTCACCTGAAGCAGGCACAGTATCTGAACCATAGTATTCACTTAATGAGATAGGATGAGAACCACCGAACTCATCTTGGATGTCTTGTAAACTAATTGGACCTGAGCTTTGTAATGCCATTACTTAGCCTCCAACTCCTTAACCTTAGCTGATAGCTCTTTAACTGCTGAGAATAGAACACCAATTAGACCGTTGTAGTTTACTGACTTCATTCCTTCGTTATTCTCAGTGATTAACTCAGGGAACATAGCCTCAACTTCTTGTGCTATAACACCAACACTATCTTCTTTAGTATCGGTTCTTGTATAACTAACACCTCTGATATTATCTACAGCATCTAAAGCATTAGGTATCTCAACAATGTTCTCTTTGATACGTTCATCTGAGTAAGCTGTGATGTTACCAGTAGCGTATATATTACCTGATACGTATAACTTCTCACTAGGACTANNGAGTCTATGCGCATACGTTCAGCGAGAGCATTGTTTTTAGTAGTTTTAAATGCTAAATAAGAATCTGCCGCACCAACGGTTTTATAATCACCCTCTTTACCAGCAACAATTCTTGGTGCTATTGCTATTCCATTTGCCCCATCTCTCCAACCTAAATGAAGTTCACTTGTTTCACTAGTTGAGCCAGTTGTTGATTGTGCTGAATTAAACAGATAATGTACAGCCGCACCCCCACTAACTTCTTTATGTACCGCAAACGCACTTTCTGTTGCTGTTGATGTAGTAATTCCCGTTGAACCTATTTGACATAAGGTGGCTGGACTACTNNATGCGCATACGTTCTGTGCCACCATTTACTTTGAATATAATATCGTCCTTGCTCTGTATTCTACAACCTTTACCACTACTATAGTTATCAGAACCGAACTGTGCGTGGCTTATCCCATTAACGCCAATATCAAGCTGACCACCCCAAGCACCATCAACACTAAGAAGTGTTTTATTTGATGCACTCCTAGGACTACTAGTACCAATACCTACGTTGCCAGAAGTATCTTCAGTAATACCATCAGTAGTTATCCTACCAGTAACATCAATACCAGTAGAGGTTGTGGCTAGTTTTTCGTTATTGTTGTGATACAGGTTTACTGCGCCATCATTGTTAAACGTGGCAAAAGTTTCTGCGGCGGCGTTGTCGCCAATAAAGATTTGACCAGAAGTCTGTAGCTGTATGTTTCCCGCCCCACTATCTTTAATAATAGAGTTAGACCCATCATGGTAAATCTGTAGGTCATCACTATTACCAAGATTAATCTTACCATTATCTGCGAGGTCTATATCACCAGTAACATCAATACCTGTGGAGGTTGTGGCTAGTTTCTTAGAGTTGTCGTGGTAAAGGTCGACAGAGCCATCAACCGTAGCTTTAAGCATAATGTCGCTAGTAGATGATAAACTAATATCACTACCGTTGGTTTTGACAAACATACGACCAGCACCAGCATCGTCAATATAACTATTGCTACCATCGTGATATATCTGTAAGTCATCANNATTACCAAAGGTAGCTTTGACTGAATCAGCAAGTGATAGGTTGCCAGTTAGTGTGCCACCTGCTTTAGCAAGGTATCTAGCATCTGAAACTGTCTTAGAGTAATGGTCAGCTAACTCAAAGTTACCAAAGGCATATACATTAACTTCATCGCCTGTTGTGGCACCAGTCGTAAGTGTTAATGTAGAAGATGTAACTGTGTAGTCAGCTGTAGGTTCAAGAACAATACCATTCATCGTTACCATCTCAGCAGTAGGTTTAATAGCTAACGTATTACCATCATCGTCTGTACCAGTAAAAGCTGTTTGACCTGAAGTAGCTGTAAACTTATAAACATCTAGAGTAGATAGAGTAGCTGAAGAAGTTGTAATCCAAGCACTACCATCATAAACTTTCATTAAGTTATTAGTAGAATCAAAGTAAAGCATACCTTGGACTAAGGCATCACCATCATTATCTGTCGTAGGGTCTGAAGCTTTGTTACCTAAGTATCTATCATCAAATGTATCGTAAGTAGCTGCCGCTGAAGCCGCACTAGCTGCTGCCGCTGTAGCAGAGCCTGAAGCAGACGTTGCTGAAGTAGCCGCGTTAGTCTCACTTGTAGCTGCGTTAGTTTCTGAAGTAGAAGCGTTTGTAGCATGTGTACCTGCTGTAGTTGCTGAACCTGAAGCGTTAGTCTCAGCTGTTTCAGCATTAGTTTCTGCTGTCTCTGCCGCGGTTTGCGCTGCTAATGCCGCATCTCTTGCTGTCTCTGTTGATGTTTTTACATCAAGGAATCTTTGGGTTGAAAACTTCTTTGAAGTACCACTATCATTAATCAGGACTTCTTCAGTACCTGCCATTGTAGCTTTTTCTGTTAACTGTGAAATCTTAATTGTTGACATACGTTATTCCTATTCTAATTCTATGTAAATCATATTAGCATCAGTAGATGCTTCAGTAATAATATTTGAAGTACCTGACATTATCTCAATCTCATTAGTATATTGAGGTAGAAACTCTCCAGCATATTGCTTTCTGTTAGCAATCATAGCTAACGTCTTACCCTTACGCCAATAATGTCGAACAACGGGATTAGGTTTACGAGTTAAACTCCGTATTTTACCTCGCTTATTTATTCTACTTTTTGCCATTACAGTCTAAATAACATCTCTCTGCGTCCAATCGCTTGTCTAGCCTTTAATGCTGTAAGCTCATCTTTCATCATCTCTGCCATAGGAGAGAAACTTCTGATAACTCTAGCGTCTTTTCTAGGTGCTATCTTACCACTAGCTGGAGCATTATAAGTGCTTGATTTTACTGAAGATTTTGAATCACCTGGCGTGCTAGTTTTAGCGTGTTTAACTTCATACTTAGTAGCTTCAATCGTACCCTTCTCATTGTTAGCTGATAGTTGCTTACCGTTGTANNGTCTTCTAACATAGCCATCAGATTGTCAGTCTCAGTCTCTTCATGAGGGTCGTTAGCAAATCTTAAAGCGTTAGCTTCCATAAACTCTTCTTTAGAGCCGTCTTCTTCAGTGTGTGTTTCAGCTAGGATACGCATCCAAATCTCTTGTAGCTTACACTTGAATCTCTCAAGTTCCAAGTTGCCAGTGCTGTCTTCTAAAATATCAAGCATAACCCTTACCTTGTGTTCCTAATCGTTTGTTCTCACGTAAGTTCCAGCGGTGTCTATCAGCCCCAAAGCTTTCATAATCATCACCATATTGGAAATTAGTGCAGAATGTTTGTTTATAGTAAGAAGGTTCTCCACACTTTGAACAAAGTTGTGGTTCTTCACGGTTGGCGTAAGAAACAATAGTCTCCTCAGCGTGGTTATTTTTACATTTGTATTCAAATAAAGGCATAACAAGTCCGTAATTAATTAATGATAACCCTCTCATCTAGACAAGGGTTACACTTAACTAACTACTAAGCAGTTACTTTGAAAGCTACAGAAGCTTCAGAGCGTAACTCACCTACACCGTAGATAGTATCAGCAGTAAACAAGTCACCTAAGTATTCTTGTTTGTACTGAGTCTGTGTACGTACACCAACTTGCTCAGCTAATACAGCAGCATCACGATGGAAGATTAGACCTTCACGGTTAGAGCCTGTAGTAGGAGCAGAGTTAGTAACAAATACATCTACACCGTAGATTTGACCAATCTTACCAGTCTTAATAGCATCGCCATTACCAATGAACTGTTGCTCAGTGAAACGGTTGATACCTAGCATATCTGAAGCAGCTACTGGAGGTAGCACGATGCAACGGTCATTCATAGGAACGTCAGCGTTATCAAGTGCAAGAATCATCTTACGGATACCAGCATCAGTGATAGTACCACCAACGCCAGAAGTCCAAGCTGTACCGTCACCTTTAACAAACGAACCGCCTGTCATAGTACCGAACAAATCAGATTCTACTTGAGTAGCTAGTGCAAAACCAGCATCATCAGTATAGAACTTACGCATTGAAGCAAGAGCTTGTACTTCAGCAATATCTTCGATAAGCTTTGAGTATTCGTAGTGTTTGTTGATTGAAATATCAACTGTAGTGTTAGTAGCAGCGCTTAATGTTACTTGAGCGTTTGCAGCTTTAACTGAAGCTGAGCCACGGTTAGGCTTAGGAATGTGAATAGTATCACCTTTCTTACCTTTATGTGACATTTTAGTAACCAAGTTAGCTAAAACTAAGTTTGTTTTGTAAGCACCAATAACTTCATCTGACCATAGTTCAGGAATGAAATTATTAGCAACAGCAGTAGTAGTATTATTAGTACCTAAAGCCATATTATTTCTCCTTATTGAGTATTATTATTTAACCCTACCTTCTGCGTAAGCTGACTGAATCTCATCTGCCAAGCTTGCGTATCTAGTTGGGTCACTTATTTGTAGCTGAATTAAATCAGACCTACGATACATCTTTTTACCACCAACCGAATCTCCTGAAGAGCGAGTTTCTGAGCTAGTTTGTCGCATTGCTTTCTTACGTTTATCAGCTTCTGCCTTTTTCACTTCTTGTGTCTTGCCAATCATTGATATTTGTTTCCAAGTACCTAGCAATTCATTCGCAGCTCCAAAGTCATAGCTCGCATCAGCTTTGCGGAAAAGCTCAGTCCTAATCGGACTCTCTCCTACCCACTTCTGGAAGCCCTCATCACCAACAATATCCATAAAATCAGGATGTGTTGTTTCAAGTTGCGTTAAATTAGCCTGTTGAGCTGACTTAACATTAGCTTCCTTAGCCTTGAGAATCTCTGGATGGTTTTCTATCGCTGAGTTTACTGCCTTAGCAGGGTCATCGTAGAAAGTATCCTCGAAATTCACAGGTTCTTCCGTTGTTTCAGTAGCTTGACTCGCTTGAGATTGAGATTCCATCAGCTGTTGTATCATCTGCCTCTGTTGCCCTACCTCTTGACCTTGCTTACCAAACGCTTTTTCAACATTCTGGTGCATTGTAATCACATCTTCTAATGTCTTCCCAGCATACTTCTCAGGTGGTACATATTCTGGAGCAGCTTCCTGCTCTTGAACAACCTCTGTAACTTCCTGTGTTTCTGTTACCTGTTCTGCCACATTTTCAGTTGGCGTGTCTACTACTATACTCATATTACTATGTCTCCGCCCCGTAGGGTTATGAAGTTATTGTTATGATGGGTTTGTTTCCAAGTTATCCATCGTTAGTTTAGTTGCAGATTCTAAGCTTAATAATAAACCTAGTACCTGTAACTGACCCTTAGCGTGCCAAAGGTCTTTTTCATCGTTCATAGTGTCAACGTCTCGAACACTAATCTCTATGTTCTTTAATTCTTCAACTAGGTCTAACCAACCTTCAGTCTCGAATAATTCTAATCTATCTTTTAAAAAGTCCTCATCTGTCTTCATTGATAAGTAGTCTTAATAGCTGTTTCAGTAGCTTTAGCTCTAGCGTTAGCTAGATTTAAAGCAGTCTCAGAACGAAGATGCTCTACTTCTGGAATGTTTCTAGCAGTTTCAGAGTTCTTATGAGCAATATCAGCCTTAGATTTCTCTAAACCTATAGCTTCTTTCTGTAATTTAAGTATCTTCTCCTGGATTTTAATCTCATCTGGTGCTTTTTCCTGAGCTTCTGCGTACCATTTAGCGGCTTTAGCTTTCTCTTCCTCAGCTTCCGCTTGAGTCTTAGCAATATCAGCTTGAGCTTGTTGCATTTGAAGTTCGATACCCATCTGTTGCATTTGTTGTTGTTCAGGATTAGGTTGATTCCCTTGCATAAGTTGCTGAACAATCTGGTCACGGTTGTGAATAGATGAGTTCTGCATCATTGATAATAAGATTACGTTGAAAGCAGGTGAATCTTTAGGAATAGCTTGTAACATCTGTACCATCTGAGTCATCTCAAGCTCTTTAGCCATAATACCCATAGTAGAGTAAGGCACGAACTTGTAATCAGCTACAGGGTAACGCTCAACATCAAACTGAATCTTACGCCATAGTGACTTATTAATCATAGGAATAAGGAAAGTGTTCTGGAAGTTCATTAAGGTGCGCTTCTGACGCTTAATAGACGCAGACTGTGCCATAGACATACCTGAAGAGGTAGCTCTATCAGCAGTACCTACGTCAGCTGAGCCAGTACCCATCTGTATCATATTTTGTAATGAGGCGACCTGAGTAAATGTACTCTGGTCTGTGGTTCCCAAGTCCAAAGGCATAAGCGCTTCGCGTGGTGAACCATTGGTTAGTATTGTTTTACCAGGTCTAACCTCAAACTTTACACCTCTAGGCAATCTAGTAGCGTCTGCTGCCATCATAGGGGTGGTTGTTAGGGCTAATGAGTCAATTCTTGCTCTCATCTCAGCATCTAGTGCTTTTTGAGGGTTGTATCCCTTCTCACAGACACCTCTGCCCCAGAATTTATTAGGAACAATGTCGTGTTGATAACTAATGAAAGGTCTATCTTTCATCATAAAGGCATTTTCTTCTGCTCTTAGGATGTATTCGTCATTTACTAGAGTAACGACAGCTTCGACTAGCTCGTCTTTTTTAGTATATTCAAAATCGTCTTTATCGTTACTAGCTTTTAAGAATCTCTTAGGTACTAAACCCCAGTATTCTGTAATCTTTACGGAGTCCGACTCATCAGCTTGCTTGATTTCAGGGTCGAAACCAAAGCGTACAGTGTCATAATCACCATCAAGGGGAACATCACGATAAATACCAGACTTAATACCATCCACAACATGATACCTCGGCTTAATGACTTCATGCGCAACACCAAGCGCTTCATTGATTGAGGTAGCTGATGGGTCAATTAAGAACTCCTTAGGTGAAATAGGCTCAACCTTCACATCAATAGAAGGTCTTTCAATTAATTGTCTAGTTGCTGCCATAGTTCCTTCAACAGGAACCTCAGCAGGTGTACGTTCTATAGTTTGTTCAACAACAATCTTACCAACACCCGTACCGTAGATAGCTGAATTGAGGAATATCTCACAAACAGCGTCTTTAACACCAGTTTTCTCTAGGTCTTCTTGTAATAAGTTACGGACATACTCCGCATCTGTAGGGTCTTGGTCTAACATATCATCTTGAATGTCAAACCACTTACCACGACCAAACGTAGCTTCTTCTAGTTCTGCAACTGAGGACTCAACTGCTTGTTGTAAGGCGGGTGATATTAATCTAGACTTCTCAGACTCCCTAGTTCGGTCAGATTGAAGCCAAATACCACGCCAGAGTCTGTAATACTCATCCCATTGAGTAACATAGTTAACATCACGGTGAGCACGCCAGCCATCTAGTCTATATGTCAGCCAAGAGGCTAAAGCTTGATACTTGTTTTCCTTACTGTCGAACATAAGTCATTGATTTCCATAGGAATTTAGGCGTAATATAACATAAAGTAAACGCAATAATCAACTAATTTACTTAATATCCTGCAATTACGTCCTCAGGCTCCCAATCTTCATCAAATTGTATACTGTGGGCGAAGTCTGCAATAGACACTTGGTCTATATAAGATAAGGCATCCAGAAGGTCATCATGTGAAAGACGTGAAGGGAAGTCCATCATCTGTGAAATGAAGAATCTCCAGTCCTTATCCTCATTAAATGTAATTTGTTGGTGTTCCATACGACCTTGAAGTGACCAAGTGATACGTTCTGACTTCTTTTTACCACCGTGACGTAGTTCATCTATGTGAACAAAGCGATTAGTAGCCCTCATCTCATCTTCTAGGTAAGGCATAATAGCATTCTTCAAAGAACCTGTCTCAATACCAACTGTAGTAGCTTCATTTACCTGCGCTGCCTTAAGAATCTTGGTAGCTGTCTCTCTAATTGACCACCTTCCGTGTAGAATATCCTTAACCCACCACTTATCACGGTCAATCTTAACTATAGCTATAGCAGTTTCGTCCAGTTTAGAGGATTTAAGCCCTCTTTCTTGTTCAGAAGCCTCAAAGCCAGCAGGGTCTACAGCAATCACGTAGTTACCTTCGTCAGGTTCAGTACCTTGTAAGAACCATTCCTCTTTAAAGATACCACCAGAGAAGGTTTCAAAGGATGCTTCGAACTCTTGTCTAAATGCCATAGATGACATAGACTTTCTTGCAGCCTCAATCTCATCATCTGGTATATAAGGGTTATCAGTAGAGTTAAATGAGAAGGTTTCCCAGTCATTATCCTTCTTAGCTTCCATATAAAGGTCATAGAAGTGATTCTTACCAGCAGGAGTACCAATAAACATAGCACCACCCCGTACGTCAGCTAATGTAGGACGAATAATCATCTCCCAGACATCAGGACGCATAGAAGCGTACTCATCCATAACAACATAAGCAAGACCAACACCACGTAAGGTATCAGGTCTATCCGACCCCTTCAGGAATATCTTCCTACCGTTTGTTAAGGTTAATCTAGCCGTGTTCTCATACGCATCAGCAATTAAGTCTCCACCTAGTTCCTTAAGCATATTCCACATAATGTCTTTAGCTTGTTGAAAAGTAGGACCAATGTAGAAGACATCCTTAGAATCAGACTGTAAAGCTTTAATAAGTAATATCCAAGCAGCTAATCTAGACTTACCAAAACGTCTACCTGCAGCAATAACCTTAAATCTCTTAGTTGAATTGAATATCTCTAACTGAGCAGGATGAAGCTCTACATTAAGAGTACCCATTAGGTAGACTCTTCAATAACATCAATAATAACTTGGTCATCACCCTTAGTCTTAAGTTTCTTAGGTTCAACGACCTGAGCCATCTCTTGTAGTTGTTCAGTTGTACCTACATTAATGATTAAACCATCCTCAGACTTAGTATGTTTAATCTCTACAGCTTTCTGAGCAGGAACAATCCTATCCATACACATCTTAAGGCAATGAACATCACCTTTAAGAGCCTTAGCAATGACAACCTCAACAATCTCTTCACCTCTGGAGCTTAAGAGTTCTCTAGCGAGCTGAGTGTATTTATTAACAGAACCTTTAGGTCTTCCTTTAGGGTTCTGAGCAACCCCTTTCTTAAACAAATGAGGCATAGACTTACGACCATCTACCTTAGGTGTGACTTTAGACATAGTTTAATTATCCATTTAGGTTAAACAATTCGTTAAAACTCCTTTAGTATCTTAAGTAGACTTAAGACGAAGGAGCTACTTCTACTTAAGAACTTAAGAACTCATGACGACTTTGAAGTAAACACCTCTGAACTTCGGTTGGTATTTAGTAAGAGGCGACCCTAGAAACTCTGAAAGGAGATTAGGAGATGTTCTTGATGACTACCTTTGAAGGTGGTGGTGGTTGACTTCAGTTACTCATGAAGACTTAAGTAGTTAAACTTGTTAACGATTGTAGCTGATAAATAGACTAAAGTAAAGCCGAAATCCACTTTTCTTACGAAATTAGCTCTACTATCGAAGAAACCGATTGATAACTACTTAAACTGAGTATTTAATAGATAAACTCAAATCCTTCTCTCGTCTGCTAGTGATTGTTAATATTAATACTCACGTCACCAC
>ENA-UZWZ01002028-UZWZ01002028.1-metagenome-genome-assembly--contig:-Day-4-25m-contig-2028_pt2 | contig 10360 bp, 10 predicted proteins | sample MGYA00260346_ERZ794906 | MGnify/ENA metagenome assembly ERZ794906 | reverse complement strand
GGAAGCACTGCTGGACCTGCAGCTGCTCTTGAAGTATTAAAAATTATTAAAAGAGAAAAGCTTATAGAAAACATTAATGTGGTTGGGGATTATCTAAAAAATAAGCTTCTAGAATTACAAGATAAACATGAAATGATAGGTGAAGTAAGAGGAAAAGGATTGTTTTGTGGGATAGAACTAGTAAAAGATAGAGCAACTAAAGAGCCTGTAGATGAAAAGGTTGCTATTGCAGTAGCAGGACATTGTTTTCAAAACAAGGTAATGATTGGCAGAACTAATAGAAGTTTTGAGACAAATAATAATGTTTTATTATTTAGTCCAGCCTTTATTTGTTCTAAAAATGACATCGATTTAATAATTGAATCTGTAGATAACGCCCTAGAAGCAAACAAATAGTTTGCAAATTTTTTATATTAATATAGGAAGATTAAGATGATAATTGGAGTTCCAAAAGAAATTAAAAACCATGAGTATAGAGTTGGGTTAACGCCTAGAAGTGTTAAAGAGTGTGTTAATCATGGTCATAAGGTTTTAGTTCAGACAAATGCAGGTGTAGGTATTGGTGCAAGCGACGATGAGTATATTAGTAGTGGTGCTGAAATCATTTCGACTGCTCAAGAGGTTTTTGCAACTGCTGATATGATTGTTAAAGTTAAAGAGCCTCAAGCTGAAGAAATCGCAATGCTCAGAGAGGGTCAAATTTTATATACTTATCTTCATCTAGCTCCTGATCCAGAACAAACAAAAGGATTGGTTGAAAGTGGCGCTATTTGTATCGCTTATGAGACAGTTACTTCACCTAGAGGTGGGCTGCCATTATTGGCTCCAATGTCAAAAGTTGCTGGTCGTATGGCAGTTCAAGCTGGTGCACACTTTTTAGAGCACCCAAATGGTGGCATGGGAGCCTTACTAGGTGGTGTTCCAGGAGTTGATCCTCTGAATGTTGTTATTTTAGGTGGCGGTGTTGTAGGTGCACATGCTGCACATATGGCTGTTGGAATGGGAGCGGATGTTTGGGTGCTTGATAATAACCCTGATACTCTTGAGCAGCATTGGCAACAGTTTGGTAGAAGTACTAATACTGTATTTTCAACAAAAAGTGCAGTAGAGGAGTATGTCTTACAAGCCGACTTGGTTATCGGTGGTGTTTTGATACCTGGTGCTGAAGCACCAAAACTTGTATCAAGAGAAATGATAAAGGCGATGAAGCCTGGATCAGTTATTGTTGATGTTGCAATCGATCAAGGTGGCTGCTTTGAAACTTCAAAAGCAACCACTCATGCAGAACCAACATATATAGTTGATGATGTTGTTCATTACTGTGTGGCTAATATGCCTGGCGGTGTTCCAAAAACCTCGACTTATGCTCTTAATAATGTAACGCTTCCTTTTGCAATCAATATTGCCAATAAAGGTGTAAAGCAGGCTTTATTAGATGATGAGCACCTTAGAGCTGGATTAAATGTTCATAGCGGTAAAGTAACATGTCTTGAAGTGGCTCAGGACTTAGGCTATGATTATGTCCCTGCCCTAGATATGCTTAATAAATAAATTAAATAAATAAATTAAATAGGAGATTTAAAAAATGGCAAAAATGACTTCGAGTGAGGCTTTTGTTGAAACAATGGTCGCTAATGATGTGACAGATATCTTTGGGATTATGGGTTCTGCATTTATGGATGCAATGGATATTTTTGAGCCGGCAGGAATTAGATTGATTCCCGTGGTTCATGAGCAGGGTGCTGCTCATATGGCCGATGGCTACTCAAGAGTAAGTGGGAGGCATGGAGTCGTTATTGGTCAAAATGGGCCAGGCATCTCTAACTGCGTTACAGCGATTGCAGCGGCATATTGGGCTCATAGTCCTGTTGTAATTGTTACTCCAGAAGCGGGCACAATGGGTATGGGGTTAGGTGGATTTCAGGAAGCTAACCAATTACCAATGTTTCAGGAATTTACTAAGTATCAAGGACATGTCGTTAATCCGATGAGAATGGCTGAGTTTACTGGTCGATGCTTTGATAGAGCTATGAGTGAAATGGCCCCAACTCAGTTAAATATTCCTCGAGATTATTTTTATGCAGAAGGTGAATTTACTATACCTACACCTCGTCGAATTGATCGAGGTTCAGGCGGTGAGGAAACCTTAAATGATGCCGTTGATTTAATAGCTAAAGCTCAATTTCCAGTAATTGTCTCTGGAGGAGGAGTTGTGATGTCTGATGGTGTTCAAGAGTGTGTAGCATTAGCTGAGCGTCTTGGTGCTCCAGTTGTTAATAGCTATCTTCATAATGACTCTTTTCCTGCAAGCCATGAACTTTGGTGTGGCCCTTTAGGTTATCAAGGTTCAAAGGCTGCAATGAAACTAATTTCAAAAGCTGATGTAGTTATCGCTCTAGGTACTCGTTTAGGTCCATTTGGAACATTACCTCAGCATGGCATGGATTACTGGCCGAAAGACGCTCAAATCGTTCAAATTGACGCCGACCACAAAATGCTCGGACTTGTAAAACCAATTAATGTAGGTATTTGTGGTGATGCTAAAGCAGTTGCTGAAGTTCTTTGTAAAAAATTAGATTCAATAACTCTCAACTGTGACTCTTCAAAAAAAGATAGATCAGTAACAATTGCAGATGAAAAAGCTGCTTGGGAACTCGAGTTGGATGAGTGGATTCATGAAACTGATTCATACAGTATGGATATGCTGGCGGAAAATGAGGAGGGCTGGCTTCACCCCAGACAGGTTTTACGTGAGCTTGAAAACGCAATGCCTGAAGATGTTATGGTTTCGACTGATATTGGTAACATAAACTCCGTTGCTAACAGCTACCTTCGATTTGAAAAACCACGTAGCTTTTTTGCTGCAATGAGCTTTGGAAATTGTGGTTACGCTTTTCCAACAATCATTGGTGCTAAGGCTGCAGCACAACATAGGCCGGCGATTTCATATGCAGGTGATGGTGCTTGGGCAATGAGTATGGTAGAGACAATGACATGTGTAAGGCATGATATTCCGGTTACAGCGGTTGTATTTCATAACCGTCATTGGGGTGCTGAAAAGAAAAATCAAGTAGATTTCTATGATAGACGCTTTATAGCTGCGGAGCTTACAGATCAAAACTTTGTTAATATCGCTGAGTCAATGGGAGCTGAAGGAATTCGTGTAGACAAACTCGAAGATGTTGGACCAGCATTAAAAAAGGCGATTGATATGCAAATGAATGAGAGAAAAACTACAATTATTGAGATTATGTGTTCTCGTGAATTGGGTGACCCATTCAGAAAGGATGCTTTAAGTAAACCTATAAGACATCTAGCTAAGTATAAAGACTTTGGTGAAAAATCACCGCATCGATAAATAATTATATAATTTCTTCAGAGTGAGGTATTTTCTCTCTCTGAAGAAAAAAATAGGTTCAATATTTTTTTGATGATAATATGTCAACACCTTCAGCAGTAAATAACTATTGGTTTTCTAAGAGAAGTCAGCAATTTTGGTTTGCTTCTACTCCAGAAATAGATAATGAAATAAAGAAAAATTATGAACAGCTATGGGAATTAGCCGCTTCAGGTAAGCTTAATGAATGGAGAGATAGTCCAGAAGGTTGTGTAGCATTAATTATAGTTTTAGATCAATTTCCTTTAAATATGTTTAGAGGAAGCCCTAGATCTTTTGAAACAGAGAAAATAGCTATTGAAGTAGCTCTAGAAGCAATTGAAAATGGCTTTGATGAAGAGCTCGGTAATGAAATGCTATTGTTTTTATTTATGCCTTTAATGCATAGTGAAAATATTGATCATCAGAATTTACAAGTTTATTTATTCGAAAAATACAACTTTAACTTGGAGTATTCTAAGCACCACAGGGATCTTGTCAAAAAGTTTGGTCGTTTCCCTCATAGGAATGAAATATTAGATCGAATGAGCACCATGGAGGAGCTCGACTATCTTCTTTCTGATAACGCTTTTAAAGGCTAGGACTAGCTTACTTTTTTTATTTAACCTTAAGTAATGCGTCAAGCCCTGCTTGAGCAACTACTATATCTTGGTCAGAACTGCCAGAACTGCAACCAATCCCACCAACAATCTGACTATCAACAAAAAGTGGTAGGCCACCACCAACGACACAAAAACGACCTTGATGTGAAGTTTGGATACCAAATGCTGGTCCGTGATTAATAACAGATTTACCATAATCTAAGGTCGCTTTTCTAGCTGCCGCCGCAGTAAATGCCTTATCTATAGAGACATTAATGCTTGTAATTTTTGCATTATCCATTCTTGTAAATAACATGAGGTGACCACCATCGTCGACAATAGCGATATCCATATCTATACCTATCTCAATTGCTTTATTAATGGCACCATCCATCATTTTCTTTGTATCTTCAAGTGTAAGTTTAAGTACTTGTTTCATAATTTAACCCTAGAAAATTGACAATTTATCTATTTTACTTGCTTAGCTTCAAGAAATTTACGTCTATAACTTATTAAGATTTCTTCAGTGTAGCCATTAGGCTGGTCCAACCCTTCAATAGCTAAAGCAAGAGATGCTTGGTAGGCGAAGCTGTCATAACCAGGCGCAAGAGGTATATGATTTGGATCATATTTGTTTTGTTCGTCAACTACTATAGCCATGTCTTGAAATGCTTTATTAACTTGCTCTTTTGAACATATCTTATGATGAAGCCAGTTAGCAATATGTTGTGACGATATCCTTAGAGTGGCACGATCTTCCATAAGCCCAACATGGTTTATATCTTGCACTTTAGAGCAGCCAATTCCTTGGTTAATCCACTTTACAACGTAACCTAGAATACTTTGTGCATTGTTATTAATTTCATTAATAATCTTATCTTCAGACATTTGCTCTGGGAGCTTCAAGAAAGGAATAACAAGAAGGTCTTCTTGATTTACTTGTTGAGGCTTAGAAAGAAGCTCTTTTTGCCGTTCAAAAACATCAAAACGATGATAATGAGTTGCATGGAGAGTAGCTGCAGTTGGAGAGGGGACCCATGAGCAGTTTGCTCCAGCTTCCAAGTGTATCATTTTATTATCTAACATCTGTCGCATTTGGTCAGGCTGAGCCCACATTCCTTTTCCTATTTGTGCTTTATTAAATAAGCCACACTCTAATCCAACATTCACGTTATGTGATTCATAAACTGAATACCACACTTCTTCCTTAATAAGATTTTTGCATCTCATTGCACCGGCCATCATTGATGTGTGAATTTCATCACCAGTTCGGTCTAAGAAGCCTGTATTGATAAAAATAATTCTATTTCTTGCTGCATGAATACAAGCCTTTAGGTTAAGTGTAGTTCGTCTTTCTTCATCCATTATGCCAATTTTTAAAGTATTTTCTTTTAGTGAAAGTGCCTTTTCTACCAAAGAAAATAATTTCATAGTAAATTCAACTTCCTCTGGGCCATGTAATTTTGGTTTCACCATATAAAAACTACCTTTTTTTGAATTTGCTTTGATTTTTAAATCGTGAAGCGCTATCAATGAGGTAACCATTGCATCTAAGATACCTTCTGGAATTGGAGAACCATCTAGATTGGTTACCAGTTCGGTCATCATATGTATGCCGACATTACGAACCAAGGTAAGACTAGTACCAGAAAGACTGAATACTTTTCCGTTAGAGTTTGTATATTTTTTGTCTTTATTTAATGAGCGAGTTAGTGTTTCACCACCTTTGGTAAATGTTGTATTTAACTCACGTTTCATTAGACCTAAGTAGTTTCGGTAGGCGTGTATTTTTTCATCATAAGTAACAGTAGATGCGGAGTCCTCAAAGTCAACAATAGTTGTTATAGCAGATTCTAGGATCACATCAAAAATACCACTTTTGTGAAAGCTCCTTTCTTGATCTCCAACAATTTCAATATGGAGGTTATTATTTTGAAGTAGTACATTTCCAGTATCACTTAGACCTATAAATTGCTCGGGGTTGACTAGGGTGGCTACTTCACCATCATTTAAATTAAAAATCAACGCTCCTTTGTATCTTACTTTTGAAGCAATCTGTCTGTAAGAGGCACCTTTTAGCGGCGCAACCTCATCTAGGAAATCACAAGCCAATTCAGCCGTTCTATTAACTCGTTGAAGGTTATGAGCAAATGAAGTTCTCATACTGCCCTTATTTGGAATTACATTTGTTCCATAAAGAGAATCAAATAGACTTCCCCACCTTGCATTTACTGCATTAAGTACAAATCGTTCATTAGTTATTGGAACAACCAATTGTGGCCCAGCAATTTGAGAAATTTCAGGATCAACTTCATCAACATTAATCGAGAAGCTCTCAGGATTAGGGACAATGTATCCTATATCTTTCAAGAAGGCTTTATAACTTTCAGGGTCAATTCTTTTATTTTTGATGTGCCATTCATTAATTTGAGACTGAAGAGTGTCACGCTTTTTAAGTAAATCAATATTATCTTTTTGCAGTTCATTTAGTATCTCTGAAAGTGATTCAAAGAAACCTTCTGCTGTAATATTTAAACCAATACATACCTCATTATTAATGAAGTCAAATAATGACCCTTCAACGCTAATATTAGAAAAAATATGTTTAGCTTCATTCATAGATTTACCTTATTTTTGGTCACAATTACGCCATCTTCGTCGGCATAAAGATACTGATTTGGAGTAAATTCTACATTCGAAAAATTAACAATTAAATTATTTTTTCCAGCCCCTTTTTTAACACTTTTAAGGGGGCAAACTCCGAGAGAACGAATTCCAATTGGCATTTTATTTATTACTGCTGAGTCTCTAATTACTCCATTAACAATAATTCCTTCCCATTTATTATTAATAGCATCAGTAACTCTTTTGTCTCCTAGCATTGCACAATTCATAGATCCACCTGCGTCAATCACTAATACTGAATCTTTGCCATTAGTTTTTAGAGCTTCTTCAACAAGAGAGTTATCTTCAAAGCACTTAATAGTAACAATACGACCTGAAAAGGCAGTTTTTGCACCGTAACTTTTATATATTGGCTCTAAATACTGTACATTTGGATGGAGTTTGTCTGATATATCGCAGGTTGATTTAGTCATTATTCTCCCCATAAATTTCACACATTCGTTTTTCTGTTCCATAAGGATAGTAATCCATTACACCATTTTTTTGAATTTTTTCTTGGATTGAGGTCCAATATTTAGCATCAAGAAGTTTTTTATAGTGCTTATTAAAGGTTTCTTTCATGAAATTATTTGGTAGCATAAAATATTTAAACTCTTCTGGGAAAACATCATTTTGTCCAACATGATACCAAGGCTCTGAAGCCATTTCCTCTTCATAAGTTCTAGACTTTGGAATTTTCCTGAATACTGGTTTACTCATTAAAGTAATCTCATCATAGTCATAAAAGACAACTCGATTTTGACGCGTTACACCGAAATTTTTAGTCANNCCGTAGTCATTAATAATATGAGTTTGCTGCTCTTTGTTAGCAGTTTCAAGGTACATATTAAGTGGAGTCATTTTGTTTTCAATATACATGTGTTTAATAATTAGTAAGTCTCCTTCTATTTCTATATTTGAANNATTATCGATATCTTTCATTGAGAACGCGACATTGGAAAACTCCCATGTATCTGCAAGCCTGCCGACTCTTACATGGTTTTTAACAAAGTAGTATCGGTCTTTTACCATCTCTTTTGTTCCCATCTTTGGTGGGGCAAATTGATCATTAATAATTTTAAAAACATAAGGGTACATAGGGAAAGTGAAAACTGACATGACCATTCCTTTAATTCCAGGAGCAATAATCAGTTTTTCGCTAGTAATTTTTGAGTATTTTAAGAAGTGCCTATAGAGGAGTGTTTTGCCGTGCTTATGAAGACCAATAGCGCTATAAAGGACAGCCCTAGTTTTTCCTGGAAGAATCTCTTTTAGAAATTCAACAATGGCTGATGGATAGTCAGTAGTAATAAAGAAATACGATCTTGAAAAACTAAACACTATAGATATACTTCCAACATCGGTCAAAATGCTGTCAATATAAATTCCTTTTTCCTCATCATTTAATAGGGCAATTAATAAAGGTTGATCAGCGTGAAGTTGGGATACAATTTTTCCAGTTATGTAGGCAGCTTTACCTCTAATAAAAGGAGTNNNNAAGACTTGTTAAAGTAGCTAGTTAGAATACTAGTAAAAGAATTTTTAAGTTGATCTTTTTCAATAAAGTAGCTATCAGTTACTGGCTCATCCATATCAATATAATTTAGAGATACTGAAGGCTTTGTAAAGATATATTGAGTGTTATAAAAACTTCTAGAAAATAGTCTACAAAAGACCGAGTTATAAAAGGTTTCGGCAAGTTCAGGCTGTTTGTGCTCAGTAATGAGCTCAACATACATAAGCTTAGTTTTTTGCCAGAATTCTGAGTTAAATTTTTCTATGTGGGTTGGCTCGTAAGGAATCTTAGCAGTAAATTCAGCCCTTGCCCCATAAAGAGTTTGCTTTTTTAGCTCAGAAGAGAGTTTTTTGCAAAAATTATCTACTTGCTTATCATAGAAGTTGAGCCTTAGTTTTGAGTCACTCTCAATCTTCTCCCATTCCCTTTCCTCAAAGCATCGTTTTGCTTCTATCGAAGCACTTTTTATGTTTTGATAGTGCTGCTCAAATCCACTAAGAATCTTCTTAGCAATCGATGCTGAAATTCTGTGTGATGAGTTATTAACTCCACTAAGAAACTTCTTTGTGATCGATGATGAAATTTTTTGTGATGAGTTATTAACCATAAGAATAAAATCACTAAAAACAAGCCTTACTAATTAAAAGGCAAGTCTTATTTTTAGCAGTTTACTTCTTAATTAAACTGCTCTTCCTCAGTAGAACCTTTTAATGCAGTTACTGAAGACTCGCCACCCTGAATAACAGTAGTAACATCATCGAAGTAACCTGCACCAACTTCTTGTTGATGAGAAGCAAAAGTATAACCTTTTTTAGCTGCTCCAAATTCAGGCTCTTGAACCTTGTTAACATAATGCTTCATACCTTCACCTTGTGCATAATCATAAGCAAGGTCGAACATGTTATACCACATATTGTGTATACCAGCTAAAGTGATGAATTGATACTTATAACCCATTGCAGCAATTTTTTCTTGAAAAGAAGCAATTTCACTGTCACTTAGATGCTTTTTCCAGTTGAATGAAGGTGAACAGTTATAGGCTAGAAGTTGGTTAGGATTTTCAGCAAGAACCGCATCAGCAAACTCTTTTGCAAAGCCGAGGTCTGGTTTTCCTGTTTCACACCATACTAGATCAGCATATGGCGCATATGCAAGACCTCTCGATATAGATTGTTCGAGTCCATTTTTAACAACATAAAAACCCTCTACAGTTCTCTTGCCAGTTACAAAAGGGGCATCATAAGGATCCACATCTGAGGTAAGCAGATTAGCTGCTTCTGAATCAGTCCTGGCTAATAAAAGAGTAGGAACACCCATAACATCAGATGCTAAGCGTGCAGAGACTAGTTTTTGAACTGCCTCCTGAGTTGGAACAAGCACCTTACCTCCCATATGTCCACACTTTTTGACAGCTGCTAACTGGTCTTCAAAGTGAGCCCCTGCTGCTCCATTAGTAATCATATTTTTCATCAACTCAAAAGAATTCAATACACCACCAAACCCAGCTTCAGCATCTGCCACAATAGGTAAAAAGAAATCAATATATTTATCATCACTTTCATCAATACCTTGTGCCCACTGAATTTCATCTGCTCTTTTAAATGTATTGTTAATTCTTCTTACCATAGTTGGAACAGAGTCATATGCATAGAGAGACTGATCTGGATACATTGTCTCAGATGTATTTCCATCTGCTGCAACTTGCCATCCAGAAAGATAAATAGCTTCTATACCTGCTTTTGCTTGTTGCATTGCTTGACCTGCAGTAATCGCCCCCATACAGTTTACATAACCTTTTTTAGATGAGCCATTTACAAGGTCCCAGAGCTTTTCAGCACCTCTTCGAGCATAAGTACATTCAGGTTGAACAGAGCCACGCAATCTGACAACATCTTCTGCAGAATATGTGCGCTTAACATTTTCCCATCTAGGGTTTTCTTGCCAGTCTTTTTCTAGGGCTTGAATTTGTTCTTTTCTGTTCATTGATTCCTCCTTTTAATTTATATATATTTCAGACAGTTTTTACGCTTATTATTAAGTAGGTAAACTTTTGATAAAACGAATATTTACTGGAATTTTTATAATACCAATATATTCTTTTTAAGGTCACATAATTTTACGATATAATAATTTTTTTTCATAATATGAAATAAAATGAAACCAAGGTCTATCGATAAAAGTTATAACGCCATTCAAAAGTGC
>ENA-UZWZ01003295-UZWZ01003295.1-metagenome-genome-assembly--contig:-Day-4-25m-contig-3295_pt1 | contig 10372 bp, 7 predicted proteins | sample MGYA00260346_ERZ794906 | MGnify/ENA metagenome assembly ERZ794906 | reverse complement strand
TTATCAGCACTATTTTTTTCTATTGGAATAGCGTTAGCGTCTTGAGTATTTCCTGACGTGTTTATAGAAATAAAGCCTCCTGCATGTTGAACCCTATCAAATGACGAACGATCTACAACTAAATCTTTAATAACTGGAAAAGAATTTGCTCTAAATGGTTCAATATGGATTGTGTCTCCATCTTTAAACTTTCTCATGTGTAACTGGCATGTTGTTACGAGTCTGTCTGGTCCATGTGCTTCTCCATTAATAAACATAGAGCAAGAACCGCATATTCCTTCTCTACAATCATGATCAAATGCTACAGGATCAATTCCTTTAGATGTCAATTGTTCATTTAGAACGTCCATCATTTCTAAAAATGACATGTCAGGTGAAATATTTTCTATATCGTAAGAAACAATTTTACCTTTATCGTTAGAATTTTTTTGACGCCAAATTTTTAATTTAAGTTTCATCCTATTTATAAGATCTAGTTTTTAGTTCTATATTTTCATAAATCAAATCCTCTTTATGTAAAACAGCTTCTGATGGTTCCCCTTTATTTTCCCATGCGGAAACAAAAGTAAAGTTTTTGTCATCCCTTAAAGCTTCCCCCTCTTTAGTTTGAGATTCTTCCCTAAAATGACCTCCACATGATTCAGATCTTTCTAAAGCGTCTTTAGCAAATAATTCTCCTAATTCAAGAAAGTCTGAAACCCTAACTGCTTTGGCNNTGCTTTGGCTAAAGGTTCGTTAAAAGAATCTTTAGAACCAGGAACAGAAACGTTTTTATAAAAATCTTTTCTAAGCAATTGAATTTCTTCAATAGCTTGTTTTAGTTCTTTTTCATTTCTAGACATTCCGCATTTATTCCAAATAATTTTACCCAGTTTTTTATGAAAATAATCTACGCTTTTATCGCCATTATTATTGATTAATAATTCTATTTTATTTTTAACAGCATTTTCGGCTTCTTCAAATTCTTTACAATCTGTAGAAATTGAACCAGTCCTAATATCATCAGCTAAATAATCCCCTATAGTGTATGGAAGAACAAAATATCCATCTGCTAATCCTTGCATAAGTGCAGAGGCTCCTAATCGATTAGCTCCATGATCAGAAAAATTAGCTTCCCCAATTGCAAAACATCCTGGAATTGTAGTCATTAAATTATAATCAACCCAAACACCCCCCATTGTGTAATGAACTGCAGGATAAATCATCATTGGAGTTTCATATGGGTTTTGATCAACGATCTTTTCATACATCTGAAATAAATTTCCGTATTTTGATTTAATCACCTCTTTTCCTAAATCTTTAACTAAACTTAAATTATCTTCATTTAATCCTTTTAAATGAGCTTTTTCTCTACCGTATCTTATTATAGCAGAGGCAAAGTCTAAAAACACAGCTTCTCCAGTCTTATTTATTCCAAAACCTGAATCACATCTTTCTTTTGCAGCTCTTGAAGCTACATCTCTTGGAACCAAATTTCCAAAAGCAGGATATCTTCTCTCTAAATAATAGTCTCTTTTATCTTCAGCTAAATCTACTGGCTTTAATTTTCCTTCTCTTATGGCAATTGAGTCACTTTTTGATTTTGGAACCCAGATTCTACCATCATTTCTAAGAGACTCTGACATTAAAGTTAATTTTGATTGATGATCTCCAGAAACAGGAATACAAGTAGGGTGAATTTGAGTAAAACATGGATTAGCAAAATATGCGCCTTTTTTATGTATTTTCCATGAGGCAGAAACGTTACTTCCCATTGCATTAGTTGATAAATAAAATAAGTTTCCATAACCTCCTGAAGCTATAACTACAGCATGAGCTGAGTGTCTTTCTATTTTTCCGTTGATTAGGTTTCTAGTAATAATTCCCCTGGCTTTTCCATCTACTTTAACTAGATCCATCATTTCATGTCTATTAAACATTTGGATTTTTCCTCTGGCAATTTGTCTGTTCATAGCAGAATATGCTCCAAGTAATAATTGCTGACCTGTTTGCCCTTTGGCATAAAATGTTCTGGAAACTAAAACACCTCCAAAAGATCTGTTGTCTAAAAGTCCTCCATAATCTCTAGCAAAAGGAACCCCTTGAGCTACACACTGATCAATAATATTTGATGATACTTCTGCTAACCTATATACGTTTGCTTCTCTTGATCTATAATCTCCTCCCTTGACAGTATCATAAAAAAGCCTATGAATTGAATCTCCGTCACCTTGATAATTTTTTGCAGCATTAATTCCTCCTTGAGCGGCAATGGAATGAGCTCTTCGAGGCGAATCTTGAAAACAAAATGCTTTAACATTGTAGCCCAATTCAGCTAAAGTAGCAGCAGCAGAACCTCCAGCTAAACCGGTTCCAACTACAATTACATCAATTAATCTTTTATTTGCAGGGCTAACTAAACGTATATTATTCTTATGATTTGTCCATTTTTTTGAAATTGGACCTTCAGGAATTTTAGCATTTACTTTGGACATATCCTAATGATTTAAATAATGAAAAATTGCTATGAAACTAAATCCTAATGGAATTCCTATTGCATATACAATAGTAAAAGTTTTTACTAAATAATTGTATTTATTATTGATGCCCATTGACTGGAAAGCAGATGAAAACCCGTGTAAAAGGTGAAGAGATAAAAACCCAAAAGAAATAACGTATAAAACAACTTTCACCAAATCTTCAAATTTGTCAGATAGTTCATCATAATATCTATTTGGATCCTCTGGCAAAAACTCTACATACTTATGATTCATTTCTGGAATCCAAAAATCATAAAAATGTAAAATTAAAAATGATAAAACTACTGCTCCTGAAATAATCATGTTTCTAGACATCCAACTTGCATTACTTGATCCCTTATACTTTACATACTTTATTTTTCTTGAGGATCTATTTTGAAAATCTAAAACAAAACCCATAACAAAATGAAAAATTACTCCAAAAATTAAAATTGGTTGTGCAATGAATTGTACAACAAAATTTGATCCCATAAAGTGTGAGAATTGATTAAAAATTGATTCACTAAAAACAGAGGTGATATTGATAATAAAATGTTGAAACAGGAAAATAATTAAAAAAAGGCCTGAAACAGCCATTGCTATTTTTTTAATTATTGAAGCTTGAATTACGTTACTCATTACTGAATTATAAATAATTACTGAACAAAATTAACCTATGAGCCGATACAAGGCAATAAAAACTTAACATTTATTTTATATCAAAATTTTCTGACACATCGCCTATTACAATTTCATATTGTCCCTTTTTTAAATAAAATTCACCATTAGTTGATTTTTCAACTTTATTTTTTTTGGCCATTTTTTTATTTGGATATACCATCGGCAAATCTACTTTTTGAAAGCCCTCTTCTAAAATTAATTTCATTTTATAAATTAAGCTTTTATCACTGTCTAAAAGTTTCATAGTTAGGGATTGATCTTTGATAGAATATAAATTAAAGTAATGGCTAGGTAAATTAAACTCCGACCAATTGTATATTCTTTTTCCCCATCTTGACGAAAAATTAATATCGTTTGGAATTATATAATGATTTTGTTTTAAATTTCTCTTTTCAAGAAAAGAATAAATAATAGACAAATCCATTTTATAAATTGATCTTCCATGTGTACCGATTAATAAATCTTTTGCTCTTTTTTGAATAACTAAATCATGCGTAGCTACTTTTTGTAAACCTTGATTAAAAGAATTCCAACTCGATCCTTTATCAAAACTCATGTATAAACCATTATCAGTTCCTAGATAAAGTAAGTCTTCGTAATATGGATCTTCTTTTATTACATTAACAGATGAAATTGGCAACTTTGAATGTAAAGATTTCCAATTTTCGCCATTATCTTCAGTTACAAAAACATAAGGTTTAAAATCATCAAATCTATAACCGTTTAAAGTGACATAAATCCTGTTTTCTTTATGTTTTGAAAAAACTACTCTGCTAACCCACAAATTTTTGGGTAAGTCATTAGAAATAATTTTCCAATTATTCCCCCCGTCTAATGATAACTGAACTAAGCCATCGTCGGATCCAGTAACTAGTTTTCCAAATTTAAAAATCGATTCATCAATTGATGACAAAGTGCCATAGGGAACATTCCCTTTTTTAATTCCATTTGTTAAATCCTTAGATTTAAAAGACCATTTATCTCCTCTGTTAAAAGAGGTGTGAAGTTTATTACTCCCCAAATACAATATGTCTTGATTGTGTGAAGAAAGCAAAATAGGAGTTTGCCAGTTAAATCTAAGAGGAGACTCACCTAAGTCGTGTTTAGGTTTTATGTATGTTCTTTTAGATTTATTAATTCTATAATAAACTCCGAACTGAGACCCTGTATATATAATATTAGAATCTCTATTATCAATTTGAACCTGCATACCGTCACCTCCCATAATAGATCTCCAATTGTTTTGTCCAGTTTGATGCCATCTTAAGCTTTCTTTAGAATTACTGTTTGCCATCCATACTCCATTGTCTTGAAGGCCTCCATAAACATTATACGGGACTTCATTGTCTACATTGATAGTATAAAATTGTCCGACACTTGGTTGATTTAATTTTAACCAATTTTCGCCGTTGTCGTAACTAATATTAACACCTCCATCATTACCGTTTATCAGATGATTGGGGTTTTTTGGATTTATCCATAAATCATGATGATCTACATGAACATTAGGGTAATCAATTGATTTATAAGTGNNTCTACAGATTTTATAAAAGGGACTCCATATATATATATATGATCCTTATTATGCGGAGAAACATGCACTTTTCCAAAATAATATCCATAAGTATTATATAGTCTATCTAAATAATACGAGTTTTTCAAAGTCCAGTTCAACCCTCCATCATCACTTCTAAAAACTTGAGCTCCAATAATTGGGGTTTCAAACATTACCGTATTGGCATCTTCTAAATAAAGTTTTAAATCAGATGGGTTTATAAAACCTGACTTTACTAATTCTTTGATCTTTTTTGAGTTATACTTTTTAGGAAAATTATTTGATTTAAGAAATTTATTCAATTTTAAATCATCTGTTTTTAATAATTCTTCTTTAGAAATCGATTCAAAATAATCCTTTGTTAGTTCAAGTTTATTTACTGATTCTTTATTTTTAGGACGTCTAAATTGATTATCTACAACAGCATAAATAGTATTACTATCATAAACAGCTAATCCAATTCTTCCAACTCCAAATCCTTTTGGGAATCCACTTTTTTCGGTAGAAACTAAATTCCATGTATTTCCTGAATCAACAGATTTATAAATCCCTGACTTCTCACCGTTTCCATTAAAATTCCAAGCTTTTCTTGATTTTTGCCAAGAAGATGCAAATTGAATCTTAAAATTATTTGGAGAAATATCCAAATCAATTATTCCTGTACTCTCATCAATATGTAAAGTATTTTTCCAAGTTATCCCTCCATCAATAGTCTTAAATATCCCTCTTTCTTTATTTTTTGAATACAAATGCCCTAAAACAGCAACAACTATTTCATTTGGATTATTAGGGTTTATTACAACTTTTCCAATATGATGAGAATCATTTAAACCAATATTTGTCCAGGTTTTACCGTTATCATTAGATTTTAAAATCCCAATACCAGCATATGAAGATCTCGATGAATTATTCTCGCCTGTACCAACGATTATTAATCTAGTATTCCAATCTATATCAAAGTCTCCAATATTTTGAGTGTCAGAATTATCCATTATAGGACTAAATGTGTTTCCGTTGTTAACCGTATGCCAAAGCCCCCCTGAAGCATAAGCAACATAAAATTCAGACGGATTGTTAGGATTCACCTCTATATCGGTGACTCTTCCGCTCATTACACTAGGTCCAATGTTTTTAAATTCTAAATTTTTTACTAATGAATTTTTGATTAATTCATTTTGAATATTCAAGCTTTGTAAAATATCTTCAGAACTTGTTGAAACTTGAGAAAAAACTGTTGAAAATAATAGTGAGAATAATATAGTGTATAAATATTTCATTATGTATAATTATATTTAGTTGAACGTTTGTTATACATTAAATATACTATTTTTGAATTTTAAATATAACTATGAAATATTTTCCAATATCTAATTCTTTATTTGTCAAAAACAGAAAAAATTTTGTAGAAAATATGTTAGACAATAGCATAGCTTTTTTTAACTCTAACGATTGCTATCCTGTAAGTGCAGATACTACTTTGCCATTTGAACAGCACCGTGATTTATTTTATTTAAGTGGTATAAATCAAGAAGAAACCGTCTTACTTGTTTATAAAAACAATGATTCTAATTATGAAGAAATTTTATTTCTTACAAAACCTAATGACCTTTTGACTCATTGGGAAGGCGAAAGATTAAATGAAGAAAAAGCCTATTCAATTTCAGGAATTAAGACTGTGTATTGGTTAGAGCAACTTGACATTATTGTAAAAAAAATAATGCAAAATGTTAAAGTTTTGTATTTAAATAAAAACGAACATTACAGAGCAAAAGTAGAAACTGAAACCAGAGAAAAACGATTTAATGATTGGCTTAAAAAAGAATATCCCAACAAAGATTTAAAGGGTAGCAACTCAATACTTCAAAGATTAAGATCCGTTAAAAGTCCAATTGAAATTGAATTAATTCAAAAAGCTTGTGATATCACTGAAAAAGGATTTAGAAGAATTTTAAACTTTGTCAAGCCTGGTGTTTGGGAATATGAAATTGAAGCAGAATTTTCTCACGAATTTTTAATGAACAGGTCTAAAAAATTTGCATACTCTCCAATTATTGCATCTGGTAAAAATTCAACAATATTACATTACATAGAAAACAATAATCAATGTTTCCAGGGTGATGTTTTACTTTTAGACGTGGGAGCTGAATACGCAAATTATTCTAGTGATATGACCAGAACTATTCCAGTCTCTGGAAAGTTTTCTGAAAGGCAAAAATCAATATATAATTCTGTTTTACATGTAAAAAACGAAGCAACAAAATTGTTAAAACCCGGTGTAATGTGGAAAGATCATTACCAAGAAGTAGGTAAGATAATGAGCTCTGAACTATTGAAATTAGGACTTTTATCAAAAAGTGACATTCAAAATCAAACAAAAGAGAATCCTGCTTTTAAAAAATATTTTACACATGGGGTCTCTCACAACTTAGGGCTAGATACTCACGACTATGGAGATTTAAGCTATCCGATAGCTAAAAACATGGTTTTTACCGTTGAGCCAGGGATTTATCTTCCTAGAGAAAATTTTGGCATAAGACTTGAGGATGATGTTGTTGTTCAAGAAAATTCTGAACCTATCAACTTAATGAAAAATATTCCAATTGAAGTTGAGGAAATTGAAGATTTAATGAATTCTTAAAACGATTATTTTGAAACTATCAGCCGATTCCAAAAAAAATTTTAAAAGATATGGACCTATTATTTTTATAATGAGTCTTTTTTCAATTATTGTAATAACCACCTTTTATTTTGTTCTTCAACCTAAAGTAACTTTACCAATATATAGCCCCTCAATGGTATCCGAAGAGTTAGTGGAAGAAGACATTCGATACATAAAAAAATATCATAAAATCAATGATTTTTCACTTACAAATCAGAATGGACAATTAATTTCACAAGAATTTTATCAAAATAAGATATACATAGCAGACTTTTTTTTTACTACATGCCCTGATATTTGTCCAATAATGACTGAAAACATGGGCTATTTACAAAATGAGTTAAAAAATCAAACTGATGTTTTATTAGTTTCATTTTCGGTAACACCAAATGTCGATTCAGTTGATGTATTACGATCCTATGCTGATTTAAAGGGAGTTGATGACTCCAAATGGAATTTATTTACTGGAAGTAAAAAGGATATTTATGAACTTGCTAGAAAATCTTTTTTGGTTGCAAAAAATGATGGAGATGCTGGTAGGTATGACATGATTCACACAGAAAATTTTGTTCTAATTGACAAAGAAAGTAGAATTCGCGGATTTTATGATGGGACTAATGAGGAGGAAATGAAAAAATTACTAACTGATGTAAAGATTTTAAAGCAATCATATTTAGATTAATTTAATAAATAAAAAATAGTTTACTTTTGCTTCTTTAAAATCATTCTAAATAAAGAATATTGACTTTAAACGATCTAAAAAAAGGAGAATCAGGTATTATAGAGGATATTATAACAGAAAATATTCCATTAAAATTAATTGAAATGGGTTGTCTCCCAGGCAATACCATTAAGTTAATACAATTTGCTCCGTTTAAAGATCCAATGTACTTAGATGTGAATGGGACTAGATTGGCTATAAGACGAGAAACCGCCAACTATATTATTATTAAAAATTCAACTGATGAGTAAAAGATTAACTGTTGCTCTTATTGGAAATCCTAACACAGGAAAATCATCAGTTTTTAATGATTTAACAGGTTTAAATCAAAAGGTTGGAAATTATCCCGGGATAACTGTTGAAAAAAAGGAAGGTATTTGTAGATTGGAAAGAGGCGTTAAAGCACACATACTAGATCTTCCCGGAACTTACAGCTTAAATGCGTCTTCACTTGACGAAAGTGTTGTAATCGAATTGTTATTAAATAAAAACGACAAAGATTTTCCAGATGTTGCAGTAGTAATTTCTGACGTTGAAAATTTAAAAAGAAATTTATTACTCTTCACTCAAATTAAAGATTTAAACATTCCTTCAATTCTTGTCATTAACATGTCAGATGTAATGAAAAGAAAAGGAATTTCTATTGATGCTGCGATTTTAGAAAAGCACCTTGGGACTAAGGTAATAATGTACAGTTCAAGAGAAAAAAAGGGAGTTAGTGAACTTAAAACTGTAATAACTAACTATCAAAAACTAGAAACTAATCAATGTTTGGATATAGTAAATATTGATTCAGAATATTTTGAAAGCCTAAAAAAAACTTTTCCAGATCAATCAATATATAAACTTTGGCTAGTCATAACTCAAGATGTAAATTTTGGAAATTTAGATAGAGAAATCGTAAAAGATTCTTCAACTTTTCAAACAAAATCAATTTCTTATTTAAAAAGACTACAACAAAAAGAAACTATTAAAAGATATCAGTTTATAAATAATGTATTAAAAGAGTCATACGTTCATGATCCAGAAATAGCGAGTGATTTTGGTTCAAGATTAGACAAAATATTAATACATAAATTTTGGGGTTATGCTATTTTCTTTTTAATATTATTAACCATTTTTCAAGCTATTTTTGATTGGAGTAGCTATCCAATGGATGCCATCGACAGTACTTTTAGCAAATTAAGCTCTTTAATAAAAGGCACATTACCTGAGGGGGTGTTTACAAATTTACTTTCTGAGGGGATTATACCTGGAATTGGAGGAATCGTAATCTTTATTCCTCAAATTGCATTCTTATTCTTATTTATTTCAATTCTTGAAGAAACAGGCTACATGAGTCGAGTTGTTTTTCTAATGGATAGAGTTATGAGAAAATATGGTCTTAGCGGGAAAAGCATTGTTCCGTTAATTTCTGGAACTGCTTGTGCTATACCTGCTATTATGGCAACTCGAAATATAGAAAATTGGAAAGAAAGACTTATTACAATTCTAGTAACTCCTTTTACAACTTGTTCTGCTAGACTTCCAGTATATCTAATTTTAATATCATTAGTTATTCCAAATGAAAGATTTTTGGGTGTAAATGCTCAAGGATTAACTCTAATGGGCCTTTATTTATTAGGTTTTTTTGCTGCAATTTTTTCAGCAAAAATTTTAAATAAAATTTTGAAAATTAGATCAAAAACATTTTTCGTTGTTGAAATGCCTAATTATAAATTCCCTCTTTTGAGAAACGTTTTCTTTACAGTTTTTGAAAAAACTAAATCATTTGTTTTTGAAGCAGGTAAAATTATTATGGCTATCTCTATATTGCTTTGGGGACTTGCATCCGTAGGAATTGGAGATCAATTTAACAATGCAGAGGAAATTATAACTGTAGAAAACTATAACTCAATAGAGGAATTTGAAAATAACTTAAGTTCACATAAATTAGAACATTCATTACTTGGTGCAATGGGTAAAAGCATAGAGCCTCTAATAAGTCCACTAGGCTATGATTGGAAAATTGGGATAGCAATTGTTACATCTTTTGCAGCTAGGGAAGTTTTTGTAGGGACTTTGGCTACTATATATAGTGTGCAGGGTGATCAAGAAGATACAATCAAAGAAAGAATGGCAAACGAAGTTCGTGAAGACGGACAGCCTTTGTTTGGACTAGCCTCAGGAATATCATTAATGATTTTTTATGCTTTTGCTATGCAATGTATGAGTACTTTAGCTATTGTGAAAAAAGAAACCAATAGCTGGAAATGGCC
>ENA-UZWZ01005599-UZWZ01005599.1-metagenome-genome-assembly--contig:-Day-4-25m-contig-5599_pt1 | contig 10383 bp, 13 predicted proteins | sample MGYA00260346_ERZ794906 | MGnify/ENA metagenome assembly ERZ794906 | reverse complement strand
AAATTTAGCTAATAAATATCTTATAAATTAATACCTTGATTTATATCAATTCAAACTTTATATAGTATTCAAATTTTAATTTTGCATAATCTTTTATTAAAAAAATTATACAAAATCAAAAAAAACACTATTTTTGTAAAAAAAAATTATGAATGAATATAGCAGTACAAAAATTTTTGATGGATACAGCACAGCATTTAGACAATGGAGGGCTAAGCACTCTCACTGTCAATACATACATGGATATGCTATGAAGTTTAAGGTTACGTTTATTGGTAATCTTGATGAGTTAAATTGGGTATGTGACTTTGGTTCGTTTAAACGAAATGGAATTAAAGAACACATGAGTTATATGTTTGATCACACTACTGTTGTTGCAAAGGATGATCCTAATTTAATAGTATTTGAAGAATTATCTGATAAAAAGTTGATACAACTAAGAGTGATTGATGGTGTTGGTTGTGAAAAATTTGCGACATATGTTTACAATTATATTAATTCTATTGTTTACAAAGAAACAAAAGGAAGAGTGAAAGTTCAAACAGTTGAATGTTTTGAAGGAGGCACGAATAATTCAGCAATATACAAGCCATTAAGAGCCTTTAAAACAGTTAATCAAAGAATACTAACCAATAATAAAATCAATTAAAATGAATGAATTTATAAAAAACTATGGTTCAAGTGAAACATCAACAGAATTTGAAAGTGATCAATTATTTCAACATTTTGATCAAAATTCTTTAATAAAAAATTTAAGTAGAAATAACTTAGAAGTTGTGAAAACAGGCTATGCAAACGGTGTTGCAGAAGGATATCCTTTAAGTTCGGAGGACAAAGAAGAGATGATTAGTAAAGCATCACATGCATTTGGATTGTTTCTTGACGCATTAAAATGTGATTGGAAAAATGATCCAAATTCATCGGATACTCCGAATCGAGTAGCAAAAGCATATGTTAATGATTTATGGGCTGGAAGATATAACGAAATGTCACCAATAACATCATTTCCTTCTGATGGATATGATGGAATTGTTATTGAAAGAAATATACCTCTAACTTCAATGTGTTCACATCATCATCAGACTATAATTGGTGTTACTCACATTGGGTACATTGCTGGTGATAGTGGTAAAGTAGTTGGATTATCAAAATTAAATAGGATCGTAGAATTATTTTCAAGAAGAGGAGCAATACAAGAACAGTTAACATCTGCCATACACAATGCAATTAATTCTATAACAAAAGGAAACAACGGAGTAATAGTAACTATTGTAGCAAGTCACAACTGTGTTAGTTGCCGAGGTGTCAAGCATAAAGGTGCAGAAATGGTTACAACCAAGGCTTCAGGTGAATTTCTTGAAAACAACAACATATATAGAAAAGAATATTTTGATAGCATAAAAATAAATCACTAGATCAATTTTATAATGAAAGTAATATGCTAAACGAATAAAAATAATTTTATGTTTAAATTTTTTAAAAGAAAAACAACTAAAGAAAAACTTCAGATAAAATATAATACTTTAATAAAGCAAGCGTACAATTTATCTAAAACAAATAGATCGCAAAGCGATAGCAAATATTTTGAAGCTGATTTATTACTAAAAGAAATAGATAAATTAGACAATTAAAAGTCAAATTGTATTACAGTTTTTACAATAACCTTCCATTGTTAATTTAAGATCCTTTATAACAAAATTCTTTAATGTAGTAATCTCTGGGATTTTAATACTATCTAAACAAAAGGTATCATTGCATTCATAACAAATAAAATGTCCATGATTATGATTGTGCGAATTAGCACTGCATTCATCTTTACATAGTGAGTATCTCATTAGGTTTTTACTGTCTGGAACTTTATGGATTAACCCTTTATTTTCAAAACTTTCTAAAGACCTATATACCGTAACTTTATTTACTGAATTTTTAAAATAATTCAGAATTTCTTCAACAGATAATGATCTATTAGAAGAATAAAAAAGATATACTAGTTTACTTCTAAAATTTGTTCTACTAATACCTTTATCAGATAAAATAGATCTTAAATCTAAATTATTATGAGTTATAGAATTCATTATTAGCAAAACTAAAAAATAAATGCAACATAGTTGCGTTTTTTTAGTAAAAAAACTATAATTGCACATATTTTAGAACAAGCATGAATAGAATTAATTTATCTTTTGACAATATTGGTATAATTGCAAGTACATTATGTACTATCCACTGCATAGCTACTCCATTTTTATTTGTTGCAAGGGCATGTTCTGTAACATGTTGCTCAGATGCTCCTATTTGGTGGGTATTAATTGATTATCTATTCTTAGTTATATCTTTTTATGCAATCTTTTTTATACATAAGAACTTAACTATAAAATGGCTGAGAGCTTCATTTTGGATATCTTGGACTATACTTCTTATAACAATAGTGAATCAATCTATTGACATAATATATCTTCCAAAAAACTTTATTTATATACCGAGCATAGTAATAGTGGTACTTCATTACTACAATTTAAAATATTGTAAATGTCAAGATGACAAATGTTGCATAAGTATTTAAAGAAAATATAAATTTTTAAAAAGATATAAAATTAGTTTCTAGATGGCATTAAAATAATGACTATAAACTAAACAGAACTTATTAAAGATATCTCCATTCATTTTCAATTGTAATTTTTGAATTTTCAATTAAAAATGAACCTATGACTTTGCTATCAGACCAATCAGCAACAATCAAGTACCTTTCCTTTAAAGGATGTTTATATTTATCATCAATAAATGATATGAATCTTCCTTGATTATAAGTTTCAAAGTAAATATTTTTTCTAATTATAAAATTTTTATCTAGCATAATATAATAATAGCCCCCTGTACTTGATGATGATGGTATAACATATTCGTTAGTAATAGATAATAAAACATGTAAATTACCAGAACTATCTGAACTAGTACTATGTATATTTACATTATAATCTTCAAGAAATATATTATTATCTCCAAATGGACTTATAACTAAATCTGTAATATCAATACTATGTTTTTTTTCATATGAAAGGCTTTTAATCTTAATAACGATATTATGAAAAACATTCTTCTTGTCAAAATCAATATTATTAATTATTAAACCTTTATCTCCACTATACCAAATTGCATTTCTATTCTTCTTATTATTAAAAGAAGGAAAATAGAATGTCTCTGTATAATTTGTAGTGTCAATATTTAGTTTGAAATCATCGGCATTTTTTATTTGAACAAAATTAGTATCACTAGAAACATAAAGAACTAAATCATTATAAGGCCGATAAATACCATCTATATTTTTCTTTTTGTTTTCTACTAATTGAATCCAACCTTTAACAAAGAAATACGGATCAACACTATAGTCAATAATTCCAGGTGAATAATAATTAAGGAAAATAGATATCTTCTTATCACCTTGTAAGTTCAAGGTATATGTCTGATTAGATGATATTGTGTGAAGTAGCTCTACTTCTTGACTATTTGCACTTAAATTGACAAAAATAAACATTAGTACAAGATAATGAGGTATATATCTATTCTTACGCCCTAACATCCTCTGGAAATAAAATAGGCAACCAACTTAACAAGTTCATCAGTATTAGCCATAGAGCTAAGATAAAGCCCGGTAGAATAACCTATTTCATTATTAGGTGGTGTAGGTATTTGAAGTAAAAAATCAGTCTTACCATCATTATCTAAATCACCAGCCCAAATTAAACTAAGTAAAAGTTGAGAGTCATAAGTTGGAAATAAGAACAACTCTTGTTTAGTTAATTTATTATTAGTTTGATAATTCAAAGAAATAGAATAGTTGTTTAACTTATCTTCCCCTATTAATTTAGATGTCTCAAGTTTTGAAGAAAGAAAAGTATGATATGGACCAAATTCAAATGTAAAATCTTTATTTCGAATAATATCATTATTAGTATAATGTTTAATATCTTTTTCGAAAATTTCAATTCCAGAAAATAGAACAACACAGTACTTATTATCATCTACTGAAATTTTATATTGCCAGTCGTATTGAATATCAGGAAGAATATCATCAATTTTTAAACTGACTTTTCTTATGTATGAGTTATTATCCTTAACATAAAGACCCCACCATTGTCTTTCTAGAATTTTAGTGTTTAACTCACCAACTTTATAATCACCAACAAAAAGTATATTAACATTAGAATCTATTGGATAATTAATTAACTTATTATTTTGTGCATTTAAAAATAAAGGAAAAATTAGTATTAGTAATCTAAACATTTAGTAAAAATACAGAAAACAAATATTTAATTATAGTTCCTACAATAGTTATTAATCCAAAGATTATTAAAAGTTAACAAGAACTGTCGGTTAGAGTGGGTTTTTATATATTTGAAATCAAAAAATAAAATGAAAATGTTAGAACATATTTTTGAGAAAGCACTATGGAGTACTAGATTTATTGTGATTATAGCAGTTGTATTGTCAATTATGTCATCAATTACATTGTTTTTACTTGGAGGATGGGATATTATACAAGCAACTCTGTTTAACAATCCTCTTATAAATGAGAGTGTCAAGAATAACAATGAATTGCTTTTTAAAATTATTTCGTCTATTGATTTATTCTTAATTGGTATTGTTTTACTCATTTTTGGATTTGGAGTATATGAATTGTTTATAAGTGAGATTGATTTTGCAAAGGGAAAATTTGCAGATTCAACTTTAAAGATTAATAATTTAGATCAATTAAAAAATAAAATCATAAAAGTTATAATTATAGTATTAATTGTCAAATTTTTTGAGAAAGTCTTGAAATTATCTCATAATTTCTCGACACCAAATGATTTGTTATTATTCAGCGTCTCAATTTTAGCAATTTGTATCGGTTATTATTTAATAAACAGAAAATAAATACTTTTACATCAAAATATTAAAAATAGCTGGCACATTATTTCACTGAAAAAATAAGGCTATCGATATCAGCATTGTAATCTGTTATAAAATGATGCAACCCTTCCTTAATAGCTATTGGAATTTGATAGTGGTTTATTCCATAAACTATTTTCTTCTTTATTAAATCATGTTCTTTTAAAAAAGAAATATGATGTGTATCAATATCATTATAAAAGCTAGCAAGAAAATTGGGCCTATATTTAACTGGAATTAAATAGTAAACCCATTCTTTACCACTAGAATACCCTTCAAGTACTGTTTTAATATTAGGGTTTTTAAATTTTAAATATGCTAAAAAAAGAATATTAGAATCTGCTATAAGAAAAGTACCTAAGCTTTTGTATTGTTCTAATTTAAGTAACAACTTATCAGCAATATATTTCCTTGGCTTAGCCTTAATATCTAAATAAATTAAATTAAAATCTGAATAATTCTTTAATAAATCATCAATTAACAACACACTATTAGAAGTTTTTAAACCATTATGTAAGATTTTTAAATCTTTTATATCCTTCCAATTACAATCTTCAATATTTAAGTCCAATCCTAAAAGTCGTTTTACATTATCATCATGAAAAACTATAAGCTTTTGATCATTAGTAATTTGTATGTCTGTCTCTAAAGCAGTGAATCCAATTCTTAAACTTTCACTAAAAGAAGCATCGCTGTTTTCTGCTAAATAAGGCACGCCTCTATGCGCAAAAAAAACATGATTCATTTCAAAATCGATTAAATGCTTATTTTTATTGGAGGGTACATATAAAAGAAAAAAAATAAGTAATAAAAAAAGGAGAGATAATATTAACTTTCGCATGTAAGTAAAAATAAGAATTAAATCTATATTTATTCTATTGTAAATTTTCTCTCGTAAGTCCCATCATCATAAATATACAATAATGGAATATTATTTCTTTCTTTAATCTTTCTGCCAAACACATCAAAAATTTCAATAATTTCTTTTTGATTAGACATATTATCTAAACCAGTAGAAAAATTAACACTGATTAAAGTAGAAAAAGTATCAACAATACACGTGTTGTTAGTTGAAGTAATCAACGATACATTATAGACTCCTGGATTTTGATAAACATGAATAGGATCAATATTAGTAGATGTATTTCCATCTCCAAAGTCCCAGACAACATTTTCATAATTACTAGATTGATTATTAAAAAAAACTGAATCTTCATTAATAGAACTACTAAATTGGGAATTAATAACATTCCAGTTACTAAGACTATCTAAAACAACATTAGAGGCAATAGTTTGAAGAAATAGTGCAGTTGCACTATCAATAAAAGTTGGGATGTAAGATGATCCTACAGGACTTTTCTTAAAAATAGTAGCGTAAAATGTACAAGCAGCTAAATAACTGCCATATATATTTGGATGAGAATTATCAGATGTGTATAAATTAAGTAGACTATCTTGACTAATAGATTCTTTCCAAGCAAGTCCAACTGGAGCACATGAAGCATCATGTGTTAAAGTCATTTCTAAATAAGACTCTTTTAATCTTTGTTGCATACCTGAATATGTACAAATGGGAGGATAGAATTGACAATTTTGTTGATCTCCATACTTTCTTCCCCAAGTCATAAAAAAAATCGGTTCTGTACAATTTGAATTAGATTCAATGGAATCAATTAATATTTGTGCATACGGATAAACATCATTTGACACTTGAGATGGTGAAAAAGAAGGCTCTTGACTTTGTGCCTGCATCACAATATAATCCCAATTTTTAGATGAAATTTTATTTAATGTGGTGGAGTTAGTTGAATGACCATTAAAGGTTGCACCTCCTGGAGTTGAAGAATCAAATTCTAATGAGTCCCCAAATGATAAAGCAATATCCTTAATCATCTGTGGAGTATTATTAGCATAGGTATAACTATTTCCAAGAAATAAAACATCTATACTTTGACTTAAAAGAGAAAATGGAAAAATAATGAAACAGAAAAATATTTTTTGCACCTAGCAAATATAATTCAAATTTAATTATAATAAGATTAACAAAAGATAAAAAAAGCCCACTAATTTAGTGGGCTTTAGAAATCTTAGTTTGTTATTGCTTATGGAAACACTACATAACTAGATTATTTTACAATATATTTCTTCTCTATACTTCCATCATCATATATAAATAATAATATTTGATTTGAATAAGTATCAGTCTCTCTTCCTAATAGATCCGTTATTTTAATAAGTTTCTTAGAAGTAGTGATTGACTCATTAAATATAGATGTAGGTTGAGAAGGCTCAGATGTTCTCAATACAACATATTGACCATTATCCCAATATACCAAAGCAGGATATATACAATAAAAAGTCATTCCCATATTATCTACTAAAGTCATCTCTAAAATATATAACACCGTGTCGTTTTGATTAAAGCTAAATGTTGGATTTGCTACTGTTTGAGTAGGATTAAATACTCCTGCTCCATTTACACTCCACTCGTTCCATTCGTAGGAAACTGAACCTGTGTATCCTTGACTTAACAGATTAGTTCCTAAAGTAATGGAATCAGCTGTGAAGGAAACAACCTCAACAACAAGAGAATCACAATAAGAATTTTGCCATGTACCAGCACAAAATGTATTGCAAGCTGTAAGTGAGGTGAATGCACCTGAACCGGATGTATTTGTATAACATCCTAAAACAGGATCACAATCGTATGTAGCTTGAGGAGAAGATATATTCCATGTATTTCCGTCCCATGCAATTGTATCGCATGTATTACAGGCAGATCCTAAAGGAGGATTTGCTTGTAAATTATGTTGGTATAAACTATCATATAAGAATACATTGGCACAGACAATAAAAGTATCACAAAGAAGCCCGTTAAAACCTCCTATATTTACAAAACTAACAGGATTAGTAGATAAAGCAGCTAATAAATTTACATTACCATCGGTTGAATAAGCCTCCCAAAATGATAATGAATCTATTACTTCAGGAAAGTTATTATTTAAATAGTTAGATGAGATTGTTAGAGTATCCTGACTATTGTTAAGTTCATTGAAATCTATTAAATTACAATCAAAAATTGGAATCAAAGAACCGTTATATGAGTATGTACTTGTATATACACAACCAGTTGTTGTAGTTACAGTACAATTATATGTCCCCGATGAATTAACATTAATGGTTTGAGTAGTATCTCCATTTGACCATAAATAAGTGTCGGGATAATTATTTGCACAACCAGCACTACCACCAACATTGTAAGTCCAGTCAGCTGATAAATTAGTGCCTGAAGCTGAAATTTGCAAATTACCGTAGTTACATGGGTTCATTAAAGTAATAACCTGAACTGAATCTGTATCTATACAATAGTTAATTGTTGTAGAGTCAAAATATGTAACAGTCAAAGTAGTATATGAAGATGTAACATTAGATAAATCTCCATAAGTATGACAAGGATTTTGTTGAGTTGATGTAGTGCCATCTCTAAAGTCCCATAAATAAGACACAGAATAATTTAATGACCATCCAGGAGAAACAGATGAGCTATCAGAGAAATTTAATGTACCTGACCCTCCATTGTCAGAAATTGGATTTGAATTACATTGAGCATGTACTAAAATTATGCTCATTGATACTATAAATAATAATATTATTTTTTTCATATGTATAATTTTTAATTAATAATGTTATACAAAATTATAAAGATAATTTACACCATTACTTAACATAGGTTAAAAAAAATTAAAATTTAGAAGCTCTGATTCTACTTAAACTTTGTTGGGTAATTCCTAGGTATGATGCAATATGTAGGTTAAGTGCAAATTGATCTACCCCTTTATAGTATTGAAGAAATAACTTATACCTTTCTGGTGCAGTAAGATGAAGTAAGTTTAAAATTCTACGATTTAATTTAACTAGATTAATCTGTAGATTATTTCTGTGGTAAGTCTCTAATTGTGGGAATTTTTTAAAAATTTCTTCAATGTCAGCAACTGATGCTTCAATTAAAGTAACATCTGAAATACATTCAATAGTTAGTGACGCATTCTCATCACTATATAATGACATATAATCAGAAATCCAATTGTTCTTTACAGAAAACTGGACTGTATGTTCTTTAGCATTATCATCAACATAGTATGATCTAGCACAGCCATCAACTACAAAATAAGTAGATGTTACATTAGCTTGATTCTGTTTTATTAAAATAGTTCCTTTTTCTAAGATCTTAACTTTAGATATTGATCTTATTTGGGTTTTAATTTTACCATCTAATTTAACAAAACTCTCAATATGATTAAATAACGATTCCAAATTATATTTTTAAAAATATATTTGTATGAAATTAATTTCCATTTACAAATAAAGTGCAACAAATATATCATAGATTATAACTTAAAAGTTTAACATATGATAATTTTCTTACGAGTTCAAAAAATTAAAGAAATGGAATGATAGAGAGCTCCTTAGCTTTAGCTTCAACCATTATATCCACATCTAACCCGTAAGTGTCCGGAAGATTATTTATATAATCTGAATGTGCTTGTAATTTAATTTCACTGTTATTTTCGTGTACAGATTTAGATTCTGAGTAATGAACTACAGGTATAATAGCCTTGGGCCAAGTTGATACAGCTAATTTTAGAGCTTCCTTCTCGCTCAAATCACCAGTACAAAATTTATGATGATGGTAATCAAAAACAATTGGAATTCCAATTTTTTCATATAGATACATTAAGTCTAAAACTGAATACATTGATGCTTTATCATCATTCTCAACTGTCAATCTAGTTCTTACGTTTTCAGGTAGTTTTATAAAATTAGTACAAAATCTATCCATTGCTGCCTTTTTATCACCATATACACCATTACAGTGAATGTTTATTTTGTTATATGTTGAATTACTTAATGAAAGTAAATCAAACAACTCCGCATGTATGTTTAAATCAGAAATCGTATTTTCAACTACTGATGCATTAGGAGAAACTAAAACATTAAAAGGTCCAGGGTGAGATGTTAACCTTAGCTTATTTTCTTTTGCATAATCACCTATGCTTAATAATTCACTTTTAATTAAATCGTATTGAGGAAGCTCAGATAATTTATAATGAGAGGCCCAAGGAAACATATCAGATGAAACCCTGAAGAAATTTATATTATTTGCAACATTCCATTTAAGTATTTCACTTAAATCCTTTACATTTAACAACGCTAATTCACTAGCGTAATCAATTCCTTTACTTAAGAAAGTTTTTTTAACCATACTTCTGTTACAACAAACTTTTGTTTTGTTTTTTGCTAATGTTAAATTAGCGCATGCATATCCTAAATTCATAATATCTAATTGTTAAATAATGTATTAAGTTTCTTTTTTCTGAAATCAAAAATTTGATTTACTCTTTTTTTAATAAATAGAAAATGGACTAACTTACCTATTACACCAAATGGTAATTTATA
>ENA-UZWZ01015434-UZWZ01015434.1-metagenome-genome-assembly--contig:-Day-4-25m-contig-15434_pt1 | contig 10389 bp, 10 predicted proteins | sample MGYA00260346_ERZ794906 | MGnify/ENA metagenome assembly ERZ794906 | reverse complement strand
TATTAGAATTACCAAACTGATCTAAAACAATACCCTCTCCTTCTTTTTGCATTCTAAGTGCGGTATCCCTTGCTAACTCCATACTTCCTTCCTGGGAGGTAAGGATAATCTCTGCACCAAAAGCCTTCATCGTTTGTCTTCTTTCAATTGATTGGTTTTCAGGCATTATTAATACCATTTTATAACCTCTCATGGCCGCCACCATTCCTAGAGCAATACCTGTATTCCCCGATGTTGCTTCAATCAGCGTGTCCCCCGGCTTTATTTTTCCAGATAATTCAGCTTCATTAATCATAAAAAAAGCAGGTCTATCTTTAACTGAGCCTGCAGGATTATTACCTTCAAGCTTTAGATATATCTCCCCCTCTTTTTCGTCACTAAGTCTTTTAATTTTTGCAAGGGGTGTATTACCAATTGTTGCTTCAAGTGTATTTTTCATTTTTAATATTTTTTATAAATATAAATCGTCACAAAGACAAACAATAAGTAGTTCAGTAAAGCTAATTGTGGCAAGGTTACCCCAAATAAAGTCCAGTCGATTGTAGAACAGTCACCAGCTCCCCTGAACAGCAATTCAAAGGCTTCTGACAAAGGAAAGCTATCGAACATATAACTTAGATCCAATCCACACTCAGCTGGACCAGAGATTATTTTACTCTGAATTAAAATATGTCTCACGGAAAAAACTACTCCCGTAAAGTTGATTAAAAGTAGCACTATCAGATGAAAAATTTTGATTATCTTAAGAGGACTAAAGAAGCTAAAGAAAAAAAATGCACTCCCAGCGACAATAAAAATAATTCTCTGAGTAATACAGAGTGGGCAGGGCTCTAATTGAAATCTATTCTGAATATAGAGTGCCGCAACAACGAGAAAAAAAGAAAATAATGCGGCTAAAAGGTTAATCACCTTGAAAGATAAATTAAATTTCATATATTTAAAATTTTCAGTAAAAGTCTTATAATATTAACTCATTAAATGAGAATATTTTGAATACTCCTATCATAAACGACTTTATTTCTGATGAACCAAAAATTTTCTCAGTCTCTGAAATCAATCGTCTTGTAAAAAAAGTTTTAACAGATAATTTTGATTCGGTATGGATTAAAGGTGAAATATCAAATTTTACGAAGGCCAGCTCTGGCCATTGGTACTTCACTATCAAGGACAATACTTCCCAAGTCAGATGTACTATGTTTCGTGGTAAAAATAATTTTGTAAATTGGGATGTAAAGGATGGTGATCTTGTTGAAATACATTGTGATATAGGTCTCTACGAAGCTAGAGGTGAATACCAATTAAATGTAAATAAAATTCAAAAATCTGGTCTGGGTGAATTATTCGAAGCCTTTCAACTATTAAAAACAAAATTAAAAAAAGAAGGTTTGTTTGAAGAAAAAAATAAAAAAAGCATTCCTGATAATATCAAAGCAATTGGGGTTGTTTCATCAGAGAGCGGTGCCGTGATCAAAGATATTATTAGTACAATTAATAGACGAAATAAATACATCAATATCATCATTTACCCCACACAAGTTCAAGGCCCAGCATCTTTGGACAACATTATTAATGCCATTGAAATTGCAAACACAAGAAATGAGGTCGATGTATTGGTTGTAGCTCGTGGAGGTGGTTCAATTGAAGACCTATGGTCTTTTAATGATGAAAGAGTTGTTAGGGCAATAGCTTCATCAAATATAGCGACAATTTCTGCTATTGGGCATGAAACAGATTTCACAATAGCCGATTTTGTCGCCGATTTAAGAGCTCCGACCCCAACAGCTGCTGCAGAAATAATCAGTAGCGAGCTGTCTTTATTTTTTGAGAATCTTGCCTCTTTTCAACAAGATCTATTCCAGATTATGCAGAATAAATTCTATGAGATATATCAGAAAATTGACCAATATGAGAAGAGACTGCTATCCCCTCAGGAAAAAATAAAAACTCAAAATATACTCATTGAAAACTTTTCAAAAAGAATTCAAACTTCAATGCTAAGGTATTTGGAGATAAATCAAAATAAAGTTGAATCATTAGAACAAAGCCTTATCCTATTAAATCCTAATGAGATATTGTCCAGAGGATACTCTATAGCATTCAATGAAAATAATAAGGCTATTACAAATGTGGAAAGTGTTTCTTTGAATGATAAAATCAAAATTAAACTACATCATGGGCTGATAAATACTTCAGTAACTAACAAAATAAATGAATAAAAAAAATAATCAAGATTCAAAGTTTTTAGTCCTTTGTTTAGGAGCCCTTGGGGTTGTTTTTGGGGATATTGGGACAAGCCCGCTTTATGCAATTAAAGAAATATTTGCAATAAACAACAATATATTAACGCTCACAAGCAGCAATATGCTGGGCATACTGTCACTTATCTTTTGGTCTTTAATTTCTATTGTTTCCATTAAATACATTCTTTTTATTATGCGTGCCAATAATAATGGAGAAGGCGGTATTATGGCGCTACTTTCACTTGCCTCTCGAAATGCAAAAACTAAAAGAAAGAAATTGATAATTATTTCTATTGGTATGTTGGGTGCAGCTATGTTTTATGCTGACGCAATGATTACTCCTGCAATCTCAGTCATTTCTGCAATAGAAGGTATCGAATTAATAACGCCAGCATTTAGCGAATATATTGTGCCTATTACGCTCATTATTATCTTTGGATTATTTTGGACGCAGAGTAAGGGTACTGGTGCAGTAGGTTTTATGTTTGGACCGGTTATGCTTGTCTGGTTTTTAATATTAACGATACTTGGTATCTATAATATTATTCAAGAACCATCTGTATTGTTAGCCCTAAACCCTGTTTATGCTTTCAACTTTTTTTCATCTCAATTTTCAATAGCATTTATAACACTTGGGGCGGTCGTTTTGTGTGTTACTGGAGTGGAATCTCTTGACGCTGACATGGGACATTTTGGGAGAAATCCAATTAAAGTGACATGGTTCAGCTTTGTATTCCCATCCTTAACTATTAATTACTTTGGTCAGGGTGCTTTGATTTTAAGTGATCCTAGTACAATAAAAAATCCCTTCTACCTTATGGCACCAGAATGGATGACACTCCCACTCGTTATTATGGCAACGATAGCAACAGTCATTGCTTCTCAAGCATGTATTACTGGGGCATTTTCAGTCTCTAGGCAGGCTTTGCAGCTTGGCTTTATCCCTCGAATGAGAATTGACCATACCTCTGAAGATCAAGAAGGTCAGATTTATTTGCCAAGGGTAAATTGGATATTAATGGTCGGGGTTATGAGTGTGGTGGCAATATTTCAAAGCTCAAGCGCATTGGCTAACGCTTATGGAATTGCAATTACACTTGATATGGTAATTGCCACTATTCTTGCAGGTTTTGTGATGCACGAAATATGGAAATGGAAGTGGAGATATACTCTGGCATTCCTAGCCATCTTTTTGACAATAGATATTATTTTCTTCTTATCGAATATTATTAAAGTGCCCTCTGGTGGATGGTTCCCACTTTTAGTAGGGATTATTTTTGTCTTTCTAATTTCAACTTGGAAAAAAGGTAGAAAAATTTTATTTAAAAAAACTAAGACAGAGACTATGGAAATTGATTATTTTTTTAAAGAAATGAAAAAAATTATAAAAGCACGGGTAGATGGAACGGCTGTTTTCTTAACTCCAAACCCTGATGGAGTTCCCCACTCATTACTTCATAATTTAAAACACAATAAAGTCCTTCATAAGCGAGTCATCTTATTATCAGTAAAATTTAAGGACTACCCTCATGCAAATGGAGAAAATATTATTTCCATAAAGAAACTCCCTAATAATTTTTATAAAGTTATTCTTAACTATGGTTATAAAGACCTAACAAAAATACCGCAGGATCTAGCAAGAAACCTTAGGGGGACCTTTACCTTAGACCCAATGGATACCTCATATTTTGTAGGTAAAGAGAGTCTAGTTATTAGGTCAGGCACAGAGATGAACTTTTTTAGAAAAACTATTTTCTCCTACCAGTTCAGAACCTCAGAAAATATTACTAACCAATTTAACTTACCAGTTAATAGAGTAGTTGAGCTAGGGAGTAAGGTTGTTTTTTAATGAAATATAAAAGAAATATTTATATTGCACTTACTATTTTAACTATTCTCTTTGGCTGCACTTCGACAACAAAAAAATCTGATTCAGAAGTAGATCGAATTCAATTGATGATTCTTCCTGAATATATGGCTCTGGACATGTCACAGAGTGGCTATACCGAGATTCTTGATAATGCAAAAAAAGATGGGATATTAAATACAGACATTCTTCAGGTAGAAAGAGTAAGGGAGATATCATATAACTTAATAAACCAAACATATATTTTCAGAGATGATGCCCAAGATTGGAATTGGGAAATAAATGTTATTGAAAGTGAGTTAATTAATGCCTTTTGCATGCCAGGTGGAAAAATTGTTGTTTACTCAGGTCTTATAAATAAATTAGATACAACTGATGATGAGCTTGCTGCCGTTATTGGTCACGAGATAGCTCATGCACTAAGAGAGCATGGAAGAGAAAGAATGTCCTCTGCATTAGTCCAACAAGTAGGAATCTTAGGATTTGCGATATTTCTTAGCAATCAAGATGGCAGCTTTCTATCTAAGCAAGCTATTTTACAAGGTGTAGCTTTAGGGACCACATTATTTTTTGCTCTGCCCAATAGTAGAGAACAAGAAAGAGAGGCTGATGATATGGGTCTCGAGTTAACTGCTCTTGCAGGGTACAACCCAATGGCAGCAGTCAGCCTATGGCGAAAAATGGATGCACAGTCTGATTCTCAACCTCCAGAATTTTTAAGTACCCATCCATCGAATGAAAATAGAATAGAAGATCTTCAGATTGAAGCAAAAAAATATGAAAAACTTTATAAAGAAAACAAAAAAAATTAATTCAAGATCTTAATTTAATTATATTTAATGTAAAATACGCCCTTTTAATAACTAAAATTTAACATAATGACAAATAATCAAACAATAATAGAAGCGGCTTTTGAGGAAAGATCAAAAATAACACCAGAAAATGTGTCAACCGACATTAAAGATGCCATTAACCAAACAATCGATGGACTTAATGACGGGTCCCTAAGGGTAGCATCAAGAATAAAAGATTCGCAAAATTGGGAAACACACCAATGGATTAAAAAAGCTGTTCTATTATCATTTAGGATTAAGGAAAATGAAGTAATGGACGGAAATTACACTAAATTTTTCGACAAGGTCGATTCAAAATTTAATGGATTCACAGAAAAAAATTTTCAAAATGGTGGTTACAGGGTTGTCCCTAATGCTAATGTTAGAAAAGGGAGTTTCATAAGTAAAAACGTTGTACTGATGCCCTCTTATGTAAATATAGGAGCTTATGTTGATGAAGGAACGATGGTTGATACATGGGCAACTGTTGGCTCGTGTGCACAAATTGGTAAAAATGTGCATTTATCCGGCGGCGTTGGCATTGGAGGAGTCCTAGAACCCATTCAAGCAGGGCCAACCATTATCGGTGATAACTGTTTTATTGGCGCTCGCTCTGAAGTTGTAGAAGGTGTTGTGGTTGAGGATAACGTTGTAATATCGATGGGTGTGTATATTGGTCAATCAACAAAAATATATGACCGAGAGACTGGGGAAGTTACATTCGGAAGAGTCCCTCAGGGATCAGTTGTAGTTTCTGGAAACCTTCCTTCTAAAGATGGGTCTTACAGTTTATATTGTGCAGTAATTGTTAAGAAAGTTGATGAAAAAACATTAGGTAAAGTTGGAATCAACGAGTTGTTAAGAGGAATCTAAACATGCTTCATGTCTATGGTATAAAAAATTGTAATACAGTCAAGAAAAGTCTTGATTGGCTCAATAATAATAATATTAAATTCGAATTTTTTGATGTTAAGAAAATAGATTTAAATTCCAATATTATTAACGAATGGATTAAAAATATTAGCACGCCCTACACAACGGAAAATTTAATTAATAAAACAGGGATGACTTGGAGAAAGCTATCCGATGATGAAAAGAAATTACCTCTTACAAAAGAAAATATTATTAATTTAATACAAAAACATCCAACAGCTATGAAAAGGCCGCTTATCACTAATGAAAGAAAAGTATTAGCAATTGGTTTTAATGAAAATATCTATGAAGAGAAAATTAAATGAGTGAAACGCTTAATATTGCCAAAGAGTTAATCGCTAAAAAATCAATCACCCCTGATGATGCTGGATGCCAAGACTTTTTAATTCAACGACTTAAGAAATTAGGCTTTGAAATTGAAAATATGCCGCATGGAAAAGTCAAAAACTTCTATGCTAAAAAAGGCTCAAGCAGCCCACTTATTGTTTTTGCTGGGCATACTGATGTTGTTCCTCCCGGACCTATAGAAAAATGGGTATCGCCTCCTTTTGAGCCAACAATCAAAGATAATATCCTCTACGGAAGAGGTGCTGCTGATATGAAAACTTCCTTAGCAGCATTTATCGTAAGTATTGAGGAATTCATATTAGAAAATCCAGACCATAAAGGAGCTATTGGATTATTAATTACCTCTGATGAGGAAGGAGTTGCTACTGATGGCACAGTTAAAGTTATTGAAGCCCTTCAACAAAGACAAGAAAAAATAGATTATTGCATTGTGGGAGAACCGACCTCCTCAATTAAATTTGGCGATACAGTTAAAAATGGGAGAAGAGGTTCTTTATCAGCAAAGTTGAATGTGAAAGGGATTCAAGGTCACATTGCATATCCAGAATTAATTAAAAACCCTATTCATGCAGTTGCACCTGCGATTGATGATTTAGTGAATACTGTTTGGGATGATGGAAATGAGTATTTCCCTAAAACATCGTGGCAAATTTCAAATATTAACGGAGGCACAGGTGCAACAAATGTTGTGCCAGGAAATGTCGAAATCTTATTTAACTTTCGATATTCCTCATCAACTACCGCTGACTTATTGAAACAAAGAGTTGAAGCTATTCTTAATAAACACGAATTAGAGTTTGAATTGGATTGGCAGCACTCTGGCCAACCATACCTAACAGAGAGAGGTATGCTTGTAGATATAATATCCTCATCAATCACTGAAGTATGTGGTTTTAAACCGAATATTTCAACAACAGGTGGCACTTCTGATGGAAGGTTTATCGCAAAACTTTGTAATCAGGTTATAGAATTTGGTCCAATCAATGAATCAATACATAAAATTAATGAGCACGTTGATATCAATACTATTGATAAACTTAAAGATATATACAAATTAACGTTAAAAAAAGCATTAACCTAAAAGGGATAATTTTTTTTTGCTCTTTTCTTATTTGTTATCTGAGGTGTTATGAACTGAGTTAAATCTAAACCATACCCCTTCAATACCTCCTTCACATCTTTTTGACTCAACTCTATATGCATCCCTCTTTTTAGATGAGAGGGGAGCTTTATCTCTCCAAACCTTATGCGTATTAAGCGACTTACAGTAAAACCTAATTTTTCAAACAGCCTTCTTACTTCTCTATTCCTACCCTCTTTGAGGGTTACCTTATACCAGTGATTTACCCCTTCTCCACCCTCAAAGATTATTGATTCTAGACTTGCTTTACCATCTTCAAGAAGAACACCTTCTGTTAATTGTTTCATCTGAATTTCTGTTAGCTCTCCCAATATCCTTACAGAATACTCTCTTTCTATTTCATATCGTGGATGCATTAATCGATTTGCTAAAGAACCATATGTTGTAAAAATTAATAAGCCGGATGTATTAAAATCTAGCCTTCCGATAGCAACCCATTTTTCTTTTTTTAATCTTGGTAAGTTATCAAATACGCTAGGTCGATTTTTTGGATCACTTTTTGAAACAATTTCACCATCCGGTTTATGATAAAGAAGAATTTTTGGAAGTAAAATTTCATCACTCAATCGTATTAACTTTCCATCAAAAACTATCTTATCTTTTGAGGATACAGCTTGACCAACATGTGCCGGTGCGTTGTTAACTTCGATACGATTCTCTTGAATTGCCTTTTCAATACCCCTCCTTGACCCAATACCTAATTGCGCCAATGCTTTCTGAATACGCATTGATGAAGATTCTTTTAAATCATCCTGAGATTCTTTTTTAGGCAAAGTAGTTATTCTTCTTCGTTAAAGTTACTTACTTCTTGAACGTCAGGTTTTGGTTGGTCTTTTTCAATAGTTGGATTCAAGATTGAATGCTCTAAGTCTTTAAACTCTGGAAGTTGTGATAATGACTTTAACCCAAAATCATCAAGAAAATATTTTGTTGTAGCATAAAGCGAAGGTCTTCCAGGAACTTCCTTTTGACCAATAATATCTACCCATTCTCTCTCTATTAACTGCTTAAGAGAATTTGGATTTAATGAGACCCCTCTTATTTTTTCAATATCCCCTCGAGTCACAGGCTGACGGTAAGCAATAATAGCTAGGACTTCCAATACTGCTCTAGAATACTTAGGCACTCTATCGGGGTTAAGTTTTTTTAAGAACTCTGAATATTCTAATTTTGATTGAAATCGATATCCATGGGCTACTTGAATCAAATCGAGTGACCCATCTTGCCAATCTTGTTTTATTTCATCTAGTAACATTCTAATTGTTGAGCGCTCGATATTTTTATCAAACATTTTTTGAAAATCATCAATGGATAAAGGTTGATTGTTCGTCAACAATGCAACTTCAATAATCTTTTTTATTTTATTGTCTTCTGCCATTAAGCCTCCTCAAGCTGAATATAAAGAGGAGAGCAAGGCTCTTGTTGGTTAATTTTTATTAATCGCTCTTTTGATAATTCAAGTATTGCTAAAAAACAGACTACTAACTTTGGAATAGGATCTTTCTCTTCGTTAAAAAAATGAGAGAACTCTAGTAAGTTATTTTCCTTAAGGGCTCTTAAAATAGCTGTCATATGTTCTCTTACCGATAGCTCTGATTTAGCAATTTTATGTTGCTCGAATTGTTTTGCTCTTTTAATTACATTTGCCCAAGCAGTATAAAGATCATCAACATTTACTTCAGGCGGTAATTTACTTACTTTAGTTTCAAAATAAGCATTAGCAGCCATTGTATCCCTTCCAACTTGTGGCATTTCATTGAGTTCTTCAGCAGCTGATTTCATCTGCTCATATTCAATAAGTTTTCTAACCAAATCAGCTCTAGGATCATCTTCCTCCTCTAAATTTTCTGGTTTAGGAAGTAGTAACCTAGATTTAATTTCAATGAGCATTGCCGACATTAATAAATAATCTGCTGCAAGTTCTATATTTATTGTCTTCATTTGCTCAACGTAATTAATGTATTGGGTGGTTAAATTAGCCATAGGAATGTCAAGTACATCGATATTATCTTTTCTTATCAAATAAAGAAGGAGGTCTAAAGGTCCCTCAAAAGACTCTAAATAAACTTCAAGCGCTTCCGGAGGGATGTAAAGATCTAAAGGGAGCTGAGCAATATCCTCCCCATATAACTTTGCACCAATCTCATTATTGTTAATCAATTCTGCCATTTAAAAACTTATCCCCATTACTTCCCGAACGTCCCTCATGGTATCTCTTGCAATCTTTCTTGCTTTTTCGCAACCTTCTCCGATAATACTTTGAACAAGTTCTGGGCTCTCTGCATATTTCTTTGCTCTTTCATTAATAGGTCCCAATTCTTTTGTGATTGAATCAATCACAGGCTGTTTACACTCAATGCACCCCATACTTGCATTCTTACATCCACTCTCAACCCATACCTTCGTTTTTTCATCAGAATATACTTGATGTAATGGCCATACAGGGCAATTCTTTGGGTCTCCTGGGTCTGTTTTTCTAATCCTTGCAGGGTCGGTAGGCATGGTTCTTATTTTCTTTTGGATATCTTCAGAGCTTTCAGTTAAGGCAATGGTATTGTTATAGGACTTCGACATTTTCTGACCATCAAGACCTACCATTTTAGAAGCGGGCGTTAGTTTGTATTCAGGTTCTATAAGAATAATTTTACCTCCTCCTTCCAAATAACCCAATAATCTCTCTTTATCTCCTAAACTTAAAATTTGTTGCTCATCAATAAGTGACTGAGCTGATGCTAAAGCCTGATCATCCCCCTCCTCTTGATATGCGTCCTTTAGTTCTTTATAAAGTTGGCCTTTTTTTGTGCCTAATTTCTTTATTGCTTCTTCAGCTCTTTCTTCAAATCCTTTTTCTTTTCCATACAAATGATTAAAGCGTCTTGCCACTTCTCTTGTAAATTCAATATGTGGGACCTGATCTTCCCCTACAGGAACTTGCGTTGCTCGATAAATCAAAATATCTGCACTTTGAAGCAATGGGTAACCTAAGAACCCATAAGTCGATAAATCTTTTGAAGATAACTTTTCTTG
>ENA-UZWZ01001997-UZWZ01001997.1-metagenome-genome-assembly--contig:-Day-4-25m-contig-1997_pt1 | contig 10397 bp, 6 predicted proteins | sample MGYA00260346_ERZ794906 | MGnify/ENA metagenome assembly ERZ794906 | reverse complement strand
CATTGGTAAGGTCCAGAGCGATATGTTCAACATCAGGAAGGTCAGGCACCCGACGTGATATACCGATAGCCCCCCAACCGGGCAGTTGGTCAAAGAGTTCGAGCGCTGCTCGGCCAACAATGCCACTCGCGCCAACCACAAGCATGACTTGCCGTTTCGAAGAATTTTTAATGATGTTTACCTCGCTGTTCGCCTTGGTTTTAGCCCAATGTGGTGTCACGCTGGTCGGCGGGCAACATGATGCACAGAGGTTTCTGTATTCCATGGCGGGCGCCGCCGATTCTAATTCAGGTTGCACCCTCTTTCCTGAGTCACTGTTCGACTATATAGTATTACGCAGATAACGTTGACCGTATCGTTGATACCATACCCAGAATAACCGGAAGAAAAAGACATGCACCAAATAACAGAAATCACCACTGGCTTGCAGTTTCCCGAAGGTCCAATCGCTATGCCCGACGGCAGTATTATTGTGGTCGAAATTCAGCGAGGCACTGTCAGCCGCGTATCCCCGGAAGGTAGCATCGAGGTCATAGCAACACCTGGAGGCGGACCCAATGGTGCAGCAATAGGGCCGGACGGTGCCTGCTATATCTGTAATAACGGTGGCTTTGAGTGGCATGAGCGAAACAGTCTGGTTTTTCCGGGAGACCAGCCAAACGATTATAGCGGCGGAAGAATCGAGCGAGTCGACCTTTCGAGTGGCGAAGTCAGCGTGCTCTACACCGAATGCAACGGCAACCCTTTGCGAGGTCCGAACGATATCGTGTTTGATCGTCAAGGCGGGTTTTGGTTTACCGATCATGGCAAGAATCGCCCTAGAGACAAAGACCGCACTGGCGTCTACTATGCCACCATCGACGGTCAACACATCAGGGAAGTCATCTTCCCTATGGAAGCCCCTAATGGCATCGGCTTATCACCCGCTGAAGACCAACTCTATGTTGCTGAAACGCCCACGGGCAGACTCTGGAGTTTCGATATCTCCGAACCCGGCGTGATCGACGGCGCCAGGCGCATGCTGGCTCAGATACCTGACTACCACATGTTTGACTCACTGGCTGTTGATGCAGAGGGTAACATCTGTGTTGCCACGCTCATTACAGGAGGAATAACCGTTCACTCACCCGACGGTGAACGGGCCCAACTGATCGAAATGCCAGACATACTAACCACTAACATCTGTTTCGGGGGAGAGGATCTCAAAACCGCCTACATCACACTTTCCAGCACTGGGAGTCTTGTATCAATACCCTGGCACTGCGCTGGTCTGCCGCTGAACTTTCTGAACAAGTAAGCAAGGAGCGATTTCTCAGTTTTTGACGACCGCCTGAATCAATCGAACTAAATTTTCCATATCGCGGAAGTCCATGATCTCGACCGGGGAATGAGAGTAACGTCCTGGCCAAGAAAGTGGCACAGAGGGTATGCCATAGGCTAGAAAAGCCTGGCCATCCGTTCCTCCTGCCGTCATACCATACTGAACCTCAATTTGGTTTTCCTTGGCTAACAGCCGCATCGCTGTCAAATTTTCACGGCTAATAAAATTGATGCTTTCAAGTACGCGAATTACCGCCCCTTCCCCCAGGGGACAATGGGCAAGGTACTCATCCTGATAAGGGTCGTCAGAGGATACGTACGTGTCAATAGGATATACAACCGTTGCATCTTTAAGACTTTCTGCAGCAAAGGTAGCCCCATGCAGGCCAATTTCTTCTTCTACTGACCAGACGTAAGTCACCCTTTTGGTCAAAGCAGCAGGATTCATGTTTTCAAGACTCAACAGCAACGCTGCACTGCCAACCCTGTCGTCAAATCCACGCGCTGTCACTCTATTTTCACTTAGACGGATCATTTCCTTCGGCATCGTCACCGTAGTGACCCCAATTAGAATTCCTGCGTCTTCAGCTTCTCTTTTGGATTCGAACCCGGCGAAAACGGTCAGCGGAGCGCTCGTATCTCTGCCATCTGCCGTTAAGTAATCTGCTCTAGGTTCAAACACCCCATGAATCATTCCATTACTGCCGTGAACAATCGCAGGCTGTGCTTCCCATACCCATTGGAGCATACCGCCGCGCATCTTCAGTACCAATGCGCCATTATCTTTAATATCGTCAACGACATATCCCGTTTCATCCATGTGAGCAACGAACACGATATGATCGTTACCCTGGCCCAAATGCAGTAGCACGTTGCCTTTCTCATCCACCTCTGGACTGGCCCAGGGTGGCAACTTCTGAAGAATGAGCTTTCTGACATTCTCCTCTGCACCACTCACACCATAAGTCGCTACCAGTTCCGCGGTCAGCGCCGCTAACTCGGGAAAAGCATGCGAGGCCGTATTGTCTGGTTTAGGTTTAGGTTCGAATTTAGGAAGCGCTCCAGACTCGGGTTTCGCGCCTGCAAACACCGTCCAATAATCGATCAAATTTTCAATATCCTGAAGCGCCACCATTTCAACCGGGGTACTGGCATAAGCACCTGGCAAACCAATTTCACTGACATTGAATTCATCGATCAATTTTGCACTGGTACCGGTTGGTGCATTGGCTACAGAATCAATCGCAAGCTCCGGCTTAAAAAGACTGATTTCTTCAAACTCTCCAAACCTGTTCGCGACCGCCTTCCAGCCTTGTTGATTAATCAGTTGCAAGGTATGCCAGGTAATGACCAGCGAACCGCTGATATCGCCCGGCGCTATACTTTTCGCCACTTGCGCCAAAGCGATCGCGGCGGCTTTCGACTTCATCGCAGGTGCGGCGATATACTTATCGTCGATCACACTCACTTTCTTGTTCAGTGTCACCGGATCTAAAAGTTGTATGCCCTTCAGCGCAACCGCTTGGGCGTTAGATACGCCAACATCAAGATAAACCTCTTGCCAACTCAACGGACCCTTTGAGCGTTGAGGTGTTTTACGTACCCTTTCAAAGTGCGCGGAAGGAACAGTCGCCACGCCAATGACTGGACCTTCAGCGGTAATGATAACGACCTCATGGCCTTCCAGAAATTGATGAAAAAGATTTCCCTCGTGTCCACTTCCAACTATCGCGATGCGTAGGTAGCCATCTTCCTGAATTTTACTAATAACGTAACCCGGCTCATCCAGTGGCGCTGCAATCAGTCTTTTTGGCTGGCCGGAGCCAATTGTCAAAATGAGATTGCCCAACTTGTCTTTTGTTAACTCACCATCATTAAACAACGATTCGATATATGCCGATGATTGCGCTTCTCTACCGGTTACCGAAGACGTTTCACCGAAGGACACGAGGTGATCTAACAGATTTGATGATGCTTTCACCTGCGCTTCAACATGTTGCACGAACAGAATCAGGACAGCGATTAACGAATATTTTGCAACGGAAATGCTCATAGTGCTAAGGCTCTCTATGATCGTAGGTGTATGCAGACGAATCTAACATATATTGAGGAAATAGCGATGTAGCAAGATTCGGCGAAACGAACCGGTGCCGAAGTTGCCTTGTTAAAAGACGTTGGCTACTGGTGAATGTTACAGGACCCTGAAGCGGGTGCTGCTGCATTGAACAGCTTCTGGTCTTCCCTGTGCGCTGCGGGCAATTCGAGATTAGTCGAACTGCTTTTCGCCNNTGAAAAACCATCGCCCAGGAATTTGTGGCTTCGAGAATCAGACCCGAAATAAACACGCCGATTATCCCAGGAATAGTCCCCGCGGTGTTGGTAATCCCCATCAGCGTTCCCGCGTGTTTTGGACTAATGTCCATATGGTTTACCGCGTAGCCACCAACACCTGCTGCAGAAAACACTTTACCAAGACACAGAATACCCATTGCAGCCCAAACCGTATCTACTGTGCCGATGAGCAACAAACATACGGCGAGGCCACCAAATGCAATACTCTGCATCAACTTGCGAACGAAAGTAATATTCATACCACTTTTGATCATTCGGTCAGCGATATTGCCCGCGATATTCAGGCAGAAGAACGAGGTAATATGAGGCAGCATCGCAATCACACCAACCGCGGCAAAACTGACGCCAAGCCCCTCGTTGACATACTTGGGTAGCCACGAGAGGATTACGTAGAGCGTCCAGTTGTTACAAAAGTGGGCAACAATAATTGCCCAAACCGCTTTGTTTCTCATAAACCCACCCCAGGGTGGACTTTCTTTTACCGTACCGGTCGCAGTCGCATTTTCCTCGAGGTACTGTAATTCGTCTGCACTAATATGCGGGTGATCTTGTGGCGTCGTCGTGACCAATTTCTGCCAAGCGATAAACCACAAAACGCCCACTAGACCAAACAGGTAAAATGCCCATTCCCAGCCCAGGTGCAATACGATCAGAGGTGTAACGACCAGCGCGAAAACGGTACCGATTGGGATACCACTAGCATTAAATGCCACCGCTTTGGATTTCTCGTCTGCAGGAAACCACCTTGTAATGAGCGAGTACACAGAGGGAAAAGTGACTGCTTCGCCTAATCCCATACCGATACGAGTCATTATGAGACCGATAATGCCAGAGACGGCGGCCCAAGGTGTCATGATCGTAAACAAAGACCAGATCAAAACGCCTGACCCAAGTACTAACTTGCCACCAAATTTGTCAGCCAGGCGGCCACCGTAAATTTGCATGACCAAGTAACCAACGTAGAAGGAAGAGAGAATTGCCGCCTGAGTACGCACGTCCCATCCGAACTCTTCTGACATGGGTATGATGGCGACGGAAATATTCACCCTGTCGATATAACAAACAAAGGTAGCAGCAAAACACATCAGGATTACTGTATATCGACTCTGCCAGAAACTTTTCTTCTCCGCGACTTCGCTCAAGGTGCTTCTCCCGCTGATACTAGTAGTTGTGCAAGCGTTCAATTTCTTATGCGCTAAAGGAACTTACGTTAACAATACCGGTTTTCCTGAAACCTCAGCAACATACAGCGCCAAGTCAGAAATACTTGGTATACCCTACTTTTATCGAGGGCGAGCCCTATCGCTTATAACGTTAAACACACATCCGGTAATCTATCACGCCACTAAACATAATTGCCATTCTGCCGTCGTCACCAGATATCCTTTAAGAAGACCTTTTTCTGCTCGCTGACCCGGCTAATTTGTTACCAGTGAACGCCGAATACTAGCACCCAGCCCACCACTAACAGCATCGGTAAGCCGAATCGAAACGGTATTTAGGAATATTGGCCCGATGTGGCCATCGCTTTTTTTATTAGACACAGCCACGACTCAGTCGTATTCTCAATCCAACCAAACACACAGGATTTTCGAAATGAAAGCTGCTGTCTATTACGAAGGTGGTACCCCGGACGTACTTAAATACGAGGATGTTGAAGATCCAACGGTAGGTCCGCGAGATGTACTCGTCGAAGTTCACGCGGTAAGCATTGAAGGAGGTGATGTGCTGGCCAGAGGATTTGGTCCAGCTGGCCCTGCGCCCTATTGTGGTGGCTATCTTGCCGCAGGCGTCATTGTCGAAATTGGCGATGCTGTAACCGACAGGTTTGTTGGCCAAAGGGTGACGACCGCAGACAACGGCGGCTCGCATGCCAGTTTGAGATCTGTTAATTCGCGATCGGCATGGCCTATTCCAGACGATATGCCCTATGACATCGGCGCTTGTATCCCCATTCCCTTCGGCACTGCGGACGATTCGTTATTTGAGTTTGGCAAACTTCAGGCAGGGGAGACAGTGCTCATCCATGCAGGCGCGAGTGGCACGGGCCTTGCCGGTATTCAGCTGGCAAAACGCGCAGGCGCAACGGTGCTTGCAACCGCTTCTTCTGCGTCACGACTTGAGAAACTTAAGGCTTATGGTCTAGATCACGGTATTAATTACACAGAAGTCGATTTCGAGCAGGCCGCGCGAGAATTAACAGGAGGTAAAGGTCCTGAACTCATTGTTGATTCAGTTGGCGGTAAGAATCTAGAAAAAAGTCTGAGCTGTGCCGCTTACCGCGGTCGGATCGTGGCGATGGGTGGTGTCGGGCGAGACATACATCAACCCAACTTTCAGAAGATGGCAGGTCAAAACAAAACCTACGTTAGTTATTTTCAAGGAGCAGAGCTTGCTTTCAATGGCGCAAGAGCCCGAGCGAACGTGCAACGCCTAATTGAGGAAGTTGGAAGCGGTGAACTAAAGGTCGTTATCGACAGCCACTACCACCTTTCGGAAGCAGCGGCTGCCCATGCCCACATCGAATCAAGACAAGCCTTCGGCAGAGTTGTATTAACAACGGACCAGACTTAGATACCAGACACATGAATTTGCAAATGCAGGTTCCTGCCCATGCCTGGAATGCGTGCACCGAGGGGAACATCAGAGTTACCAACGCGGTTGTATCCCGTTAAATGACTCACGTATTTTTTATCGAGCACATTTTCCAAGCCGGCTGAAAACGCAATCCTCGGGTTCACTCGCAAAGTGCCATAGAAATTAAGGAGACCATAGCCGCCGGTTTCTGCCTCACTATTTGTGTCAGATACATGATGCTGTCTGCTGACTAGCACTGTTTCTAAAGTCGCTGACCAAGCAGTCTGATCATAGACGAGAGACATCGAGACCTTGTCAGGCGATACACGATAGAGATTATCATCTATATCGCGACGCTCTGCTCGTACAGTTGATACGACACCTTCAACACGCCAATCTTCGTTTAAGCGATAGCCATAATCGGTATCAAAACCATATATTCTCGCATCAACATTCGCGAACTTGAGCGGCGTGGTATCGCCATTCGCAGAAGAAACCATCTCCGCCGGGTGATCTATGACGCCCGGTGTGCTGTCGAACGGTATACCCTGAATATAGTTATTAATCTGCTGAAAATAGAGCGTGGGTCTTATCCAGGCCTTATCGCCTTCATAGTCCAGACCCACCTCAACTACATTTAACGTTTCCGGTTTGATGTTGCGGTCGCCAACATAGGTGTTTCCATCGGCCAGACCAGCACTCGCTGGCGTCGGTAACCAGGCATACCGTTCAAGAAACCCAGGCGCTCGATTCTTTCTTGCAAGACTAAATCGCCATGTTAGCGATTCCTGCTTTTTCCAGAATTGTGCAACCAGATCTACAGTTTCATCATCCCATTTACGATTTGTTGCGTTGTATAGGTTCGCCAAATTCTGAGCCATGCCAGGAAAAGCACTGCCATAGGAAGCATCTCCGCTGCTGGAATCATGGCTATCAAGTCGGGCGCCGAGGGAATAATGCCAGGATGTGACAACGTCCTGCACATTGACATAGAGACCTGTTCGACTGACGTTGATGTTCGGCAAACTGTTGATGAAAAAACTTGTGTTCCTTGGGTTAGAAATCGTCACATCCATGTCTGCGTCATTGTGATCAACACCAACTTCAACGGAAGCATCAGCCACGTCAAACAACAGCGAAACGGCAGCGCTGTTTGTATTGGCAGAGGCTTGCGTTTCTCGATAGCGCATAATAGTGGCTGGCGCACCTCTGAACGCATAATTATTCATTTCGTGATAAACGTCTGTGTAGCCAAAATCCAGCTTCAGAAGAACATCGCCGATACTGCGTAGATAGTTAGCAGTGAAAAAATTGGTGTCGATCAGCTTAATATCCATCGCAAAAGGTGCGTTTCCTGTCGGGTCAGTCTCATGACGACGAGCCGATAACGTTAGCTCACTGAGATCCGTTTTATAGCCGCCTGTCAAACCATACACCTGTCGATGATGAAAAGTGTTGGCGATATCGCCACCGTGAAATCGTTGGTCGTCACCATCTTCGATTGAAAACAAACCGGATAACTTAAAATTTTCATTACTGACACCGACGATACCACCCGCAGCATAGCTTTCATCGGCGCTTCTTCCGATAGCGGTTAGGTCGTAATGAGACGCATAGTCGCTTGTAGGAGCATAGTTTATATCCTTCAGATCAGCGTTAACCCCGCCACTCAACGAAGGACCGAAGGTCACTGGGCTGATCCCACGATTTACAGTAATTGATTCGATCAGTGTCGCAGGCGCATAGCTCATTGGCGGATCCATTAAATTCGGACCGCCCGAATGAAAACTTTGATTGTTAATCTTCGTGCTAACCCTGCTGCCAAAAAGACCACGGTATTGCACTTGGCCCGAAATCGTGCCGTTATTGATCAACGCGGCACCTGGCAAGCGCTCAACCAATGCTGCACTGTCAGGAGCAATAAGCGATTCCGTTGCTGGTTGTATTAAGTTATCTGGGGTTTTCCCTAAGGTGCCGGTAACCACAATCACCTCCTCAAAAATTGAAGCGGTGGTCTCGGCCTGCGCCAGATTAAAGGGTATAAACTGCGTCATCGCCATTGCGATGCACAACACCGCACCCTTTCCTTGGGCGCAGTTGGTTAATTCATAAAGTTTCATATTTCTATCCGTCATGCAGCACGCGCGACGGGGGGCACCCGCACGCGTCATAAAATTTAGAGGACCAGAGAACACCTACATTTGTGGTTTCCGATCCTTCTAGCTCTATTTTTTTTGATCCGGCGTAATACCGGGCTAGCTGACGAAGGGAGGACCCCTGGGTGGGCTTGACGGATGATCTGACAGAAAAGGAAGAAAGAATTTTGCTGCCACGACTATCCCAGTAATAGTCTGGGGCGCCGTTTTGTCGAGACTTACTGCGATTAATAGTGGGTCTGAGGTGGCAAGATCAAACGGACACATGCCATCACCTGAAACCGGGTAATGACTGCTTTTAACAGTAAATGCATGCCCGCTGCCGAGCTTTCCGTCCGGCAAACGATCAGCACTGGCTAAATGCGGATCGGGGTTGACGAGTGCGCCGGTTTTAAGATCATACAAAACCGTGCGCGGGTTCGTCGCGGAGCAGATCGCCAGCTCAATAATTTTCGATTCGCTGTCCCGCGTCAGCATCATGCCGGCGGGCACCAGCATGGGTACCACCAGAGATATAATGAAATAGATCTGCGCGAGGCTTAGCAATAAGTGCTTGGACCTGCTTGAAGGTGTATTTCGGGGACTATTCACATTAAATTACTGCCGAGCTGGTGGTTGTTTGAACCAGACATAGAAAACCCGCTTATGCTAACATTCCGACGGCGGGTTTGCTTGACTTACATCAATACTAGTAGGTGCCAAACCAGACCCTTAGACAGCATCCAATTCACTTGAAACTGTTCGCTCCTTTGGACAACAAACTAATAGAAGAACCAGATTTTCTATGACTAATCGCGTATTCAACACACTACAAAAAAAACTTCCACTCATCAGCTTACTGGCTCTATTAGGTTTGCTTTCCGCCTGCAGCGACAGTGACGACAGCGAGGCAGTGGATCCAGGGCCTGCTCCCACCCCGGTTAATATCAGACCTGCCGTTTCAGCCGGTAGCAACCAGACAGTCACCGGAGGCACTGTTGTCAGCCTTTCGGGCGAAGCGAGCGACTCCGACGGCTCAATATCCAACACGCAATGGGTCCAGTCCACGGGGCCTGACGTGACCCTGTCAGACGATACAACACTATCTGTGTCCTTCACTGCGCCCGTCGTCACCACAAATACTACACTCTCATTTTCTCTCGAGGCGAGAGACAATGATGGCGCCGCAACCAGTGACAATATCACGGTTACGATTATTCCTAACGATAACAATAGAGTGCTACTTGGCCCACTGATCGGCGCAGACGTCGTCGCGACAAGAGTTGGCAACAGCACGGAAACCCTCGAGACTACGACAACCAGCACCACCAGCGACCTTGAAACTGGCGGTAGCTTTTCCCTGACTCTGGATGGTCTTCCGGATAATGATTGGGTCTTGGTGACAGTCACCGGAGGTAGTGATATCGATGCTGACGATGACAACGTAATTGATGCAACACCCACGCTTAACACTGGCGAAATTCGGGCTCTGGGTACCGCCTCTGATTGGCGCGCGGGAGGCACAAATGTCACCGCTCTGACTGAAGTTGCCGTCAGGCGCCTGTTAGATGGCGATGTAAATCTAGATACACTGTCCACCGACAGTATAGAAATTCAGCTTACAGGGCTTGCATTTGATTTATTGCAAAGTGATGTGAATACGGATGCACAAATAGACTACAAGGATATTCTGGCATTCACTCCTGCAGCCGCGGCGCTACTCAATCCCAATACGCTGACAGCCGCCGAGCTCAACAACATAGCCCAATTACTAGAAAGCGCGAACTACACAGAAATAGACACAACACTCGCAGCCGCGTTTAATTTTGATACATTTGCCACAATCGATACAAATTTGGGGAACATGAAATTTCAGCTGTTTCGCACGCTTACGCCAAACACAGTCATAAATTTCACAACACATGCCCGAAACGGCTTTTACGACGGACTCATTTTCCATCGGGTTATTCCCAATTTTGTCATACAGGGTGGCGACCCCAATGGAAACGGTAC
>ENA-UZWZ01009622-UZWZ01009622.1-metagenome-genome-assembly--contig:-Day-4-25m-contig-9622_pt1 | contig 10401 bp, 8 predicted proteins | sample MGYA00260346_ERZ794906 | MGnify/ENA metagenome assembly ERZ794906 | reverse complement strand
CTTGTATATCCAACAAATAAACCTTCTTTACTTGCAATTTCTCTTGCTGAATGAGCACTTTCCTCGTCCGTGACTTTTACAAATCGATCTATTTTATCAAAATCTGTCGCCGAAGGAATTAAATTTTTTCCCAATCCTTCGATTCGGTAGGGGTAAATTTCGTTTTCATCAAACTCTCTTGTTTCATGATATTTCTTTAGAACAGATCCATAGGCATCAATTCCTATAATTTGAATATTTTCATTTTGTTCTTTTAAATATTTCGCAGTACCAGAAATAGTTCCTCCTGTCCCACTACAAGCGACTAGATGCGTAATTTTACCTTCCGTTTGGTTCCAAATTTCAGCTCCTGTTGAATTGTAATGAGCCTCTACATTCAGTTCATTAAAATATTGATTGATATAAATAGAACCTTCAATTTCTTTGTGAAGCCTTTTCGCAACTTCATAATAAGATTTAGGATCTTCAGCTGGAACATGCGCTGGGCACACATAGACCTCTGCTCCCATTGTTTTGAGCATGTCAATTTTATCAGGTGAAGATTTTGAGCTGACTGCAAGAATACATTTGTAGCCCTTGATAATACTGACCATTGCAAGACTAAAACCGGTATTACCACTGGTAGTTTCAATAATGGTATCCCCTGGCTTTAAAATACCTTTTTTTTCTGCTTGTTCAATGATGTAAAGTGCTATTCTATCTTTGGTCGAATGACCAGGATTAAAACCCTCAACTTTAGCAAAAAAACTTCCTTGAAATTCAGAAACAATCTTATTAAGTTTAATCAAGGGTGTATTACCAACTAAACCTAAAACGTTATCGTAGACATTTAAATTTTTGTTCATATGAGGGATATTTTTTTTACAAAAAAAATGATAAAAATATCTTTTCTTTTAAGTGTCCAAATTTACGATAAAAAAACTAATTACTTATTTATCCCTTCTAAATCTAATAAAAAAGAATAGGATCTCGCGTACTTCTTGAGTGCATTAAATCTCCCTGAGGCACCGCCATGTCCTGCTTCCATATTTATGTGGAGTAACAATAAATTAGCATCGGTTTTCATATCTCTCAATTTAGCTACCCATTTTGCAGGTTCCCAATATTGTACTTGCGAATCATGAAGCCCAGTAGTCACTAACAGATTAGGATAATCTTTTACCGCTACTTGGTCGTAAGGTGAATACGAAGTCATGTAATCGTAGTATTCCTTTTGATTAGGGTTTCCCCATTCATCGTACTCCCCAGTAGTCAGTGGAATAGAATCGTCTAACATGGTCGTAGTTACATCAACAAAGGGAACTTCTGCAACAACACCATTATAAATTTCTGGAGCCATATTGGTAATTGCTCCCATTAGTAATCCCCCAGCAGATCCTCCGTTGGCGTAAAGGTGCTTAGATGAGGTATAGTTGTTGTCGATCAAATATTTTGAAACATCAATAAAGTCTGTAAATGTGTTCTTCTTTTTTAACAATTTCCCATCCTCATACCAAGATCTCCCGAGGTACTCACTTCCTCTCACATGAGCAATTGCAAAAATAAATCCTCTGTCCAACAAACTCAATCTTACTGTTGAAAAATAAGGATCTACCGTGCTTCCATAGGATCCGTAGGCATAGAGCAATAAGGGTGTTTTGCCATTCATCTTCATTCCTTTTTTATAAACCATCGATACGGGTATTTTGGTACCATCTGATGCGGTAGCCCATATTCTTTTAGATTCATAATTGTTTTTATTAAATCCTGTTCCCAAGACCTCTGTTTCCTTTAAAACAGTTTGTTCTTGAGTATCCATGTTAAAGTCAATAATAGAAGAAGGAGTTATTAAAGAGTTATAAACATACCGTAACACCTTAGAATCAAATTCAGGATTAACAGAAACAAAGGCTGTATACGTCTCATTATCAAAAGGTAAATAATACGAATCGGTACCATCCCATGGAACCACTTTTATCTTATTTAAACCATTTGAGCGTTCACTAACTACATAGTAATCCTTAAAAATATCAATATCCTCTAACAATACGTCCTCGCTGTGAGAAATCATTTCTTCCCAATGATCCATCGTGGTCGTATCGTCTGAGGTTTTCATTAATTTAAAATTACTAGCTCCATCCTTATTGGTTAACACATAAAAAGAATCATCATAATGCGCTATGGAATACTCTAGACCTCTAACTCTAGGTTGAAAAATCTTAAAATCTTCAAAAGGAGTATCGGCATTTAAAATTCGATATTCGGAAGTCAAAGTACTGTAACTACCAATAACGATAAACTTTTTAGACTTTGTTTTGTATACGAAAGTTCCAAAGGTATCATCCGCTTCTGTAAAAACAAGTACATCACTAAGTGATGAAGTTCCTAATCGATGTCTAAATATTTTATTGGAACGTAGGGTTTGTTCGTCTTTTTGTGTGTAAAATAAAGTACTACTATCATTCGCCCATGTAGATCCTCCAGTGGTAAGCGGAATACTTTCCTCTAAAATTTTGTCGGTCAATAAATCTTTAACATAAATGGTATATTTTCTACGACTTACCGTATCGACTCCAAAAGATATCTTTGTGTTGTCAGGGCTAACACTTAAGCCCGATAAATTGTAATACGAATGGCCTTCAGCCATTTTATTGACATCAAAAAGCAATTCTTCAACAGCCTCTAGGCTGTCTTTTTTCCGGGTATAAATTGGATAATCCTTCCCTTTTTCAAATTTTGTAATGTAATAATACCCATTAAATTTATAAGGAACAGATTCATCATCTTCCTTAATTCTACTTTTCATTTCTTCAAACAAATTTTTTTGAAAATCTTTAGTATGTTCGGTCATCCGATCGTAATAATCGTTTTCACGCTCCAGATAATCAATTACTTCCTCATTGTCGCGGTCGTTTAACCAATAGTAATTATCAATTCGAACCTCACCATGTTTTTCTAGATGTTTTTCAATTTTATCTGCCTTGGGGGCTTGTATTTCCATAGTCGATTTTGATATTTCTTTGTCCTTACAAGAAGTAACAAAAATAAGTGTTAGGAACGAAAAAATTAACGTTTTTTTCATTATGAATTAGTAGATTGGTTTGCTGACAATATACTAATTTTGTTTCAAATTAATTTAAAAATCATGTTTGGAGATTTAAAAGGAATGATGGGCAAACTTAAAGAAGCTCAAGCGAAGGTAACCGCAACGAAACAGCGTATGGACACGGTCCTCATAGACAAAAAAAGCAATGATGGTTTAATAAATGTAACCATTACTGCTAATAGAGAACTAAAATGTATTGAAATTGACGATCGCTTATTGGAAAATAAAAAAAAATTAGAGGAAACTTTAATTTCAATTTTGAATAAGGCTATCGATCAAGCTACAACGATACATGAAAAAGAAGTTGCTGCGGTTGCGAGTGAAGGAATGCCAAAAATACCTGGAATGGATTTGTTTTAGTATTCATAATTAGCAAGCACATCAAGAACAATACGGTGCATTTCTGGAGTATAATCTAAATGGGTAACCATTCGGAGTTTCCCCTGCCCCATATCACTTATTTGTAGGTTTTTATGGAGCATATCGTTTATAAATTGATCGTTAGAAATTTCGTCTATTAAATTAAAAATAACAATATTCGTTTCGGTAGGCTCTACTTTCTTAATATAGGGCAACTTTTGGAGCGTATGGGCAATTTCAGACGCTTTTTGATGATCCTCAGATAATCTCTCTACATGATGGTCTAAGGCATACAATCCTGCAGCAGCCATAAAACCAACTTGTCGCATCGCTCCACCAAGTATCTTACGTACTCTGATTGCACGTGCCATTAGGTCATTATTTCCTAATAAAATGGTACCAAGCGGAGTTCCAAGTCCTTTGCTTAAACAAACCGATATCGTATCAAATATTTTTCCATAGCTGTTTGGGTCTTCTTTTTTAGCAATCAAAGCATTCATGAGTCTTGCACCGTCTAGATGCAAGCCCAAACCATAACGGTCACACAAATTTCTTACTTTTTTAAACTCTTCAAAATCATAACAAGCACCTCCCCCTTTATTAGTAGTGTTTTCTAAACAAACTAAGGACGTATTGGGAGTGTGATAATTTGAAATTGGACTGATCCCTTTTTCAATTGCTGAAGCAGTCATCATTCCTCTATGACCATCAATTAAATTACACGTAACCCCACTATTAAAAGCAACACCTCCGGCTTCGTAATTATAGACATGTGCCCACTTATCGCAAATTAGTTGATCTCCTGGTTGGGTGTGTAATTTTATGGCAGCCTGATTAGACATGGATCCAGTCGGAAAAAAAAGTGCTGTATCCATACCAAACATTTCAGCAAATCGATGCTCTAATTTATTGACCGTTGGGTCTTCTTTATACACATCATCTCCAGTGGGTGCCTTGATGATGGCTTGCAACATTCCTTCCGTTGGTTTGGTGACCGTATCACTTCGTAAATCTATAATCATTGGGAGTTCTTTATATTTTAATAGATTTTTTTTAAATCCAATCCTTTTAAAATTAATTTTACCTTCAAAATTAAGATTTTTGAACTTAGATTCATTGGTAATTGATATAAATTAAAACTTTATTAGCATTAAAAGATAAGTCTTTAACAAATTGATCGCTAGACTGCTTTAATTCATTATACATGGAGCGCTACCAATAGGGCTTCCATCTGGTATTTTTGGAACTTCGTATATCTTAAATCTCTCAGGATATTTTCTAAAACTAATTAGCTCTCTAATTAACTGATTGTTAAAAGTAGATTTGTTTGATTTTAGCATAGTAAGTAGTGTATCTAAAGTTTCATTGGCAATTGATTTAACTTGTGGTGAAGCTTGATCGGTGACGGTTAAATTTAGTACGTTTTGAAAAACGCTGTATTGAACAGTGTGGGCGATTTCTGTTTCATACGAAGTTTTAGTTTTTTTATTAAACGTATGCTTGATTAACTGACTTAAAACTTCATTTAAACCTAAATTAGACTTCGATAGGGCATGTTGTTCCACCAACCTGTTAGCTCTTTCTGCATTTAGTAATAATCTCAATGTCATATTGCTTGCGGTCGCTGCAGGTCCTAAACTATTAAAAGCAACATTGGTATTACTTTTAAAAGATTCTCTAGTTCTTTCATAGCCCATCGCTCTAGGGGGGAATAGTTCAAGAATTCGCTGTGGAATTTTTAAGGTCTTGACCTCTAGTGTGTGCATAATTTCATTCAATGCGGCTTCTTGTTCTTCCTTTGAAATGATTTGAACAACAATCCCGGAAGCTCCTTTTACAGCATAGGTATAATCAAGCCCCCCTATCAATTTTATGGCTGCCTCGGTTTGGTATCGGTGATAAAAGTATAACGGAACAAACACATCTTCAAGTTTTGATAAAGGTTCTCCACTTTTAATATTGTCAATAGAAAAATTTTCAATCGCTTTTTTTCGTACTGCTAAAACATTTTTTAATTCTTCAGTGGCAGACGTACCATTATCCCAAAGATGTGCTTTGGCGTGGGCACCTCCTTGGGGCCGTGCATCAGCATCCGAAATATAATGTAACCCATCAGAAAATGCCTCCATCAATAATTTGGACAAATAGCTTTTCTCTGATTGATCGCCAGGAATATCACTATAGGAATACGCTACTGTAACTTTATCCCATTCTCCTATTCCGGTAGCATAGGCTTCCGAAAAATCAATTTCATCCTTTTTTAAGGTGATCTTTGGATGCGGATAATCCATAACACTTGCGCGGCTATTTGTACTTGCAGCAAAGTTGTGCGCAAAACCTAAGGTATGGCCTACTTCATGAGCTGAAAGCTGACGTATTCTTGCCAAGGCAAGTTCTAACATTGGCTGATAATTTTGATCATCATTTTCGAAGGGTCGATTCATCAAAGCTTGTGCAATAAGAAAGTCTTGCCTGATCCTTAAGCTACCTAGACTTACATGTCCCTTTATAATTTCACCGGTACGAGGATCATTGATGGAGCCTCCATAGCTCCAACCTCTTGTAGATCGATGAACCCATTGTATAACATTGTATCGTACATCCAAGGGGTCTGCATCTGGTGGCAACATTTTAACTTGAAAAGCATCTTTATAACCAATTGCTTCAAAAGCTTGATTCCACCAACTTGCGCCCTCTAATAAGGCAGAACGAATGGGTTCTGGAGTTCCAGGATCTAAGTAATAAACGATCGGTTCAACCGCTTCTGAAAGTTTTAAATTTGGATTTTTTTTGTGCAATCGATGTCTGTAAATAAATTGTTTTTTAATGGGTTCCCAAACTGGGGTAGAATAGTCCATGTAAGACATTGGAAAAGAACCTGATCTCGCATCAAAAATTCTAGGACTGTAATTATCATCTGGTAATTCTATAAAACCAATATGCTGTCTTATTGTAATTGAATTAGCATCCGGTGCGACTGTTACTATTTGTCTCCCTTTTGGATCCCCAACAAAAGTTAGTAGGGATTCAAATTCAACATTTTTTGGAAATGCCTTGGTGTTTTCTAGCCATAATACATTTCGTGATTTATCAAGTTTATAGGTTCCTTGGTTATTATTTTTTAGTCTTTTAGCCACATGGTGGGCATCCCGAAGTAAAAAAGGGGTTAAGTCGATGAGGTGTTTTTCATTTTTGGTCTCTTTAATCGGAAAGCCAAAAATAATTGACATTGCAAACGCTTCTTCAATCGATTTTTTTTCAAATTCATTATCGGAAATTGCTCTAAATTTTTGATTGGGTTGTAGCAACAATATCGTATTACCACTTTTAATAAATTTTACTACAACACCGTCCCCTATCTGCCCTCGATCTAGACCAATATCATTCGAACCAATACCAGAGGCTAAAAAATGAGTATATAAAAACTCTTTGTTTAGCTGATCTACTTCTAGGTATATTTTACCTTCTGTAGGTGAATAGTGAAAATTAAAATAACCATTATATGATTTTAAATCCTTTTTTTCTTCGATAAATTGTGCTGAAAGTGAAGAAATATTGAATAAAACAACTAAACAAAGCAACGTGTATTTCATAAAAAAATATTTTTTTTAAAGCTATAAAAAATATTGGAATTTTCTTTTAGGATGAATTGTTAAATTCTATTTTTACCAGAAGTTAATAACAAAAAAAATACCGATACTTCGGAACTATTATGATTACACTTGATCAAATAAAAGATCTTAAGGAGCGCCTGGATGCGTTAAGGAGGTATCTTTGACCTTGCTGGAAAAAAGATTGAAATAGCGAACGACGAAGAAAAAACGTACGACCCCAACTTCTGGAACCAGCCTAAAGATGCTGAAATTTTCATGAAATCACTTCGTACCAAGAAAAAATGGATTTCAGATTTTAATAAGGCGCTATCCATTACAGAAGACGCAGAGGTCCTCTTCGAATTTTTTAAAGAAGGAGAAGGTACTGCCGAGCAATTAGAAAATCGTTTTAACGATGCTTTGGAATCTGTTGAATCCCTAGAGTTTAGAAACATGCTAAGCGATGAAGGGGACCAACTCAGTGCGGTGTTACAAATAACAGCTGGAGCGGGTGGTACTGAAAGTTGCGATTGGGCAGAGATGCTCATGCGTATGTACTTAATGTGGGCAGAAAAACATCAATTAAAAGTAAAAGAACTCAATTTTCAATCAGGAGATGTCGCTGGAATTAAAACAGTAACCCTAGAAATAGAGGGTGAATATGCTTTTGGTTGGCTAAAAGGTGAAAATGGTGTTCATCGATTGGTTCGAATCTCTCCTTTTGACAGCAATGCAAAAAGGCACACCAGTTTTGCCTCTGTTTATGTATATCCGATGGCAGATGAAACGATCGAAATAGACATTAATCCCGCAGATATTTCTTGGTCATTTGCAAGAAGCGGTGGTGCCGGTGGACAAAATGTAAATAAAGTCGAGACGAAAGCCATCCTAACTCATGAGCCTACCGGGATCATGATCCATAACTCTGAAACTAGATCGCAGTTAGAAAATCGTGAAAAAGCAATGCAAATGCTGAAATCGCAATTGTATGAAATTGAATTGCGAAAACAACAGAGCCACCGCAATGAGATTGAAGCAAATAAAAAGGCTATCGAGTGGGGTTCGCAGATACGGAACTATGTTTTACACCCTTATAAATTAATTAAAGATGTTCGAACTGCTCATGAAACGGGTAACGTTGATCAGGTTCTAAACGGAGAAATCGATAGTTTTTTGAAGGCTTACTTAATGAGTCAAGGACAAGAAGAAAAAAACAATGAATTGTAAAAAAAGCAGCTAATTTTGGGATTAGCTGCTTTCAGTTAAAGACTATACTACTTCTTTCGCTTTTAATTTTTTCCTTCCCAAACTTCTAATGATTTGGTGTTTAAGGCAACATAATCAGTATTTCCAGCTTCTTTTGCAAGTGCTAAGGATTTCTTTGCAGCTTTTATAGCGCCTTTCTGATCTCCCGATTTAGCGTATATTAAAGACTGTTGTCTGTAATACCAAAATGCAGGGTTTTCTCTCATTTCAATGGCTTTATCAATCCAATTTTTTGCTTTATTGATATCTTTATCAGCATTCAAATAATAGACCGCTGCACTGTAATAATCACCGGCGTTAGGACCTCCCATAACGGATGCGATACTTTCGGTTACTTGGGCGTCTGTAAATAACGAAATGGGGACACCAACATACACGTTGTCCCACAGAAATCCTAACGTTGTAGAATCGTTTGTGATCGAGTCAAATGAGATGGTAAAGGTTTCTACCTTCACAGGCATGGTGATCACATTTGCTTTTACAGAAGCTACCACTTTTTCAGTATCCCATTCAGAAGGAACTCCCCAATTGGAACTCTCCGCGTAAAAATATACCTCCCAAGATTGCGCATTTGGTTTGGTATAAATAGCATAGGTTCCGGCCTTCACTACTTTAGAGCCTATTTTTACATCCTTATCAAAACTAATCGTGGTATTTTTATTAGCACCTGTTCTCCACATTTTTCCGTATGGAACCAACGCTCCAAATATTTCTCTTTCACGCATCGAAGGCCTTGAATAAGAGAGTTCTAAACTCGTAAGTCCTACCGTTTGTATTACCGTTTGAGAGGTACTGGGTTGTGGTGTTGTTATCTGTGCGTTTACTGAAAATGTCAGCGTACATATTACTACTAATAAAATAAGTTTTTTCATTTTTTTCATTTTTAATTATACTTTTTGGAATTACAAAGCTAAACAATCGTAGTGCAAATCATTAAGTTTATATCATTTTTTGCACTTTAATATTTTGTATTTTTAATTTAATATTGGAAATATCAGATATAAGGAATAACTAACAAATACTATGGTCATAAGAACTCTTAAACTGTTGCGTCTAAGTTGTTTTCGATTTAAATTTTTATTAATCAAGGCTGTCCAGCCGTGATTAACAGAAGAAAATGAAAAGAATAGTAAAGATACAAGAAATAAGGCTGTTTTTACGTGAGCACTCCAATTTAAAAGTAAAACAATAATAGCTGTTACTGCTATCGCTAGATTATTCATTCCTGATTGTTTTTGATATTCTGAAAGAACATAACCTGATTTTTCTGCAGCTCCTTTACTAAGAAACCAACCTTCTATTCCGGTTAAACCTGTCATCGGGATTAGAACCCAAAGAAAGAGAATATGTACCTGGTTCTCTACAGGAAATCCTTGTGAATAATCATTTGAAGCTAGCCAAAATCCTATGCCTGACAAAACATAACGCATCACTTCAAAAAATTGACAAATTTTCGCTTGTGTTTGTGTTTCATTTAATGAATATGAATTTTTTTTCATTATTTAAAAAAATTTAATCTGTTATTAAGTTTTCAATATACATTTTTTTAAATAAAATTAGGTTGCTTAAATTGCATAAGCATAAACTCGAGTGAACTTAGTAGATGTTTAGAATCAAATCATTTTTAAAGTCAATATCGAAAAAAAATAGTTGAAGTTTTGAAGTCTGTTTAAACATTTTTTTAGCATCTTGCAAGGTGATTATTTTAGATTAAACACAGATATCATGAAGATTTATTTCCCTATCCTACTCGTAGTAATGGCTTTAACAAAAAGTGCTGATGCTCAGGATTTAACTATAGATGGACAATTTCAAGAGTTAATTAAAAAATCCAATAGTTATAAAGGACATAAAGTTGTTAAAAAGGAAAAAATTTATACCCTACGCAGCAATGTAGCCGATTCGGTTCGATATTTTAAACAAGAAATAAACACACTCCATTCAGAAAAGGAACTTCAGGACTCACATATAAAGGACCTTAGTGATGAATTAGAAAACACCAAAAGAGAATTGGTTATCTATATAGACAAAGAAAAAGTAATTCAAGTTTTAGGAGTATCCATTCACAAATCTACTTATAATTTTTTTGTGTTTTTT
>ENA-UZWZ01005018-UZWZ01005018.1-metagenome-genome-assembly--contig:-Day-4-25m-contig-5018_pt1 | contig 10414 bp, 6 predicted proteins | sample MGYA00260346_ERZ794906 | MGnify/ENA metagenome assembly ERZ794906 | reverse complement strand
TGATTTTATTAAGTTTGCAAAAATTTAATCTTATTATATGTTAAGTGTTTCTAATCTCTCTGTTCAATTCGGCAAAAGAGTATTATTCGATGAAGTTAATACTTCTTTTGTAAAAGGTAACTGTTATGGTATTATAGGTGCCAATGGTGCAGGTAAATCAACCTTTTTAAAAATTTTATCAAAATCAATTGAACCAAATTCAGGAAGTGTCCATTTAGAAGCTGGTAAAAGAATGTCGGTTTTAGAACAAAATCATTTTGCTTTTGATGAAAAACAAGTTTTAGAAACAGTTATCATGGGTAATAAAGAACTTTTTAGTATTAAAAAGGAAATGGATGAAATTTATGCTAATCCAGATTTTTCAGACAAGGATAGTGATAGAGTAGGAGTTCTTCAATTAGAATATGAGGAAATGGATGGATGGAACGCAGAAAGTTCGGCAGCAGCATTATTGTCTAATTTAGATATAAAAGAAGAACAACACTATAAAAACATGAGTGAATTAGATGGTGTTCAAAAAGTAAAGGTTTTATTAGCCCAAGCACTATTTGGAAATCCCGATGTATTAGTAATGGATGAACCTACAAATGATTTAGATTTTGAAACAATTAAATGGCTTGAGAATTTTATTTCAAATTACGATAATACTTGTATTGTTGTATCTCACGACAGACACTTCTTAGATTCTGTATGTACCCATATTTCAGATATTGATTTTGGAAAAATAAATAACTATTCTGGAAACTACACGTTTTGGTATGAATCAAGTCAGCTAGCACTTAGACAAAAAACACAACAAAACAGAAAATCTGAAGAAAAAAAGAAAGAACTAGAAGATTTTATTGCCAGATTTAGTGCAAATGCATCAAAATCTAAACAGGCAACATCAAGAAAAAAGATGTTAGATAATCTCAAGATTGAGGATATAAAACCCTCATCTAGAAGATATCCTGCCGTAATTTTTACATCTGAAAGAGAAGCTGGTGATCAAATTCTTTCTGTTGAAAATTTAAGTTATTCCGATTCTACAAGTATATTATTTGATAAAATAGATTTTAATCTAAATAAAGGTGATAAAGTAGTCTTGTATTCAAAAGATACAAGAGCAACAACAGCATTTTATGAAATTCTGAACAATAAATTAAATCCAAATACTGGTAGATTTGACTGGGGAATAACTACCAGTCAATCATATTTACCTTTGGATAACAATTCATATTTTCAAGAAAAAATTTCTTTAGTTGATTGGCTCAGACAGTGGTCTAAAAATGACGAGGAAAGAGAAGAAGTGTTTATAAGAGGTTTTCTTGGAAAAATGATTTTTAGTGGTGAAGAAGCTTTAAAAAACTGTGATGTACTCTCTGGTGGTGAAAAAGTAAGGTGTATGCTCTCAAGGATGATGATGTTAAGATCTAATGTTTTAATGTTTGATGAGCCAACAAGTCATTTGGATTTAGAATCTATCACAGCTTTAAATAATTCAATTAAAAAATTTAAGGGAAATGTAATTTTAAGTACTCACGATTTTGAATTTGCTAAATCTGTAGGAAACAGAGTGATTGAGTTGACTCCTAATGGCGTTATAGACAGGTTAACTACTTTTGATTCTTATATAAATGACCCGAAAATAAAAGAGCTAAGAACTAAACTATACAGTTAAACTTTCTAATATTTTTTTAGATTTTTTTATTTGATCTTCAAATACATAAACAAATATGTTGTCGTTTGGGTTAAAACCGAAACCAGATAGAATAGCAGACTGCTTATTATTAACAATAATTGGGTTGATTTTATTTGAAATAAGTTCTAGTTCTAATCTTTTGCAATTTATAAAAGAACCTTTGTATAGTAGTACTTGTTTGTGCATCATAATTTCTTAAGAACGCAGCTCAGCATTAAATTTTGATTCAATTTTTGATTGAATTTTATTCATTGTTACTGTTATCTCTTTCTCAGAAAGTGTTTTTATTTGATCAAGCAATGTGAAGTTTAATGTGTATGATTTTTTTCCATCAGGCAATTTATCATCTTCGTAAACATCACTTAAAGTCATTTTATGTAAATTTTTAATATTAGATTGATTTAATATATAGTTTTCAATTTCATTATATTTTACATTATTTTCAAGTAAAAAATTTAATTCTCTTTTTACGTTTGGAAATTTAGATAGTTGATTATATTTTATAAAATCATCATTTATTAATTCTAAAATATAATCAAGATTTAAAGATGCATAATAAACTTTGTTTTTAATAGCAAGTTCAGAGAGGAATTGATTTTTGACATCACCTATTAGTGCTATACTATTTTTTTTATGAAACAGGCCTAAAGTATTATTAAATGCATCATGATTAATTATTTTTTCCGTTGTATTTATAGATAATTTGCTGAAAATATTAAGAATTATATTTTTAAGATAATAAAAATCTGAGCTGGCAGATTTATTGTTCCAGGAATTATTAAATAAGTCATTGGCAAAAACTACACTTAGTCTTTTAGATTCAGTAGTTTTATTGTTGATCATTTCATATATTTTTCCAAACTCAAAAAATTTATTATTCTTATTTTTTCTATTCAAATTAAATTTAAGTGTTTTTAAACTTGACTCGAGTAAGCTTGTTCTTAGTTGAGAAATGTCTGAGCTAATAGAATTAATAATATTTACACTTTCTCTATTTAAAATATTTAACTTGTTACTTGTAAGTGAATTATTCATTATTTCATTAAATCCGAAAGGAATTAATAAGTTAGCTATTGTGTTTTCTGTTTTATGATTCTTGTTATAACTCTCTTGAACAATTGGAAGTGACAAGTTATTTGATAATTTAATTTCATTATAGCCGAAAATCCTAAGAATTTCTTCAATTACATCACATTCTCTAGTAACATCATGTCTGTAAAAAGGAACAGTAATACCAACACCGGTTTCGGTAATATTATTAATTTTAAAATCTAATGATGTTAAAATTGATTTAATTTCCTCTCTTGGAATTTCTTGTCCAATTAATTTATTTGTTTTGTTAAAATTTAAAAGTATTGATTTTTCTTCTGGCTTTTTTGGGAATTCATCAATAACATCACTAGATATATTACCACCACAAAGTTCACAAATTAAAATTGCAGCTCTTTTGAGGGCATAATCAACAGAACCAATACAAATTCCACGTTCAAACCTGAAAGATGCATCGCTGTTAATTCCATGATGCTTGGCTGTTTTTCTAACAGATACTGGATCAAAATAAGCACTTTCTAGAAAAATCGATTTCGTTTCATTAGTAATTCCGTGATTTTGACCTCCAAAAACTCCAGCTATACACATTGGAGTGTCGGCATCACATATCATTAAGTCAGTTTTAAGAAGTTTTCTTGTTTCACCATCCAAAGTAGTAAACTCTGTTCCTTCATTTAACGTCTTTACATTAATTGATTTAGTTGTGATTTTATCAAAATCATATGCATGTAATGGTTGTCCAATTTCGTGTAAAACAAAATTTGTAATATCAACAACATTATTTAAGGGAGTTAAACCAATAGATTTTAACCTGTTTTGTAACCAAGAAGGTGATTCTTTAACAGAAATATTTTCAATACAGACACCTGTAAATCTTGGGCATAAGTTAGAGTCTTGTACATTTATATTAACTTTTTGAGTTCTTGAATTTATATGAAATGAAGAAACTGATGGCGTTATTAATTCGCCTTTATGTCCTTTGTGCATTAGAGCTGCTCTTAAATCTCTAGCAACACCTAAATGACTCATAGCATCAGATCTATTAGGAGTTAAACCAATATTAAAAACCTGATCGCTATAATTTTCATATATTTTTGAAACTTTTGTTCCAGGTTTGTGTTTAGTATTCAGAACTATAATACCATCATGGGAATTGCCAATTCCGATTTCATCCTCAGCACAAATCATACCTTGGCTAATTTCACCCCTAATTTTACTTTTAGTTATCTTAAATTTTTCATTATTTAAAGGGTGTAAAACTGTACCTACAGTTGCAACTATCACTTTCTGGTTTAATTTAACGTTGGATGCGCCACAAACGATTTGCAATATGTTTTCATTCCCAATATTAACTTTGGTAAGTTTTAATCTATCAGCGTTTGGATGTTGTTCACAATAAACAACTTCTCCGACAACAAGTCCCTCTAGGCCTCCTTTAAACTGCTCATACTTTTCAATGCCCTCAACTTCTAAACCTATATCGGTAAGAATTTTTGAAACTTCTTCAATTTTTAAATCAATTTTTAAAAATTCTGATAACCAATTAAATGATATATTCATTAGATTTTATTATTTAAATTTCAAAGATACAATTAAGAACATTTAAATTAAATAATAACTTAACTTATATGCTTCCACAAAAGAGTGTTTTTTGTTTTCTTATTATATCCTTCCTTAATTAATTTATTTTCAATTTTAATTAATTTTTGATCATTAGAAATAATCTTTTCAGCATCATGTCTAGCTGATTCTAAAATTTCTTTATCTGTAATTATATTAGCTATCTTAAGATTTAACAATCCACTTTGTTGAGTACCCAATAAATTTCCAGGACCTCTAATTTCCATATCTACTTCAGCAACCTTGAAACCATCATTTGTACTAGTCATAGTTTTTATTCTTTTCCTTGCATCAGAACTAAGCTTATTAGATGTCATTAATATACAATAACTATTTTCAGAGCCTCTTCCAACTCTGCCTCTTAACTGATGTAATTGCGACAATCCAAATTTTTCTGAACTTTCAATTACCATTACACTTGCATTAGGAATGTTCACACCTACTTCAATAACAGTGGTAGAAACCATAATATTAGTTTTTCCATCTTTAAATCTTTTCATTTCAAAGGCCTTGTCTTCAGATTTCATTCTGCCATGTAAAATGCTTAACTGATATTCATTATTAGGAAATTCTCTAGAAATACTTTCATAACCGTCCATCAAGTCCTTATAATCCATTTTTTTAGATTCTTCAATTAAAGGGTACACAATGTATACTTGTCGTCCTTTTCTAATTTCATCTTTTAAAAATTTAAAGATTTCAAGTCTATTTCTATCTGATCTATGAACTGTTTTTACTGGTTTTCTACCAGGTGGAAGTTCATCAATAATAGAAATATCCAAATCTCCATAAACAGTCATAGCTAATGTTCTTGGAATCGGAGTGGCTGTCATTACTAAAACATGTGGAGGGTTAATGTTTTTTTTCCAAAGCTTTGATCTTTGTGCTACTCCAAATTTGTGTTGTTCATCAATTATAACAAATCCTAAATTTTTGAACTTTACATTATCTTCTAAAACTGCATGCGTTCCAACTAAAATGTTAATTTCTCCATTATTTAAATCCGAAAACAATTTAACTCTATCTCTTTTTGATGAAGAACCTGTTAATATGTTAACATTGATATTTATTTTTTTTAATGAATCGTTTAAACTGTTATAATGCTGTTGAGCTAAAATTTCTGTAGGTGCCAAAAAACAAACCTGAAAGTCATTGTCTATGGCTATTAATGAACTTAGTAAAGCAACAATTGTTTTTCCTGATCCTACATCACCCTGAAGAAGTCTATTCATTTGTGCATTCGATGAGAAATCTTTTCTTATTTCTTTAACTACTTTTTTTTGAGCATTCGTTAGTGAAAAAGATAAATGTTGATTATAAAATTTATTAAAACTTTTACCAACTTTCGAAAAATTAAATCCTTTGAATTTAGATTTTTTAAAGATATTACTCATTAAAAATTCTAATTGTAAGTAAAAAAACTCTTCATATTTTAATCTAAATTCTGCTTTAGACAAAAGCATATGATTAGCAGGAAAATGTATGTTTTTATAAGCCTGTTGTTTGGAAATTAAAGAATGTTTTTCATTAATTTCTTTACTTAGATTTTCTTTTAGACAATCACTAGATTGTTTTAAAATATTGAAAATTACTTCTCTAAAAAATTTATTTGTTATTCCTCTTGAAAGAACCCTTTCATTTGAACTATAGATTGGTAATAATCCTTTAATCTGTTTTTTAGTAAATTCTGAAAGCAAATCTAGTTCAGGATGCGCAATTGAGAAATTATTTAAATACCAGTTTGGTTTTCCATACAAGACATAATCGATATTTAATTTGATTGATTTTTCTATCCATTTCGTGCCTTTAAACCAAACTATTTCAATAGTATCATTTCCATTTTTAAATGTTCCTATTAATCTATTACTTTTAATATTTTTGAAATAATACAGATCTGTAAATTTTCCAATAATTTGTACATCTGCAATGGATTTCTGAATTTCATCAATATTGTAAAATTTAGTTCTATCAATATATCTAAAGGGAAAAAAATTTAATAAATCTATGTAAGTGAAAATTTGAAATTCTTTTTTTAAAATTTCTGCTCTATTTGGCCCAACACCTTTCAAATAATCAATGGAAGTATTTAATAAATTTTCTTTCACAACACTAATATAATTTATTAACTTTATAAGGTAAAAAATAGAAGTATTTTTCTGTTAATTTTAATTATAAACTTATTGATTTGCAAGACTATTTAAATCAGTTAAATGACTCTCAAAAGCTTCCTACTGTACACAAAGACGGGCCCGTTATGGTCATTGCTGGCGCCGGATCAGGAAAAACTAGAGTTTTAACTTATAGAATTGCCTATTTAATGGAAAAGGGAGTTGATCCATTTTCAATTTTAGCTCTTACTTTTACTAACAAGGCAGCAAGGGAAATGAAAGAAAGAATTGGTTTGATTGTCGGGGAGTCTAAAGCTAAAACACTTTGGATGGGAACATTTCACTCAATTTTTGCACGAATACTTAGATCAGAAGCAGATTATTTGGGTTATAGTTCAAATTTTTCAATTTATGATACTCAAGATTCTGAACGGTTGATTTCGTCAATAATAAAAGAACTAAAACTTGATAAAGATCTCTATAAATACAGAAATATTAGAAATAGAATATCATCACTAAAAAATAATTTAGTAACTGTTAAGGCATATTACAATAACCAAGAACTCATTCAGCAAGACAAAGAGTCCAGAAGACCACTGTTTGGCAAAATCTATCAAACCTATGTTAATCGATGTTTTAAAGCATCAGCTATGGATTTTGATGATTTATTACTTAAAACGAATGAACTATTAAACAGGTTTCCAGAAGTTCTAAATAAGTATCAGCAAAGATTTAAATATATTCATGTAGATGAATATCAGGATACTAATCACTCACAATATCTAATCGTAAAAGCACTAGCAGATAAATTTGAAAACATTTGTGTAGTTGGAGATGATGCACAAAGTATTTACGGATTTAGAGGTGCGAATATTGAAAATATTTTATCCTTTCAAAAAGATTATCCTAATTCATCAGTTTACAGACTGGAACAAAATTATAGATCTACTCAAAATATAGTAAACGCAGCTAATTCTGTTATTAATAATAATTTAAACAAACTAGATAAAAAGGTTTGGACTGATAATGAAATTGGAGATAAAATTGAAATTAATCAAACTATAACAGATTCTGAAGAAGGTAGGTTTGTGGCTTCATCGATATTTGAAGCAAAATATAATCTACAGTTAAGAAATGATGAATTCGCTGTTCTGTATAGAACAAATGCTCAGTCAAGATCAATTGAAGATGCTCTTAGAAGAAAAAACATTCCTTTTCAAATCTTTGGTGGTTTATCATTTTATCAAAGAAAAGAAATAAAAGATGTTTTAGCCTATTTAAGATTAATTGTTAATCCAAGTGATGAAGAAAGTTTAAAAAGAATAATAAATTATCCTCCAAGAGGAATAGGACAAACAACATTAGAAAAAATTCAAATATTTTCGAACGAGAAAAATATTACAATATTTGATGTAATTGAAGATATAAATAACGTTAACATCGGAATTAACAATGGCACAAAGCAAAAATTATTTGATTTTTCATGTATGATTAAAAGCTTTCAAATAGAAAACGAGAATCTTAATGCATTAGAAATATTAAATGAAGTTTTAAAAAGGGTAGGAGTTGTTAATTTACTTAAAAATGAAGGAACACCAGAATCAATAAGTAGAATTGAAAATATTGAAGAATTGATAAATGCAGTTCAAGACTTTATTGACGGTCAGAAAGAGATTGTTGATTCAAAAAATTCTTTAAGTGAATTTCTTGAAGATGTTGCTCTTATTTCAGATTTAGATAAAGATATTAAGAAATCGGAACCAAAAGTTTCTCTAATGACAATTCATTTAGCTAAAGGCTTAGAATTTTCCAATGTATATATAGTAGGTTTAGAAGAAGACTTATTTCCATCAGCTTTGAGTTCTACTACTAGATCTGATTTAGAAGAAGAAAGAAGATTATTTTATGTAGCCCTTACTAGAGCGAAGAAAAAAATAATATTATCTCATTCGAAAACTAGATATAGGTGGGGTAAACTAAATGATTGTGAACCTAGTAGGTTTTTAAGTGAAATTGACTCTCAATTTATTAACACAAATAATATAATAAACACTAAAGTAAATTTTAAAAATAGTTCAGAAAGTAAAATTAGATTTAAAAAACCTGATAGAAAAATTCCGTTAAAAAAAATAACAAAAACAAAATTTTCGTCAAGTAGAGTCTTAGACTATACAGATATAAATACTGGTGATTCGATAATACACAATAGATTTGGAAAAGGAACTGTGGTTACTACAGAGGGAATTGGGGGAGATAAAAAAGCTGAGGTAAAATTTGAAACAAGCGGATTAAAAAAAATATTATTAAAATTTGCAAAATATCAAAAAGTAGATTAACCTCTGAATTTTCTTCTACCTTTACTTTCAGATCTATTTCTAGACCTAGACCTTGATTTGTTTTTAAAATCTCTTTTAGATTTCGATCTCCTTTCACTTTTTTCTCTATTATACTTTTTTTCAATTTTTTCTTTAGAAACGGTAACTTTTAAATCAACTCCATTGTGATTTAAAGATGAACTAGATTTTATTAGAGATTTAGTGATAGTCTTATCTATTTCAAAAATTGTATAAGATTGTCTGATATCAATACTTCCAATTTCGATTTCATTAGATTTAGTAATCCTATTTACTAATGAGATTAACTCTATTGGTGTTATGCCCTGTTTTCTACCAACATTAACAGAAAGATTTTCAAAGTCTTTAGAACGTCTTCTTGATTTAGAAGAATCCTTTGAGCTTCTATCGGATCCGTTGTCACTTTTAATGTCACGACTTTTCTTATAATAATCTAAAAACCTATTAAATTCAGCAGAAACAAAATGTTTAATTAAATCTTCACGACTAAGCCAATTTAATTTCTCATAAATATCAGGAAGAAATGGAGAAATTTGTTTTTCATCTACTTTTACTTTTTCAATTTTTTCGATTAATTTAAAAAGTTGTTTAGAACAAATATCTTTTCCGGAGGGAACATCCATTTTTAAAAACTTAATTTGAGATTTATTTTCAATAGATTTTATTTTTCTTGATTCTCTTGAGTTAGAAATTACAACAGAAATACCCTTATTACCAGCTCTTCCAGTCCTCCCACTTCGATGAGTATAAACTTCAGGATCATCAGGGAGAGAATAATTAATTACATGAGTTAAACTATTAACATCCAGTCCTCTAGCTGCTACATCGGTAGCAATAAGCATTTGAATAGTTTTATCTCTAAATCTTGACATTACATCGTCTCTTTGTGATTGACTTAAATCACCATGAATAGCATCAGCACTGTATCCGTCATTAATAAATTTACTTGCTATATCTTTAGTTTCTCTTCTTGTTCTACAAAATACAATTCCATAAATTTCAGGATTAAAATCAGAAATTCTTTTCAAAGTTGCATACTTATCTCTAGAACTTACATTGTATATATGATGTTCAACATTTTTAGATCCAGAGTTTAGTTTTTCTACAGTAATCTCATTTGCATCATTCATAAATCTCTTTGAAATACTACGAACTTCTTTTGACATAGTTGCAGAAAACAATAAAGTTTGTCTGTTTTCGGATGTTGTATCTAATATNNAATCCCATACTTAACATCTCATCAGCTTCATCTAAAACTACTCTTTTAACTGATTTAAAATTTAAAACTTTTCTTTTTATTAAATCCTTTGTTCTTCCAGGTGTTCCAACGATAATATGAGTTCCTTTTCTAATTGCTTTTATCTGGTTTTCTATACTAGCACCTCCATAAACAGGTGTTATTTTAATAGCTTTTAAAAATTTTGAATATGAAATTAAATCTTTAGAAATTTGAATACATAACTCTCTAGTAGGGCAGAGAACTATTGTTTGAATATTTTTGTTTTTTAAATCTATCTGTTGAATACTAGGCAGACCAAATGCTGCAGTTTTTCCTGTTCCAGTTTGAGCTAATGCAATTAAATCAGAATGATCATTTAAAA
>ENA-UZWZ01001774-UZWZ01001774.1-metagenome-genome-assembly--contig:-Day-4-25m-contig-1774_pt1 | contig 10416 bp, 8 predicted proteins | sample MGYA00260346_ERZ794906 | MGnify/ENA metagenome assembly ERZ794906 | reverse complement strand
TTTTTGCATGGATTTATGGGATCATCGAAGGACTGGGCGTTTTTATCAGATCAACTCTCGTGTACAGTGTTGGCCATAGATCTTCCCGGGCACGGCCAGTCTGCAGCGCTTGAAGATGTGCATTGGATCGCGGCAACCGCTGATCAGATCGCTCATCAACTACAGGTACGTGGCATCGAAAAATGTCATTTGATCGGTTATTCTCTTGGTGGTCGCATTGCCATGCAACTCGCTATTCGATATCCGAACCTATTCGACCGAATCGTATTGGAATCTTGCCATCCAGGGCTTGATAACCAAGCAGAAAGGGTCCGTCGAAAAAAGCGAGATAAGCGCTGGTCTAAGCGTTTTCGCACCGATTGGCCTCAGGTTCTTGAGGATTGGTATGAACAAGATGTGTTTGCATCAGTTGCTGACCCATCCCACTTGATTCAGGCACGCTTAAAAAACGATCCCATCGCTCTTGAAAAGGCTATGATGGGTTTTTCACTCAGTGGTCAGGATTCATGTTGGAACCAAACACATTCCATTCTCTATCTGTGTGGTGAATTTGATCCGAAGTATGGAGATGTTGGGCGACGGCTTTCAAATAAAAATGCGAGCGTTCGGCATCAAACCGTTTCACATTGTGGTCATAATGTCCACTTGGAGAGTGCGGAAACGTATCTCGAGCTTCTTACCTCTTTTCTAGAAATTGACCTGAAATAATCTATGTCTGCAGTGAATTGGAAGTCTGCCGCCGAATACACCGATATTCGATACGAGAAAGCAGAGGGCATCGCAAAAATTACTATCAATCGCCCCCACGTCCGCAATGCCTTTCGGCCGCTGACCGTGTCGGAAATGCGGACGGCACTTCAAGATGCACGTGACGATCAGGAGATTGGCGTCATCATTTTGACCGGTGAAGGCCCAGAGGCATTTTGCTCCGGTGGTGATCAGAAAATTCGTGGAGACGCGGGCTATAAGGAAGAAGGCACGGGTGTCATGCGCCTCAACGTGTTGGATTTTCAAAGGGAGATCCGCACCTGCCCAAAACCGATTATCGCGATGGTTGCCGGTTGGGCTGTCGGAGGTGGTCATGTCCTACATGTGATGTGCGATCTTACGATAGCTGCAGAAAATGCGCAGTTTATGCAGACCGGACCTAAGGTTGGGTCCTTCGATGGGGGATATGGTGCCTCTTACTTGGCCAGAATTGTTGGTCAGAAAAAGGCCCGAGAAATCTGGTTTTTGTGCCGTCCGTACAATGCCGAGCAGGCAGAAAAAATGGGACTCGTCAATACGGTGGTGCCCCTTGAGCGACTCGAAGAAGAGACGGTTCAATGGTGCCGGGAAATTCTAGCTAACTCCCACATGGCTATTCGCTGTTTGAAGGCGGGTCTGAACGCAGACTGTGATGGACAAGCAGGGCTTCAGGAGCTGGCCGGCAATGCTACCCTCTTGTTTTACATGTCTGAAGAAGGTCAAGAAGGGCGAAATGCATTCAATGAGAAACGTGCACCTGACTTTTCTAAGTTTCCATTTCGGCCCTAACCTTGGGTTCACGCGTTTCCATATGGATTGAAGCCGCGCGGCCCAAAACGCTTTGGGCCGCGGTCTCTCCGGTGCTCATTGGCATAGCCTTGGCTTTCTCGAACGGCGTAGAACATATTCCATCAGCCATTCTGGCCCTGGTGGGAGCCATGTTGATTCAAATTGGAACCAACTTTTACAATGATCTCGCCGATTTCGACAAAGGTGCAGACACCGATGAAAGATTAGGGCCTCGCCGAGTGGTTCATTCTGGTTTAGTCAGCCGATCTGGTATGAAAACCGCGACGATGCTGACCTTTGGACTAGCCGTCGTCTCTGGTGGCTATCTGATGGTGCGAGGAGGATGGCCCATAGTCCTGATAGGGATTTGTTCGATCGTCTTTGGACTTTTGTACACGGGCGGAAAATATTCCTTGGCCTATCTGGGTATCGCCGATGTCTTTGTGCTCATTTTTTTCGGCCCTGTTGCGGTCGCCGGCACCTATTTCGTGCAATCTCTCACATGGCCTTGGCCCATCTGGATTGTGGGTATTGTGCCAGGCCTTCTGGCCGTAGCCATCCTTTTGGTCAACAATATTCGTGACCGTGAGCAAGATGCTGCGGTGGGTAAAAACACCCTGATTGTTCGAACGAGTAGAGCATTTGGACTCACGCTGTACGTGGGATGCCTTACTTTCTCGGCCGGAGTAGTCCTGTTTCTATGGCTGGTTTCTGGGTTTACACCTTGGATTTTACTAGCTCTTCTGGCTTATCCGATGTATCGAGAACCAATTAGGCTATTGCGGACGGTTCCCGAATCCCAGGGCCATCTGCTCAACGCTGCTCTCGCTATGACGGCCAGAAACCTACTGATCGTTTCAGTACTATTTGCGGTAGGAATCATTCTGGGGCGTCTCTGATGCGATATCGATACTACATGTATGAGCTCCCCTATATCCGTCCTATCCGGATTGGAAATCAGATTCAAGACGTTCGGCGAGGCGTACTGATTAATGTCCGAGATGAGAATGGAAACGAGGGTTGGGGTGAAGCGGCTCCACTCGACGGGTATGGTCCGGACACCTTCAAAGAAGTAGTCAGTGCGCTGGGTCAGACGAACAATCTACCGCCATCTCTTCGATTTGGGATGGATTGTGCATGTCGATCTGTGCATGCTATGCAATCATCCTCTCCGTTGAGGGATTGGTTCGGACCGCGTGCGGCACCGAGCATTGAGAATGCTTTTTTAGTCTCTGGCACCGAGTCCACTATCCCACGGGTCGTGAAAACGAAGGTGGGAGCATCGTCCGTGCATGATGATGTCCAGCGTGTCCAGCATATTCTGGATACGCTGCCACAAGGAGGCCAGGTACGATTGGATGCGAACGGACTTTGGTCCAAGCAGGAAGCATTCGAATTTGCTGCGCTTTTAACTGAACTATCCCAGGTTGAGTTTATAGAGGAGCCGTGGGAGGGCTGCTTCCGGGATCCTGACCTTAAATCGTATCCGCTTCCGGTAGCCATGGATGAAAGTTTTTCCAGCCTGAACGATCCCTGGCAGGATGCGGACTATGTTGTGCTAAAGCCCGCACTGTTCGGCGCGTTGGACGAAACGTTAGAGGCCATTGACCGGCTTCGGAATGCCGGAAAGTCCGTTGTATTGTCATCAGCCTTCGAAACATCCGTGACCCTGCACGTGCTGGTGGCACTCGCGTCTCAGTTGGATACGGTTCCAGGATTTGGCACCTATCGATATCTAAAGTCGGATGTTGGCCCTCGTCAAGATTGGCTGGAGTCCTCTGTTCTTCTCTTCGATCAACTTCCGGTCGCGCCTGGGCAACACATATCCCTCGATGGTTTGAAGGAGGTTTCGATTTGATGGGCCTCTATCGTGATCAGGTTCATTGGTCATCCGAGCAAGTGCCTTGTCCTATTGCTTGGCATGCTATCCACCACCCTGATTCCCCGGCCATACACAGGGGAAGGGATTCATGGACGTATGCAGAATTGGACAACCGTATCCGTACAACTGAATTCGATTCAGATGGGCATATGTTGGTGTTTCAGGAGTGGAATTCGCCGGATCTAGTCGTGCGTATTTTTTCAGCTTGGCGTGCCGGTAAAACGGTCCTGTTGCTCAACCCGCGTTTGCCCGAGCAAGCGGTTCATCGCCTCACCGAGGAATTGGACGGAAGGCGCGTGTCAGCGACCGTGCGCGATCAAGCAACCACCTCTGAAGCCAGATACCACTCAGTTAGCATAGCTACGGCTATGCTAACATCTGGAAGTACGGGCAAGCCAAGTGTGGTGGGACATTCATTTGTCAATCATATATCCTCAGCATATGCCTGTATGAGTGAGCTGGATATGGACGCAGATGATTCTTGGCTGTGGAGCCTTCCTGCTTTTCATGTGGGCGGGCTATCTGTTCTCTGGCGGTGTTTTTGTTCGGGCGCATCCGTTGTGTATCAACCGAGGCAAAAAGGTCCCCTAAATCTGGAGATGGGTTCGCCCTCTATCTGCTCGGTTGTCTCAACTCAACTTTCTGATCTTGTAGCAGCCCAGATCTGCAGTCCAACTTCCCTTAAAAACATGATTGTGGGTGGAGGACCGCTTTCTGAAGGACTTTTGCGAAAGGCTTTAGAACTAGGTTATCCGGTACGCACTACGTTTGGAATGACGGAGACGACTTCGATGGTCACGCTCTCTGAACAGTGGTCGAAGTCATTCGAGTCGTTGCATGCTGGACGGGCGCTCGAGGGTGTTTCTCTCACCTTGGGAGACGAGGGCAACCTCATAATACGGGGCCCGATGGTGTGTGCGGGCTTCTATGAAAAAGGCGAATTTAAAGCCGTTGAGGCTCGAACAATGGACTCGAAAGATCAGGGCAGTTTACTTCCTGACGGGGCCTTGCAATTAGCGGGTAGGTCAGACGGAGTATTCATTTCGGGTGGTGAAAACATAAGTACGGGTGAAATTGAGCGAGCCATTCTGGCCATGGATGACATCGATTCATGCCGTGTTATTGCCGTACCCGATGAGCGATATGGAAGACGACCCGTTGCTTTCGTTTCCCCGGACCTGGGGTCTGCCTACATCAAGACCTTTCTTCGAGGAAAACTTCCATCCTTCTCTATTCCTGATCGTTTTTATTCCTTTCCGGACCTAGAGCCTGGGGAAGTGAAAGTACCCTCAGAACGCTTACTAGACATAGCAAAAAGGGATTTGAGCTCTCCGTAATGCGGGCAAAGAAGACGTTTTCGACTGATTCACGCAATTCTGATTCAGTTGCCAAGTAGATATTCGGCAAAACAGTGTAGTTTTGCGGCATGAAGTTATTCAGACAATCATTCGGAGAAGGCCCTCCCTTACTCATCATCCATGGATTACTGGGAGCCAGTGGGAATTGGCAGTCTATCGCTAAAAATCGGTTTGCGCCGCACTTTCGGACGATCACGGTTGATCTTCGAAATCATGGCAAGTCTCCTCACAGTAGCGATTTCGCGTATTCGAATATGGCTGAGGACATTCTTGAGTTGATGCAAGATGAGGGTATAAAAGATGCCCATATTTTGGGTCATTCGATGGGAGGGAAGCTGGCTATGCATTTGGCCCTCGAGCATCAGGAGATTGTCGACAAACTGATCGTAGCTGACATCGCTCCGAGAGCCTATCATTCCCGGCACGAGGCCATATTCAGAGCACTACATGAAGTCCAACCGCCGCTATTTGATAGTCGAGCAGAAGTTGATGCGGCGATGCAACACATGATTCCTGAACCCGGTTTACGCCAGTTTCTTTTAAAAAACCTGCATAGAAACGATAGTGGGTTGGCCTGGAAAATGAATCTATCCGCTATAGAGTCTCATTATTCTGATATACTTTCAGAGGTAGAAAGCTGGGAAGTTTTTGAAGGTGATGTGCTCTTTATTCGCGGAGAGCGCTCGGACTACCTGTCTGAGTCCGATGTACCTGCCATCCGAGCTCTTTTTCCTTTTGCTGAACACGTCAGTATGCCCGAAGCGGGCCATTGGCTACATGCTGATAACCCGACTCTTTTTGCCGATCTGGCACTGAGCTTTCTTCTTTGAGGAGCATGAGTGGAAAAGAACCTTCGCCTGTAAGCCTCGTTGCACGTGATTCTTGACTTACAGACCCATCGAATCACACGTCATGTCATCCCGAAGACACTTACTGGACCAAGCCTTATCAGAGCGCATTCTCGTATTGGATGGAGCTATGGGGACCCTCATTCAGCAAAGTGGTCTGGCGGAAGCTGACTTCCGTGGCACTCGTTTTTCAGATCACCCTTCGCCGCTTCAAGGCAATAATGATCTTCTTTCCTTAACTCGTCCAGATCTCATTCAAGAACTGCATGAGCGCTACTTGAAGGTTGGCTCAGACATTATCGAAACGAACTCCTTTAGCGCGACCCGAATTGCTCAGGCTGACTATGGACTTCAGGATGCTGCCTATGATATTTCTCGGGCTTCGGCTGAGGTGGCTCGGCGTGCAGCTGATAAGTATAGCGAGCTAACCCCAAGCAAGACTCGTTTTGTGGCCGGGGCTATCGGCCCGACGAATGTGGCTCTTTCGATGTCCCCCGATGTGAACGATCCCGGTTTTCGATCAGCCACATTTCTGGAATTAGCAGATGCCTATGCAGAGCAAATCGAAGGCCTAATGGATGGGGGATCAGACCTTCTATTGATCGAAACGATCTTCGATACGCTCAATGCAAAGGCTGCGATTTATGCGATTAGTGAAGTCTATGAGCGTAGAAACGAACGTCTTCCGGTCATGATATCGGGGACCATTGTGGATCAAAGTGGGCGGACGCTCTCCGGACAAACCACTGAGGCTTTTTGGATATCTGTCGCACATGCTCCTGAATTGATGTCGGTTGGTCTCAATTGTGCTCTGGGATCTGCTCAAATGAGGCCGTACATCGAGACACTTTCTTCGAATGCACCGGTGCGGACGAGCCTCTACCCGAACGCTGGTTTACCCAATGAATTCGGAGAGTATGATGAATCCCCAGCCTTCATGGCTGAACAAGTAGCATCCTATGCCAAAGAGGGGTTTCTGAATATTGTCGGTGGATGTTGCGGAACGACGCCTGAGCATATTGGAGCCATGGCCGAAGCCGCTGCCCGATTTAAGCCTAGGTCTATTCCGTCCCCGACAAAAATGCTCAGAACGAGTGGGCTAGAGCCTTTGGAGTTCCGGAAAGGCCTCAATTTTGTGAACATTGGGGAGCGAACCAATGTGACCGGATCTCGTCGATTTGCACGGTTGATTCTCGAGGATCAGTATGATGAGGCCATTTCTGTTGCTGCTCAACAGGTGGAAAATGGTGCTCAATTGATTGATATCAACATGGACGAGGGGTTACTGGATTCGAAAGCAGCAATGGTTCGATTCCTTAATCTGCTTGCTGGAGAGCCTGATGTGTCGAAGGTGCCTTTTGTCCTGGATTCCTCCAAATGGGAAGTCATTGAGGCTGGGCTGCAGTGCGTGCAAGGAAAAGCTGTCGTGAACTCAATCAGTTTGAAGGAGGGAGAGGCTCAGTTCAAGGAGCAGGCGAGACTGGCGCGCCGGTATGGTGCGGCTGTCATCGTAATGGCATTCGATGAGCAGGGGCAAGCGGAAACGCTGGAACGCAGACAAGTGATTTGCCGGCGCGCGTACGATATCCTGACAAATGAAGTTGGGTTTCCGGCGGAAGACATCATTTTCGATCCCAACATATTCGCCGTTGCTACCGGTATTCCGGAGCATAATCGCTATGCCATAGACTTTCTCGATGCCTTGCGGTGGATTAAAGCGGAGTTACCAGGAGCTCGCGTTTCGGGAGGTGTATCCAACCTCTCGTTTTCGTTCCGTGGCAATGACACCGTTCGGGAAGCCATGCACACCGCCTTTCTATATCATGCGATTAAGGCGGGTATGGATATGGGCATCGTCAATGCTGGACAAATTGAGGTCTATGATGATATCGACCCCGAATTATTGGTCGCTGTAGAGGATGTCTTGTTTGACCGGCGTGAAGACGCTACCGAGCGGCTTGTGGATCTCGCTGAATCTGTGGTCAAAACGGATTTGGACGAAGAGCCCGAACTGGCTGCTTGGCGATTGCAACCAGTCGAAGAGCGGCTAAAACACGCATTGGTGAAGGGCATTGTTGAGTTTGTAGAGGACGACACGGCAGAAGCTCACCAGAAATATGGACGGGCAATTGATGTCATCGAAGGACCTCTCATGGCCGGCATGGATCGGGTAGGAGATTTGTTCGGAGCCGGTAAAATGTTTTTGCCTCAGGTGGTGAAGAGTGCCCGGGTCATGAAAAAATCAGTGGCCTGGCTCATTCCCCACATCGAGACAGAAAACGAAGAGTCCGATACCGTCCGGCGCAAGTCACGCATCTTATTAGCTACTGTAAAGGGTGATGTGCACGACATCGGAAAAAATATTGTCGGTGTCGTTTTGGGCTGTAATAACTACGATATCATTGATTTGGGGGTGATGGTTCCTGCCGATCGTATTCTAGATGAAGCCATAAAGCACGATGTTGATGTAATCGGATTAAGTGGTCTCATCACGCCGAGCTTAGATGAGATGGTTCACGTTGCATCCGAGATGGAGCGTCGGGGAATGGAGCAACCGCTACTTATTGGCGGTGCTACAACCTCTGAGATGCATACCGCAGTCAAGATTGAACCGGCCAGAAAGAAACCGGTTGTGCATGTGCTCGATGCTTCTCGGAGTGTTACCGTTGTCGGAAACCTATTGTCTGAAACGGACCGGTCGGCATTTGTGGAGGGTACGACGTCGACTTATGCGTCTTTACGCGACAGGCACGCGCGCCGGCATCAAAAACAGACCTTTCTGACTTTAGAGCAGGCCAGAGCCAACCGCTTGCAACTGGAATTTAATGCCAGTACAGTTCCGCCTGCAGCGCAGACTGGGATTCATCATTACGATGAAGTGGGCATTGAAGAACTGAGGCCCTACATCGATTGGACACCATTTTTTCAAGCTTGGGAGCTGCGCGGCAAGTATCCGGCACTGCTAGAGCATCCTGAGAAAGGAGAGGTAGCTCGAAAATTGATGGCCGATGCCCAAGCCATGCTGAATGCACTGAATGATGCAGGTTCTCTTCAATTCAAGGGCGTATCCGGTCTGTTTCCTGCGTATTCAGATGGAGATGATATCATCTTGCGTCATTCAGATGGCACGGCTGTACTCCATACTCTGAGACAGCAGACTGAAAAAACCCCAGGAAAGCCCAATAGAGCGCTTTCAGATTTTATCGCTCCAGAAGGAGGACCTTCGGACCATATCGGTATGTTTGCCGTGACCACCGGACATGGTGTGCCTGAGCTCGTGGCTAGGTATGAAGCGGATCATGATGATTATCAAGCGATTTTGCTAAAATCTCTAGCCGATCGTCTGGCAGAGGCCTTTGCTGAATATGTTCATGAGCACGTTCGTCGGGAAGTTTGGGGGTTCGAGGGCCAGACTAGATTCAGTAATACCGAACTTATTAAAGAAGAATATGACGGTATTCGCCCAGCTCCAGGCTACCCTGCGCAGCCAGATCATACTGAAAAACGCACGATATGGAAGGTCCTTGGAGCAGAGGAGGCTACGGGGATTACGCTAACAGAGCACCTTGCTATGGCGCCAGCCGCATCCGTTTGTGGACTCATATTCGCCCATTCCGAAGCGGAGTACTTTAATCTTGGAGATGTTTCTAAGGATCAGATTCAAAGTTATGCGAAACGAAAGGCAATGCCCGTCGATGAAGTGGAGCGCTGGATGGCACCTAGGTTGGCATATGACCCCGAAAAAGAGTGAGGCCCAAGTAAACTAGATATGGGGCCTGTTTCAGTTTGAATTCTTATCTTTCCGCCCGACTTCAGAACAGAATATATCCTGGTACTATTTATGCAGTTTACGCTTGGCTTGCGGTCTTCCGAAGTTTCTCCCATTGATGCGATCCGAAGTGACTCCGCTTCTGTGACGGCACAAATGCTGGGAATCCTTGGATTTGCTGCTCTAACCGCTTTGGGTGCACAATTTAGACTGTACCTCTGGGAAGTACCGTTTACGCTTCAGACCTTTGCCGTTTATGGCAGTGGATTGTATCTGGGATGGAGAAATGGTCTCCTCGCACAGGGACTGTATCTACTCATCGGACTATTTCTGCCTGTCTACGCTGGAGATGGCGTGGGTCCGGCCTACCTCTTTGGTGCAGTGAGTGCAGGTTATTTGCTTGCTTACCCGCTTACTGCAGCGGCCGTGGGTATGCTGTCGAAGTCTTTTAATGGCTTAACGGGGACCATCTTATCCATGATGGTTGGTTCTGTAATCCTATTTGTTCTCGGGGTTACTTGGTTGCACTATGTAGCCGATCATGCCACGTGGTTTGAGTCGATCGACAAAGGCTGGCTACGGTTTGCACCAGTAGATCTGGCTAAAATCATTCTGGTTGGATTGATTTATCAGGGTACGAGAAGTCTTTCTGGCCGCAAGTAGCTTCTACGCGGAACTGGAATCAGGATCTACAGGTTGACCGCCTGTGATTCGTTCGATCCTGAATAGCAACGTTGGTGATTCTGGAAAAGCATTGATTTTGGTGGCGATAGTCTCCACGATTGGTGCAGCTCCACTGGACGCGTATGCTCAAACACCGACAGCATGGTCTCGCCCCATTGAAGGCTCCATCTTGCACGATGCTTCGCTGTTGGCTCTCGCTGACGAAGCGCTCTTGGATCTCTACAATATGCGCTATGATCGGGCCGATTCTCTCTTCGCCGTCATCGAAGCGCAGCATCCCGATCACCCAATAGGGCCTTTTCTAGCGTCTCTGACCGCATGGTGGAAGATTCTACCTAC
>ENA-UZWZ01016950-UZWZ01016950.1-metagenome-genome-assembly--contig:-Day-4-25m-contig-16950_pt2 | contig 10449 bp, 7 predicted proteins | sample MGYA00260346_ERZ794906 | MGnify/ENA metagenome assembly ERZ794906 | reverse complement strand
CGAATTGTTTTATGAATAGTTCAAATGTCTTAAAGTTTTTTGTTGCCTCTTTAGAGAATAAATGTTATAAATTTCCAGGGGGTACAATTAGGAGACTATAGTGTACTATATAGTTTTATAGATAACTTCAAGTTACCTGAAGTTTCACGAATACTCTCTTACTTTTCATAAAAAAGGAATTAGAATGAAAAAACTGTTTGTTTTAGGAATTACATCAGTTCTCGGAATTATGTTTGTATTTAATGCACACGCTGGCGGCGACGCGGCAAAAGGTAAAGCAGCATATGCTGTTTGCCTTGCCTGTCATGGCGCAGACGGAATGGGTAACAAAGCACTCAATGCCCCTGCTATTGCGGGTCAATCCACATGGTACCTGGAACGACAACTGAAAAATTTCAAAAAAGGTATACGTGGCGCAAATCCAAAAGATACCTACGGAATGCAAATGCGTCCAATGGCTTTAACTTTGCCGACAGATCAAGCAGTTGCTGATATGGCAGCCTACGTGGCAAGTATGCCTACAAAGCAAGTCTCTGCAACCTTGAAAGGTGACGTAGGTGCTGGTAAAAAAGCATATATGCTATGTCAATCCTGTCATGGACCTGCCGGTGGGGGAAACGCTGCTCTAAACTCCCCAAAGTTGTCAGGACAACATGACTGGTATCTGGTGCGTCAAATTAAAAACTTCAAAGCCGGAGTACGCGGTACAAAAGCCGGAGATACTTATGGAGCGCAAATGCGTCCAATGGCAATGGCTTTAGCAAATGAGGAAACTATCAATAATGTAGCAGCGTACATTGCCACATTCAAATAACAATATTCTACCTCCCTTCTTCAAGGGCTCCTGTTTAGCAGGAGCCTTTTTCATTCCTGCAACTTGTTTCCTGCTCTCATGCAGAGACCTGGAAATCTTTCATAGCAGATAAAATTAGTGTGCAGATTTTTTTAGAAAAGCGAGTAAATACTACTTCTAAGGGAAGAGCTTTAGTGCTTTCCGCAGCATTGTTTTTAGTCCTGCTCATTAGTTGGTTCTTTTTTTTAGCGGTCGGCATCGACCCCCTAGCTGCATACAATATTATCGGCGAGGAAATTTTCCTTACAAGTTACGGCTGGCAGGATCTGATGGTCAAAATGACGCCTTTGTTGTTTACAGGTCTGGCAGTAGCTCTTGCCGCCCAAATGCGTCAGTGGAACATCGGAGCAGAAGGTCAGTTTCACATGGGAACTTTTGCCATGACATGGTTCGCTTTACACTTCGACGATAAGGTCCCTGGGAGCATGCTGATAATTATCATGCTTATAATGGCGGCTATTGGCGGTGGATTGTGGGGCTGCATTCCGGGATTCCTGAAAGCCAGATTCGGTGTAAATGAAATCATCACTTCTCTCTTGCTCAATTATGTAGCTGCTGCGTGGATTGACCATTTATTGTTTGGAGCATGGCGTGATCCAGGAAGTAACAACTTTCCAATTACCAGAGAATTCTCAGCAGCTTCACAACTCCCTACCTTTGGTAACACATCAGTACATGCCGGACTGATTCTAGCCTTTATTTTTGTGGTAATTACAGCTTGGATTTTGTGGAAAACGCAGCTTGGATTTAAAATCAGGCTTACCGGAGACAACCCAGAAGCGGCACGTTACGCGGGAGTTAATATTCGTACCTTGACCATCCTGATCTTTGTCGCAAGTGGAGCCATTGCCGGCATTGCCGGATTCAGCGAAGTAACAGGTATTCATTACCGACTGCAGCAAAACATTTCTATTGGTTATGGTTATACCGGTATCATTGTTGCCTGGCTTGCGAAAAATCATCCGTTGGGTGTAATTATCAGCGCTTTTTTTATGTCCATTATTTTTGTCAGTGCAGAAGTCCTGCAAATAGAATATGGTCTACCGATTTCAATTGTTTTTCTTTATCAGGGTATAATTTTGTTTACAGTATTGGGTACAGATATTTTTACCGAATATCGTTTGCGGATAACACGTTTTTTAGTTTAGGCAAAATAAATGAAAACTAGTTAACAAAATATTTATGGAATTTTTCATACAAATACTAATTGCCGCTGTTGGGATGGGTACCCCTTTGTTATTTGCTACACTGGGTGGAGTAATAAGTGAAAGAGCTGGAGTGATAAATCTAGGAATGGAAGGACTGATGCTCATCGGTGCGCTGGTTGCTTTTGTAGTCATGTTGAATACCGGGAATTACTTTTATTCAGTAGTTGCTGCTGCCCTTGCTTCCGGGACCGTATCAATGATTCACGGAATTGTCTGTTTAATGCTGCGCGCAAGTCAGATTGCTTCAGGCTTAGCAATGACTTTTTTCGGTGCGGGACTCAGTGGATTATTGGGAGACAAACTTACAGGTGAAACAGTAGAACCTCTTACTCGTATTCCAATACCTGGACTGAACGCCATTCCCATTCTAGGCCGAGCACTTTTTAATCAGGATTTACTCGTATATTTTTCATATCTTTGTGTGGCACTTTCATGGTGGATGCTTTTCAAAACACGATTAGGATTAAACATACGTTCAATGGGAGAAGCACCAGAGGTTTGTGATTCACTAGGACTTTCTGTTTTGAGGTATCGTTTTTTTGCTGTTGTTGGCGGTGGAATGTTGATCGGAGTTGGAGGTGCATATTTTCCGCTTGCATTAACTCCGTTTTGGGTAGATGGTATTACTGCAGGAAGGGGATGGATTGCTGTTGCCTTGGTCATTTTTGCTTTTTGGGATCCGGTTAAGGCATTGGGGGGAGCTTACCTTTTTGGTCTTGCACTGGCTCTGGAACTTCGTCTGCAAATTTTGGGTATAGAAATTTCACCCTATTTTTTGAAAATGTTACCATATGTTTTAACTATACTGGTGTTAACTTTAGTGACCATCAGGCATAAACGTCTTGGGATCCAAGTTATGCCTCTCGCACTTGGGAACGTTTTTTTTAGAGGTGAAAAACATTGATTTTTTGTGAGGGATCTACCAGCGGTTTGGTTGACTTTGTAACCAGCCGATTTGTGGCCAAATCATTCTTTATATAAAAACAAAGACTTAGACAAATCAGAAAAATCAAAGTTAAATTTTATATTATTCCCCTGCAGTCTGAAATTAAAGGAACCATATTTTGGTTGAAATATTTAAAAAAAATATGGATCATTTAATGTCTGTTTTTTTCGAACTTAAGAAGAAATAGTTCGCAATCCAGAAAAGGGGGGATTCCCTGCTGCCAAGCATCAATGAATGGCAGCTTTAATATAGGTTCTAGTTGCGAACCTATTAATCTATTACTCTAAATAAGGAGGAAATATGAATAAATTAATTTCATTAATGGTAGCATTTTTAATGTCTGCAATATTTAGTTCAAGTGCCTTCGCTTTACCATCAGTTGGTTATGTCCTTGTAGGCCCAAAAAACGATGGTGGATGGTCAATGCGGCATTACCAAGGATTTGAATCCTTAAAGAAGCATGGATATAAGGTATCTGGTGTTGAAATGGTGCCAGAAGCCGAATCTTCAAAAGTATTTACCAAACTTGCGCGGAAACACGATATTGTCTTTGCAACCTCATTTGGGTATATGGACCCAATGGTTAAGGCTGCAAGCAAATCACCAGATACAATATTTTTGCACGCTACGGGTTACAAGGGAAACGACAAAAACATGGACAATTACGTCTGTCACTCATTTCAAGCTCGTTACCTAACTGGAATAGCAGCTGGTATGTTAACCAAGACTGGTAAAATTGGAGTAGTTGGATCTCATCCAATTCCTGAGATTATCCGTAATATTAATGCAATTGCACTTGGGGCACAGACAGTAAGGCCAGACATTAAAGTTCAAATTGTCTGGATCAATTCATGGTTTGATCCACCTAAAGACATGGATGCAGCTAAAGCTCTTCTTGATGACGGGAATGACATCCTGTACACAACGACTGATTCACCCAGTGTAGTTACTCTTGCACAAACCTCATGGAAGCAAAACGGTAAAGAGGTGTGGAGTATGGGTAATGATGCTCCTATGGGAAGTAACGGACCAGATCGATACATCACAGGTATGATGTTCAACTGGAATGTTCTATACAAACATATCGTTGACCAACTCGCAGCTGGTAAACTCAAAATGAATCAGAGGTGGAATTGGGGTTTGAAAGAAAATTGTGTAGGACTATCACCATGGGGCAAAAATGTTCCAGGTAGCGTGGTTAACAAAGTTGAAACTGTCAAAATGGAATGGATAAATGACAATATGGATGAGTGGTATCCTTTTTCTCAAGGCATTACGAAAAAGGATGGGACCAAGATCCCGGCAGGTAAAATCAAACGTCAACAACTTGAAACCATGCAGTACTTCGTAAAAGGGATTGTAAACAATTTTCCTACGCAGTAAGAAATGATTCCGATAATCGATTTCAGAGATGAAAATTGTGTAGAAGAAATGCGAAATGCATATACTACTTCTGGTTTTGCAGTTTTCACTCATGTTTATGATGAATGGTTATCGGAGTTTGCTGATTGGAAGCAACTCATTGATGAGTTTTTTCTACTACCACTAGATGAAAAAAAACAATATGCATATAGTGGTGTAAAGGATAATCTTGGTTATAATTGGTTGGAGGAAGAGCGTCTTACTCCAACCATGCCTGGGGATTTGAAAGAATCTTATAATTGGGTATCCCCAGACCGTATGCAAGAAAAATATTGGCCGAAAGAGATACCAGAATTCAAATTGATGGCGGAAAAGATAGAACGCATTGCAAGAATGTTGTCCTATCAATTTCTCTATAGATTTGAGAAAGTTCTGGGACTCCCTAATGGGAAATTGGTAGAGAATCATATTGATGGTTCTTCAACCATGAGGATACTACACTATCCTCCATACGAAGGAGAGATTAAAACAAATCAAGTAAGGGGGGGTGCCCATACTGACTATGGTTCAATCACTTTACTATGGAGGTTTGATGATATACCAGGCTTACAGATATATGATAAAAAATCTGATGATTGGATAGATGCACCAATAATCGAAAATTCATTAGTACTGAATGTGGCAGATATGTTTGCAAGGTGGTCAAACGATATACTAAAGTCCACACCGCATAGAATTGTTAATTCAGATTTGTCTAGACCACGATACTCAATGCCATACTTTGTTGATCCAGGTCGAGATGTAATAATAGAAAATCTCACGAAAGACCCTGCCAAGTATCCACCAATTTCTGCATACGAATATCTCAAATGGAGACTAGCACAGTCCTATGTTGATGATAGCTATACAGTAAATGAACAAGTTGGAAAAGACGGCAACCTGCACCTTCCCGAGAAATCTGAATATTCCACACCTAACGCCCTATAAATCCTGAATATACATACTCTTCATTATAAAAATAGTTATACAAAATTTTATGAAGCGAAATATGTATAAAGAATAATATGGTAAAGCCTAAAACTGTATTTTTGTCAAAACTAGCTTAACAAACCTGTGTCCCCCTTCATCCTTATAAACCATGCAACACAACTGCTCCGCTTTCCTAGAGCGCAATGCTGATGTTCCGGAAGTTCAGTCTGCATTAAAATCCGTAAAATCCCTGACTAAGTCTAAAGACATATTTTTGAAACGTTTGTCTTTTGAAGCAGAACCCGCCGATTTTGCAAAATTCCTTTCAGCAGGTAAATTTAACAAACCTCAGTCAAAGGAAGAACAGCATGGAGGATGAAGCTTTATCCCGGATGAGTCTGACTGAAGTCTCCGGAGCAATTGCAAAGAGAAAAGTATCCTCGCTGGAAGTTGTACAGAACAGTTTAGCGCAACTTGAAAAACACGGATCCAGCCTGAATTGCCTGGCACGTTTGTTTACAGTAAACGTATTGGAAGATGCTAAAAAGGCGGATCAGGAATTAGCTTCCGGAAATTCACGGGGAAAGCTACACGGGGTCCCGCTCATACACAAAGACATGTTTTACCGTGCGGGACAAATTACGGCCTGCGGTTCTAAAATATGTGAAAACTATTTTCCGGAAACAACGGCAACTGTTTTGCTCAATCTGGAACATGAGGGTGCACTGGATCTGGGACGTCTGAACATGGTTGAATTTGCTTATGGACTGACTGGTCACAACGAAATTACGGGGGATGTCCGCAACCCGTGGAATCCAGAATACATTCCTGGAGGTTCTTCAAGCGGTCCGGCAGCAGCTGTAGCAAGTTTTTTGAGTTACGGTTCACTTGGTTCCGATACCGGAGGTTCAATCCGCTTTCCGGCGTCATGCTGTGGACTTGTGGGAATGAAGCCGACATACGGCCGTGTCAGCCGTTTTGGCGCAATGCCGCTTTCTTTTTCCCTGGATCACATTGGACCACTCACCAGAAGCGTAGAGGATTGCGCATTGCTCACAGAAATAATCTCTGGTTCAGATCCAAACGACAGTACTTCGGTATCACGACCAAAAGGAGATTACCTGAAGGAATTGGAAGCCGGAATACGAGGATTAAAGATTGGTGTACCAACCACTTATGCTTCCGGAGATTCCGGTTTTTTAGCACCTGTACATCCTGAGGTAATGAGGGAAATGGAAAAGAGCCTGGCAGTTTTTCAAGATGCCGGTGCTGAGATTGTTCCGCTTGCGCTTCCGGATAGTTTTAAAATCTGCAACGACCTGGCAAATATAATTGCGGGATCGGAAAGCAGTTCCGCCCATGCAAACTGGTTAAAGCAAAGAGCTCAAGATTACGGTTCACAAACACGTGAGCGTCTGCTTACCGGATTTCTAGTGTCAGCTGTTGATTATCTGGAAGCGCTTAAATTACGCAAAGAAATATTGGCTGAATTTCTGGCTGATGTATTTACCTTAGTGGACGTGCTGCATGCACCGGTGGTACCGATTCCTGTGCCGACCTTAGTGGAATCAAACATTCAAAATAATCCCGGATTCATCGAATACCTCTCTTTACTTGGTCACTGCACACGCCCCTTTGATTACCTCGGGCTGCCTGCTTTGTCTCTACCTGCAGGACTGACTGATAATGGAATGCCCTCCGGTTTCCAGTTAGTAGCTCCCCCTTTTGAAGAATCTGTTTTATTTCGTGCTGGCCACGCTTATGAAAGAGAAACAACATGGTCTTTTCCTGAAATAATTTTTCAGTAAGTTAAAAAATACTATCCTGATGTAAATTAGTTTTCATTTTGGACCTTTAATTGAATAAACACATTCCGAATAATTAATTTTTTCGTTTTAGAAAAATAAGAGAACAGTTTATTGCTGAAAATAGTATTTCTATTCAATACTATAACTGATTCTTAGTTCAACTTTAGGCTTGTGTATATACTGTGAATCTGCGAGAGTCTTCCTATTAATAATAAAATGATTCACTTAAAACTTCACTTGGAGCTTAAGTTAACTTGAACTTAAAGCTTTAAAAAACAAAATCAAGGAGAAATTCTCATGCAACTTAATGTACGTAACGGAGCGTTTACACTCATTTTGTTATTGTTTGGATCTCAGGCATTTGCCGGCGGTGGTGGCGGAAACAGCTTAATTGAGCCTTTAGGCGCGATGCTGTTGGCTGCAGCTGTAGTTGCAATAATTTTAAGCTACGCCAAACAGGCAAGTTTATTTGCATTCATCATTGTCGGAGTTTTGGGCGGTATTTTTGGTGTAAGAGAGGTGATAAACAAAGATGTGATGACCGCTTTTGTAGACATCGGCATCACGCTTTTACTCTTTATGGCTGGAATGGAAGTTGATATTCCCGGGTTGATTAAACGCTGGAAACTACTGCTGATTAACGGTTTTGGCCAGATCATTGGCCTGTTCGGAATCAGTGCAGCACTTGGGCTACTGTACGTCGGTATTGACGCGGATTATATGGTTGCCGTAGGTTTACCAGCAGAAAACGCCACACCTGCTTTAATTTATTTTGCACTCTGTCTCACCTTGTCTTCCACTATCCTCGTAATCGGCACGCTCAAAAATACCGGACAAATTGCGCAGGAACACGGTCAGGTTGCGCTCGGACTGATGGTGCTACAGGATATTGTGGCCGTTGTTGCACTCGCCATCCTCGGTAGCTTGAATCCTGACAAAGTCGGTGGTGCTTCTTTAGGTGTAGAAGTTGCGATGATTTTCGGAAAAATGATCGGTTTGGCAATTGTGCTTTATTTTGTGACAAAGTATATTCTCAATCCCCTTTTCAAATTTTTTGCACAATCAGGAGAGCTCCTTTTCATTGGAACTTTAGGTTATGGTATGGGAGTAGCAGCACTTTGTGAGGTGATCCATTTTTCTTCAGGAATCGGAGCCTTTTTTGCGGGTGCTACTCTTGCGGCGCTACCATACCGACACGAAATTGAAGACAAAGTAGAACCCCTGAAAGCCTTCGGTATAATCCTCTTTTTTATGGGACTTGGTTTCGATATTTCCGAATTAAAGCCTGAACAAATGTTGGGCGGTTTAACAGAAGGACTTATACTGGCGATTTTAGTTGTCATCCTGACAGTCCCGCTGATGCTGTTTTTGGGGTACATGAGTCGTTTGAGTGGTAAACCGTCTTTCCTGATGGGAGCAATCATTAACCAAAGTTCTGAATTCTCGTTGATGCTGGCAGTACTTTGCTGGCAGTACAAACTCTTTGATCCTCATCTGTTTATTGTGATTACTTTGGTGGTACTAATTTCATTTTTCTTTTCCTCACTGGGCCACCAGTTTCTTGATCAGATCTATGGTGCACTTTCCAAAACCCTGGGCTTCATGGATGGACGATCCAAAGCCGAGGCAGAATCCGGTGATGAAGAATTTGTCATGGAAGGGCATGTAGTAATCATGGAGTATAACGAGTTAGCAATTGAAATTGCGGACTTCTATGCTCAACGTGGACAACAAGTTTTGCTGTTGGACTTAGACCCTCACATTATTGAACATTTTGAAAATCAGCACGGTCACAGTAACATCCATGCACATTACTCTAATATGGCTGATCCTGATGTGTGGGAAGATTTAGCATTTAACAAAGCAAAAGTGGTCATCTCCTGTATGGACGGAGGTCAGGAGGCAGAATTAGCTATTTCCCGCTGGCTCAAAAAGGAATCACCAGACGTTCCGTTTATTGCTGCTACATCCTCACACGAAGAAACTTTGGAATTGTATGGAGCAGGTGCACGTTATGTAATTCAAACAGAGTACCTGGCAGCAAAATCCTTTCGCAATATGTTTGAAATGGAAGAAACTAAGGAACCAAAAGAAGCTTTCCGTGAAGCAGGAGAAAGTCATTTTTCTGAAACAAAAAAACTGCAAGAAGGACTTGGCGACGCTTTTGCCAATGCTTAATTTAGAGCTAAACAACATTCAAAGAGGTCTTATGTATAAGTCACTTTTTTTCAGATTCTCGGCCATTTTAACCATTGGTCTATTAGTTGCGTCTCCTGCATATGCGGGAGGTGGAGGATGGTTCATTAAACCTCTGGGTTTGATGCTCGGTGGCGCAATGTTACTAACTATATTGCTGACCAAACTCAAGCAGACAAATATTCTGTCTTTTGTAATCATGGGTTACATCATGGCCAGTGTCGCAGGACTTCCTGAAACCTCTCTTGATCAGCTTGACGAACATTATCATGGAATACGTGCCATTCTTTCCGGATTCCAGCAAATTGGTATTGTGCTGATTTTATTCATGGCTGGACTACAATTCAACCTCATTGATATAACTAAGAGGATAAATTTAATTCTTGTTAATGGTATTGGTTATATGGGTTTGGGATTGCTTCTTTATTTTTGGGCAGCATCCAGCTTTGCAGGAACGGTAGGCTTTAGCGAAAGTATTTATTTTGCACTTTGCCTAGCAGTTCCATCAAGCATACTGGTTCTTTCCGCCCTGGAAAATAGCGGTACAGAAGAATCATTACAAGGTCAGATTTCAAAAGGGATTACTGCAATAGGTTCACTCTGTGCAATCGTTTTCATTGCCAAATTAAGTGCGACTGGAGTAGTAAGTCAAATCTCCGATTCCTCAACTTTCTTTTCTGGTGCAGATTCTTTCATGGAATTCAACCTCTGGCTGACAGAGAGATTGGTGTTTTTGGTAGTTATTCTAATGATACTCTCCAAAGTAGTACTTGAACCAGTTGTGCGTTATTTATTACGTTCATCAGAACTGCTATTTGTCAGTGCGTTGGGATATTGCATGGGTATTGCGGCCATTTGCGGATTTATTGGCATTTCACCAGAGGCTGGAGCTTTCTTCGCTGGAATTTCTGTAGGTAACCTTCCTTATAGACTAGACATTGAGGACAAGGTAGGACCCCTTAAATCATTTGGTGGGGCATTATTTTTCCTGACACTCGGAGTTGAAATAGCAACAATTCAGGTCGATAGTTTCTCCGGAAACATGGGGGCAATCATACCTCTCTTGATTTTAGTTGTTCTTATCAAACCTTTCTTCTTAATAATTAC
>ENA-UZWZ01007616-UZWZ01007616.1-metagenome-genome-assembly--contig:-Day-4-25m-contig-7616_pt1 | contig 10478 bp, 8 predicted proteins | sample MGYA00260346_ERZ794906 | MGnify/ENA metagenome assembly ERZ794906 | reverse complement strand
ACCAAATGCAATTCGACAATCTTTTATTTTCCCACTTTCGACACCCATACTAATTCCAACTGCAAGTGTAGATATATCATCTTCACTACGCTTTGATATTTTATAGGCAGAGTTTAGTTGATCTTTGTTTGGTAAAGGCACTCTAATACTCAAAATAAACTCAGATTTTTTAAGATCTTGTTTGCCATATTCAATAAAAAATTTTTCTATAGGCAATACTCGGGTTTGATTGCCTTTGCGCAATATAATTTCTGAATTCAAAGCGATTAGTACAGGCGGTGTATCACCAATTGGTGATCCATTTGCAATATTTCCACCTATAGTTCCCATATTTCTCACCTGCCATCCGGCTATCCGATCCCAATAGCTATCTAAAAATGGAAAGAACTTAGATAAGTATTCTTGAATTTCTGTATAAGTAACCCCTGCACCAAAAATTAATACATCATCTTTGACTTCTATTTTCTTTAAATCTGTTAGGTGTCCAATAAACAATGCCGGAGATATTGGTTTTAAAAATTTCGTAACCCACAATCCAACATCAGTTGCCCCAGCAACAATCGTTGCAAATGGTTGATCAATTAAGACATCAGCTAAATCATCAATATTCGCAGGTAAAATTGATTTGATAGTACTATCGCGGATTTCCACTCTTGCATTGTCTTGCAGTTTAGAAAGATTTTTTATTATGTTTTCACGTTCTGTAATTAATTGATCTGAAATAGGATTCCCAAACTTATTTACAGCTAAAGCAGCATTAATTATTGGTTCATAACCTGTGCAACGGCAGAGATTTCCCTGAACTGCGATTTCTACTTCGCGTTTGGATGGATTGGAATTTTCCATCCATAATGAGTATAATGACATTACAAATCCAGGGGTGCAAAATCCACATTGACTTGCATGGCATTCTACCATTGCCCTTTGCACCGGGTGCAAATCACCATTAGACCCAGATAAATATTCAATCGTTACTACGTGACAACCATCCAACGAAGCTAAAAATCTTATGCAAGCATTCACGATTTCATATTTCAGTCCGCCGTCAACTAATCTTCCTACTAAAACCGTACAGGCACCACAATCACCTTCAGCACAACCCTCTTTGGTTCCAAATAATTGTTGATCTAAACGTAGAAACTCCAAAAGAGTTTGTTCAGCTTCAAAAGCGTCCAATTTAATATCACGTTCATTCAATATAAATTTTATTTCATTACGAATTTGCATTTATATTCCTTCGTATAGGCTCGAGCTATGTTATTTATTAAGTTTATATCCTAGCTGAATACTACTTAAAAGCGTTGCATTATTAAAATACTTTCAACAATATGTTGAAAATGGTATCACATAAAAAAATAATTAGATAATGCACATAGGAATAAAAATGGCATATGTTGATAGTTTAAGGGTGTTTGCTAGAATTATTGAACTAGGCAGTATCACTTCAGGGGGGCGTGATTTGCGAATGACGCCCGCTGTTGCCAGCAAGAGAATTAAAGAATTAGAGAAACATCTTGGCGTTAGGCTTTTCAATAGAACGACACGATCACTTACTCCAACTGGTGTTGGTAGAGTATTTTATAAAGAAGCAAAAAAGGTTTTAGCATCAATAGATGATGCTGAAAATGCAATCTCACAATTTTCAGACACACCACAAGGCGTAATACGAGTTACTACTCCCTTGGGGTTTGGGCGTCGAGTTATTGCACCATTGGTTCCTGGTTTTGTTGATAGATTTCCCGGGACAGAAATCAGAATGCGGCTATCTGATCGTAAAGTTGATATTTTAGCAGAAGAATTAGATATGGCATTCTTTATAGGCACACCTCCAGACTCTAACCTTAAGCTTAGAAAGATTGCAGATTGTAAAAGAATGTTATGTGCCTCTCCTGAATATCTTTCAAGAATGGGCACTCCAACTTTTCCCAATGATCTCATTAATGGTTTACATAATTGTTTATTACTACGGTATCCTAGATCTCCCGAATATTTTTGGACTGTAAAAACAAATAATGGTTTCCAAAAGTTAAATGTTTCAGGTAAATATGACGCCGATGACAACGATATTTTAACAGCTTGGGCATTATCAGGGCATGGTATTATTAATAAACCATATTTTGAAATTGAGGATTATTTAAAAAAAGAGAAGTTAATTGAAGTTTTACCAAACAATCCACCAATACCATCAATTATTGGCTGTCTCTATCCACATAAAAAACTACAAGACCCTAAAATGACATATTTCATGGATTATATAATAAAAAATTGTAATCCAATATTCTAATTTCACAGTTAGAATTTTATTTTAAACCTAAAGCTTTTTTCCTCTTTTCAGTCCAACTCATAATAGTTTGATCAAAAGTTAAAGCCATAAGTGATACACATAAACCCAATACAAAATTCTTACCTAAATCCGTACCGGCCAATGTTCTTTGCAATTCTTGGCCTAAGTCTTGTGTACCTATAAATGCAGCAATAATAACCATGAAAAAAGCAAACATAATTGCTTGGTTGAAACCAACAGCCATGGTGGGCAAAGCAAGTGGAAGCTGAACATTTATTAATTTTTGAAATCTAGAAGCTCCAGCCATATCTGCTGCCTCAGTCATTTCAGGAGGTACACCTCTAAGACCTTCAACAGTATATCTAATCAAAGGAACCAATGTAAAAATTAAAATAGAAAATATTACCGCAACGTCATTAATCCCAAAAAGCATAATAGCAGGCAGTAGATAAATAAAACTTGGAAAAGTTTGCGCTGTATCACAAAACAGTAATATCCGCCGAGACCATTTATCGCTTCTCGCTGACCAAATAGCCATTGGCAATCCAATGAGCATAGCTAAAGCAACTGCCGATATAACTGTGTAAAGAGTAATTACAGAACGATCCCACCATCCTGTTGAAGCTACAAAGCAAAAGAAAAGAAAAGCGTAAATAGCAGGTTTCTTACCACCTAACCAAAAAGAGAAAACTGTAATAAATAATATAAAAGAACTTGTAGGAATCCATAATAAAGTATCACGAAAAGGAATAAGAACCTTTGTAATTAAAAACCACCGCAACCAGCCTGTTACAGCCTGTACTCCATCAATATCAAGAAACCCTTTAATTAATCCATCAATTTCTTTACCCTTAGAGAAATGTTGTTTTCTGCCAATTTGATCAGCAAATTGAACCTCCATACTAAACAACAAAAATCCAAAAAATGCGACAACAGCAGCTAATAAAAAGAAATGGCGCTGCCACCATGGAGCTCCACGTTCGAAATGAACTGGTTGTTTAACAACCCAGGCTTTTGAAAGCCTATCTAACATTACAGCAACAAGTACAATTGTTACTCCAATTTCAAATGAGCGACCCAATTTAAAAGAATTCATCATAGCCAGAAGTTTTGCTCCTAGTCCAGGCATACCTATAAATGCGGTTAAAACAACCATTGCTAAACAAAGCATAATAACTTGATTCAATCCCACTAAAAGCTCGGTGCGTGCTGCAGGAATATAAACCTTGCTAAGCATTTGCCAACGAGAACATCCAGCCATTTTTCCAGCTTCAACTATTTCAGGACTTACTTTTTTCAAACCCAATGTAGTCATCAAAATCATTGGAGGTATTGCATAAATAATAGTGGCCATTGCCCCAGCCGTGGGCCCAACTTTAAAAAAGATAACTGCAGGAAGTAAGTATGTAAAAAACGGTAATGTTTGAAGCACAGACAGTAGAGGTCTAAGAAATTTATCAAATTTTGCAAATTTCCACGCAGCAATACCAAGAAGTAATCCAATAATAAATGAAATTGGGGCAGCCACTACTAAAACAGATAGTGTTTCCATTGCTAATTTCCATTGCCCTATAAGTGCAGTCCAAATAAATGTACCACCACCCAGAAGTGCTAGGCGCCAACCACCTAAATAGTAACCGATTACTGCAGCTGTTGCTGCAATTGAAGACCACGGCAGTGGACCTAGTTTATACCCATTTAAAATTACTGCATATATACTAACAGCACCTAGAGTTATCATTGGCGATACAAATCCATGCTTGATAAATGTGTAAATACACCCAAGCGCAGCCAAACCGAGGAATAGCCACATAAGTATTAATTGATTTTCATCACCAATAAAAAACGTAAACAAAATTGCTGAAAAGGAAATCACACTTGCAGTTACGGCAGCTATTTTGCGTCCATCCAGAAAATATACAAATGCAGTTGCAGGAAATATTAGTGATATCCAATCTATAGGATTAAAAAAATGAACCCTAGCTCCGTAAAATAAATGCGCCATTACTTTGAGCTGGAATTCTAGCCGTTGAGAAAAGAACCGCGTTATAGATGTCATCCAGTCTCGATTATTATTGAATTTCTCATCAAAAGTTTCTGCATATTTAGGAATTACATCTTCTGGAATACGGTTTAAAAAATCGGGTAAAATACCAATAATTTTTGCTAAGACTAATAAAATGCTTAAACCCAAAAGGCTAAATAATATTGATTTATCATTAAGAATTTTTTGTTTAGAAAATACCAAACTTTGCATTATTTATCTCCTAACAATACATCCAAAGCTTCTTGCCTGTTCATTGAACCAATAATTTTCCCTTTTTCATCTTCAATAGGAAACTCTTTACGAGCATCGTTAACAATTGTTCTTGCCAATTCTTGAATGGTTGCATCTGCGGATAGTGCAGCACCCGTAATTAATTTTTTTGTACCTGCTTTCATTAAAGTTCTAGCTCTAACGACACGCGCAGTATCTATTTCTTGTGTAAATTTGGCCACATAATCAGTAGCAGGGTTCAAAACAATTTTGTCAGGTGTATCACACTGTTCAATTGCACCATCTTTCATAATAGCAATTCTATCAGCAAGCCTAAGGGCTTCATCAAAATCATGTGTCACAAAAATGATAGTTTTCCCAAGCATATCTTGCAAACGTAAGAATTCGTCTTGCATTTCTCTTCGAATTAAAGGGTCTAAAGCTGAGAACGGCTCATCAAGAAACCAAATGTCTGGTTCAATAGCCAAAGATCTTGCGATACCAACACGTTGTTGTTGCCCACCAGAAAGCTCGCGTGGGAAGTAATCCTCACGCCCTTCTAAACCAACTAATTTTATGACTTCTAGAGCACGATCTCTTCGGTCGTGCTTGCTTTGCCCTCTCATCTCCAATGGGAAAGCTACATTTTCTAAAACTGATCGATGAGGTAATAAACCAAAACTTTGAAAAACCATACCCATTTTATTTCGGCGTAAATTTATAAGCTCTTTTTCTTCAAGCGCCATGATGTCTTGATCATCAATTTTTATTGTGCCACCGGTAATATCATGTAATCGTGACATGCATCTCAATAGAGTAGATTTTCCTGATCCAGACAAACCCATTATGACAAGCATTTCACCTTCAAAAACGTCTACAGAAACATCTTTTACACCTGCAATATATCCGTCTGATTGAATCTCTTCATAACTTCTGTTTTTTGGTAGATTGTTGAAGTATTTTTCTGGCGCAAACCCAAAAAGTTTCCAAACATTTTTACAAGATATAACCGGCTTTGAATTTGTCATATTTTATCACTCACTTTAAATAAAACCCTGCCCAAATACGTGGGCAGGGTTAAGGTTTTTTAATCTAACTTATTAAATATTAGTTAGTCCATGCTTTCCAAACAGACTCATTGTTTGCCAACCATTCAGCTGCAGCTTCTTCAGGTTCCATTTCATCAATATCTACAAATTTTGCCATTTCAGCAATTTGTGGATTAGTGAATGAAATCTTTTCAAGAGTTGCATACGCACCTGGCCATTTGTCTTTCATGCCGTCCCATGCTGCTTTCTTAAGGTATCCTTTTGCAGGATTACCACAATCATAAAGAGCATTAGGGTTAGGTCCTACTGATGGATCTTTATCACAACCATCAACCCACTCAGGGAACTCAACGAATTCACCAGGCCATACTGCTTCGGCAAAGTTTGGTGTCCAGTTAAATACAACTACAGGGGTCTTATCTTTTTCAGCAGCACCAATTTCTGCCCAAAGTGCAGCAGCTGATCCAGCATTCACAACAACGAAATCCATGCCCAACGCATCTACACGCTCTTTACCATGTTTCAACCAGTCAACTGGGCCATCTAAATATCTGCCTTTGTCACCAGTTTCAGCTGTTTTAAATAAGTCTGCACAAGCATTTAATGCTTCCCATGAAGGCAATCCAGGACATGCATCTTTTGTCCACATTGGATACCACCAGTCTTCACGAGTAACTGCATTATGGTCACCTACATCGTGTAATCCACCTTTTTCTAAAGCAGCACGGAATGAAGCTCCAAATGCACCTTCCCAAACTTCTAGTTCGAGTGCAACATCGCCCATACGAACTGATTCATACACTGCTTGGCTATCTGTAGTCACAAACTCTACTGCATTTCCCATTGATTCGAAAATTTGACCAACCGCATGGCTCATTACAATTTGTGATGACCAGTTGTGGATCGGTATTACAATTGGGTCACTACTGTCTTCAGCTGAAGCAGTGAATGGCATAGCCATCATTGCCGAAGCCGCTAATGTTAAAGTAAATTTTTTCATTTATTCCTCCGAGTTATAAGGCGAGTAATCCCGCAAATTCTAGATGGCTTATTGCCATTCATTAATTTTTTAGAAATCTTAGTATGTGTATACTGTCATAATTTTCCTATCAATCAAGTTTTTTTATTGATAGGGGCGATTTTTTTTTNNTTTTTTTTTGAAGTTTATAATAAATAGACAATTTTTATCTTGATTTGATACAAAACAAGGCTAACCTCACAATTATATTCCACAGAAGGGGTTTTTTTTTAACATAAGGAATAAATTTTGTATATTTTGAATTATTTTTATGTTTGAATGTATATATCACTTTAAAACTAGATTTTTGACTTAACTTTAAGCATAGGGGTACATAGTAATTAATAAAGAAGCTAAAATTGTGAAACTAGATCAAAATCCACACCGAATCAGAGAACCTCGCGAAAAGGTACTTGAACTTGCAATTGGTAGAGAAGTTAAATCCCACCGGCGCCAAAGATCAATGACTGTTGCTGACTTAGCAGCATCAACTGGGTTATCTATTGGAATGTTATCTAAAATTGAAAACGGAAACACATCAGCGTCTTTAAATACCCTTCAAACACTTGCTGACGCATTAATGATACCTATTACATCTTTATTTCGTGGTTATGAAAGCTCTCGAACAGCTGAACATACAAAATCAGGAAAGGGAGTTGAACTTGAGCGAGCAGGAACTCGTGCAGGCCATCAATATAATTTACTAGGCCATATTGGTGGTAACTCAAGCGGTGTTATTGTTGAGCCATATCTAATTTCTCTCACAAGCGAATCTGACACATTTGAAACATTTCAACATGACGGAATTGAAACTATTTATATGCTCGAGGGTGAAATTGATTATCGTCATGGGGATAACGTTTACTCACTTGAACCTGGTGATACTCTATTTTTCGATGCAGACGCACCTCACGGTCCTGGGAAATTAACTAAACTACCAGCAAAATATCTATCGATTATATCTTATCCACAAGTTACTTAATCCCTGGCAGGTTCTGTCTGTAAATCTGGCCAAATACCATCTGACGTAGGCTTTCCATCATCATATTGAGATAAGTAATCTAACATCATAGGCCGATTATCTATAAAACCTTTGTATGTTGCCAACTCTTCTGGAAGATCACGAATTACCCTATGTAATCGGCGGCCCCATTTTGGAACAGTCATCAAATCATCAAACGATGCTAAATAACATCTAATAGGGAAAACCAAAGCGTTTGATCTAGGGAGTCGAAAAAAGGTTTGTAACTCTACTCGTAAATACTGTTTCTCACCAATATTTTTTGAATTTAACGTTCCTTTTTGCACACCCCATTTATGATAGTTTTCTGGACTAGTATCTAGCAGCGGATTAACGGTCATTGTCCAGTTCAATCTTCGAGCTGGTGCACCCTGTTGGATACTCAATAAAAACTTTAATGCCCGCGTAAAGATTCCCATTTCATGAGCTTTCGGTACAGGTGCATGCCACTCAAAAAAGTTCATCCCAAGGTCAAAGTCTAAAGACCAGTCTGCTTGTGTTGTTATCATTCCAGCATCCATCCAAAGGTTGCTTTCTCTTTGGTCTAGCACAGCAAAATCGCCTTGTGTCTGCCTAGTGATATATTCCATGGGCCCATACGGCAATGTAGCTTCATCAAGAAATGTAAAACTATCATCAATTTGCATTGGTTTATTAACCCATCGCCAATTATTACCATCACGGTGCAATTCAAACAAATCAGGATAGTCTTCTGATTTAGAGACCATTATTAATTCAAGTAAATCCCATCCCGCTAATGTCATGTGGGGCAAAGACTGACACCGCAATGGATCATCTCTTAACACTTGTGCACGATCTTTCATTTCTGAAAGATAATGTTCATCAACGTCAAAACGCTTTTCATATATTGAATTCTCAGGGCCACCTTTATGCTGCTCCATGTTAACTGAATACATGTAACTATCCTCATGGAAAGGGAACGGAAAACGTTTTATAGCCCATTCTGAATTTTTGAACGTATAATCATCTCTAAAAGTTTCATCTTTAAATTGAATTGTCATGATGTTTACCTATCTAAAACAAGAGTTTTACCATCAAATCGTGATACACATGGCATAATTTTTTTTCTTGATAATTTATCTTCGTCTTCCAACCAATGGTCTCTATGAATAAATTCACCATCTGCTTCAATCACAGATGTTTCACATTGCCCACAAGCGCCACCTCTGCACAAATATGGCGCATCAACACCTTCACGTTCTATTGCTTCAAGTAAACTTTCATTTTCACCAACATTTATCAATTTATCTGATACAGATAATTTTACTTGAAATGGCTTACCAGGTTTGGGTGCTAAGAATTCTTCATAATGAACTACTTCACTTGGCCACCCAAGTTTATCCGCTTCCGATACAACCCAATCTATCATACCTTTTGGCCCACATATATATAGATGAGTTCCTAGTGGCTGTCCGTCCAGCAGTTTGGAAATATCAATAAAATTCTTTTCATCGTCATAATAAATATTTACATCATTGGGATGCGTGGCCTCAAGGTCGTCAACATATGTGCCCAAAGAATGATTGCGAGCACTATAATGAAGCTCCCAATTACCATGACTACGATCCAATTGCTTAATTTGTGCTAGGAATGGAGTTATACCAATCCCACCAGCAATCATGAGATGTTTTTTTGCCCTTAAATCTAATGAAAATAGATTTACTGGATGGCTAAGAACAACATTATCACCAACATTTACATTAGTATGTAAAAACAATGAACCTCCTCTACCTTCGTCATCTCGCCGAACTGAAATAGAGTATCCGTCTTGCTTCATCGGATCAGACATGAGCGAATATGGATTGCGTCGAGTAATATCACCATCTTTAAGTTCAATTACAGTATGAGCACCACCAGAAAAAGTAGGAAACAAACCACCATCTGTTCTTTTGAATTCAAACCTAGTTACCAAATCATTTAATTTCACAATGTTTGTTACTACAGCATTTATTTTTTCTGAACCACTCATTTATAAAGCTCCACTGAGTCTGGGATATTTCCCGGATCTTCTGCATCGATACACACTGCTTGAAAAGCCGCAAGTCGGCGCGAATAATGATCACGGACAAAAAGATTTAAACCACAATGATCGCACACAAACGGATCTAATATGACATCTTCAGTAATACCTTTGCAATGAACGCATTGCATTCTTCTGGAAACAGATCCTCTATGCTCAGTCTGAATGCATGTATGTGGTATTCCTGCTGCCATTGCATCTCGTAGAGCCTCACCAATAAGCCCCTCAGTGCCAGTTAAACAAACTTGAAGACCCATATGCGATTGTTCAAATGTTTGTGTAATCCTGTACTGAGCAGCCGAATAGGACGGACCAATGTATAGCTGATTAATATCTAAATTGTTTAATTTTTTAATATATTTCTCACCAGTTTTTTTTGGGATATAAATAACATGTGATTTTGCCATTAGGCTTTTATCAACATCTGCCAATTCAATTATCGCTTCTGCACCTTCTGCATCTGCAATAAAAAAATATGAATGGCCTTTGCGGTTTTCAAGTTTACCATAAGTCGGACGGCTTTTTATGGATTCTGGGAATTCAAAGGTAGACATGTAATTTATTTATCCCTCTCTCTTCTTGCAGATCCTTTAGACCCTGCTCTTCATAATTAATTTATTCTCATTTGTATTATATAGTAAATAATAAGAACTCATTTTTATAAGCTTTAGGATTTATTTACTATTATTTATCTGGTGCGGATTTCTCCGCACCAAGTATATCATCAACCTTTTGCTTCACGAATTGATTTATCTTTATCATAAAAAGGCATTTCTTGAGCTGTACAAGATATTTCAGTTCCATCATT
>ENA-UZWZ01024969-UZWZ01024969.1-metagenome-genome-assembly--contig:-Day-4-25m-contig-24969_pt1 | contig 10578 bp, 10 predicted proteins | sample MGYA00260346_ERZ794906 | MGnify/ENA metagenome assembly ERZ794906 | reverse complement strand
CTATCTCCTCCTCTCTCCAACCAAGTCATCCAAGACTCTCCCTGATCACGAATCGGCCAGAAATTCCGTCCAAACTCTCCGACCATAAAAATCATGTTTTCGGTGCTTGGCGGTGCTAATATTGACAAAGTGACAGAATCCCCTTTTTGCAAATCAATAATTGTAGAGTTTTGAACATAACTGTTACTATCTTCGATAATTAAGTAAGGAACAAAAACGGACATAGAACTAGAGGCAGATAATACCATATTTTGGAAGAAACCACCCTCCAATGATGCTATATTAACTTCTAAATCGCTTTCTCCAGGCATATTTTCTGAATCAGCAAAACATCCAGTTAGTGGTGCTGACAACATCAGCAGCACGAGTAAACTGGCGACGCCGGTACGTTCCATATTATTCGGAACCACAACATCTTGTTGAACTAAACGGTTTCAAGAATCAGAATAATTATTCGGTGGTAAAGCTACCAGGGCCTGTAATTTGTGCTTTCTTAGGCTCCTTCAAGGTCAATGCGAAAATTCCGCCTAGCAGCAGGAAGAATATCCCGCAGCAAGCTGTACCTATTCCTCCAACGGCTGCAAAGATGCCGCCAACGGCTTCTCCACCTTCTTCAAGAAGAATGTCAAATGCACCAACAGTATAGAATTCATGAGTTCCGTCTACAGTATATTCGCCAGCCTCTCCCCTAAATTCTCCGACACTGTAGTAACCCGAAGGATCATCATCAATTCCAGCGGTACCATCTGCATTACATTCTTCCTTGTTAAAGAATGGCTCATCTTCACTGTAACCTGTTGCTCCAGTTTCATTTGTATAAGTGACACTAAAAGTTTCACAGTCAACATCATCACTAACATAGATAATCATCCAATCCATACCATCGTGTTCCCAAGTTCCATCAGGACCATCAAATTGACTTTTTCCTTCAACGTCCCAATCTCCCTCTGCAACATCACTTACAGTCGAAGCTCCACCAATTGTCAATACAACTCCGGCTAATGTAATCAATAATCCAAGTCCAAGAAAAATCTTCCCCGCTATGTGCATAAAATGCCTACACGTACTTGATTTTATAAATTAGACCTGTTTTCTTGTTATATTTATCCAGATTCTAATATAACTATTTAGTGTCAAACACTATCTTAAAGCCAGAGGGGAAGAGTATGAGCGATATAGTTAGAAGAAAAGAAAGTATTACACAGGATTTTGAAAAGAAAACGGTAAATGGTTTTGTTGGTTTATTTCTACACATAATTTTTGGATTTTTTAATTTATTCCTACTTATTATTGGAAGTGCACATCCAATCCTCGGTGCAATGTCATTCCTTATTTTATTAATTACCGGGCCTTTATGGCTTTGTTATTGGAATAGTTACGTCACTATTGGTCCAAATACTGCCGTAGCGGTACAGTTCTTTGGTAAATATGCAGGAACTGTGAACGAAGAAGGTTTTCACTTCTTCATGAATCCATTATATCATAAGCAAAAAATTTCTTTGCGTATAAGAAATTTTGAATCTGCTAGATTAAAGGTAAATGATGTAAATGCCAACCCTATTGATATCGGAGCAGTAGTAGTTTGGAGAGTATTTGATGCAGCAGAAGCTCTTTTCGAAGTCGATCACTATGATCATTATGTACAGATTCAAAGTGAAGCGGCGCTTCGGGCAATGGCAACAGCATATCCATATGATATAATTGAAGATAAGGACGTAGGCGGAATATCATTATCCAGCCATCAAGAAGAAATTGCTGAATTACTACAAGCATCAGTAGAAGATCGCCTAAAGCAAGCAGGCATAGAAGTTCTTGAGGCGAGAATAAGCCATCTTGCTTATTCCCAAGAAATCGCACAGGCCATGCTCCGCCGTCAGCAAGCTAGCGCAGTAGTGGCAGCAAGAAGCGAAATCGTTAGAGGCGCAGTTGGAATGGTCGAAGAAGCATTAGAGCAACTTAGTGAGAAGAAAATAATCGATCTCGATGAAGATAAAAAAGCAACCATGGTTAGTAATTTACTAGTTGTTCTTTGTTCTGAAACAGATACCACACCTGTAGTTAATACCGGAACAATATATTGATTTTTATTCTGGTGCAGAGGACAGGATTTGAACCTGCGAAGCACTACGCACTGGGACCTCATCCCAGCCCCTTTGACCACTCGGGTACCTCTGCCTTACAATTACCCAAATGCCTTACATATATCAGAATGGCGAAACAGACAGTAAGTATTAGTAAGTATCTAAACCATACTTTTGCGCCAGAGGAACTTCCTCTCCTGTCTTTGCATAATAGTACATTGAGGCTTTATTTACAGCATCACAAGCAGTGAAGAAAAGACTGGATATTGCTATACCTATTACGATTAAGATGAATGCTAATGCTGCGCCAATTTCTCCAAAAACAAAGAGTGGTAAACAAATGACAATAATAGTCAATATTACGATAAAATTAATTATTCCTGTCCCCGCACTAGCAACAATATTTTCACCCCAAGTTTTCGCGAATAACTTTGGACTTTTTTCCATGCTTTCAAACACTCCACTTTTCTCTAGAACAATCATTGGAACGACAAAGAACGTAGTCATCCACCACGCAAACCGAATCAACTCAGCAATTATTCTTCCAATTATGGCCACTATTATATTATCAGAACTTGCCATCCCTTCAAAGAAGCCAATAATTACGCCCACAGTACCTGAAACCAGTCCCCAAGCAAAGATCTGAGGTAGACATTTCATCGCTTGATTAATTCCATAAAAGAAACTCGGATTTCTACCTGTAGTTAATCTCTCATACGCACTGGCAACTATAGCAGCATTCCAAAAAACTGTGATTATAGATACAACGAAATAACTCACAAAAGTACCCACTGCGGCTCCACTTTCTAATCCCTCATCATTTCCAAAGACAAACCCAATCCCTCCAGTGAAAGTCAATATCAATCCAAAGCTTAGAATAGACATTATGGCTGAGAATAATACATAAATTATTAATTCAGGATCAGCCTTTACCACATGAATACCTAGTTTTGTTATCCTCCATCCTCTTCTAAATCGATTCCTAAGCCCAAACACATTTCTATTGGTTCGACGCTGACCCATCAGATTTTCCATATGTATTGATTAATTGATTAACTATTCAACTTTCCGACTATAAAATCTTCAGATCTCTGAGATGATATCATTTATCGCAACTATGCCTTCTTTACTTACAGATGCATACCATCTCGACCAACCAGGATATGTTTTTTCAGAAATTCTAACAAACTCTCCTTTCTCAAAAGATTCAGATATTGTTTTGCAGGGAGGCGCAGGACCAGTCAATTCGATTTTTGCCTCCCCAATTTGAAATTTTGCGCCAACTTTCATCAGATTCCAATCTAGTCCCTGAATAGTGAGGTTTTCTCCAGTAGTTCCAGGTTGAATAGGATGACCTTCTTTTTGTAGAGCCAAGATTCTTTCCATTGAAAATAAACAAACAGCCCTAGTGGGCCCTCCATGATATTGCAAATCATTTTGCTTGTCTCCTTCCACGTTATTTTTCCCGAGAAATACTTGTGAAACAGGAAATTTAGGTACCCCCCCGTCTTTCCTGATATTTATTGAATTCACCATTGCCATAAATTTCACCATTTTAAGACATATTTTCTAGAATATCAAGGGTCTCTTTAACCATTCTTTCTTTATCAAATCTTTTTTCGGTAGTTTCTCTAGCCGCTATTGAAATAGAATTTCGAAGTTTAGAATCGGTCCCCAATTTTCTTATTGAACTAACTAATTCGCCCATATCCCCGGGCTTTATGAATAGCCCATCGAGATCATGTGTAATGACGTCAGCATTGCCTCCAATTTCAGATGAAATAGTTGGAATACCATGAGACATTGCTTCTAATAGGGCTAGAGGCAACCCCTCGTATCTCATAGTTGGAATCAAATATATATCAGCCGCTGCATATATCCTTGCTAATTCATCATCATCAACTCGTCCATGAAAAGTCACTTTATCCTCAACTTCAAGTTTTTGAGCCAGCACTTTCAACTCACCTAGGTAGGCCCCAGTTCCTACAATATCTAGGTGCAAATCTAAATCCTCAATTTGATGCACAGCCATTATTGCTTTTTGAAAACCCTTCTGACGATCAGCCCTCCCCGTACAAAGCATATTCAACGTCCCATTGTTTTCTATAAAATCAGATTTCTTAGGTAATTTTATCCCATTCTCTATAACTCGTACCTTATTCTTTGAAAACAAAGAAAAATCTCTTTTGAGTGTAGGAGATACAAGTATTATTTTTGATGAATTTCTCCTCATAGGAAATTCCCAAAATAGACATCTTCTGAATAAATGCAAAGGGGTCAAAATCATCCAATGCCAATATCGAGGTCTCTTATCTGCCGAAGAAAGAAAAGAAAGTAATTCAGTTCTTAAGGAACCATGGCAAACTACTGCCATGGGAATATGGAGTTTATTCGCCCAAGACATAACTCCCGTCGCTGCAAACTCGTTACTATGAATAATATCGATAGGGTTTTTTTGATGAATTTCTTTAACTAATGTTTTCGATTTATTAAACCAATTTCTTGATAATTTGGTAGGTTTAGATGGATTGAGATAGTGTACAACATACCCTTCTTTTTTTTCTATCTCTAGATTATCAGGGTGTGAAGTTGTAACTACAGTAACTTGATGGCCCTTAGCAACATATCCTTCACACAAGTCTACACATTGTCTTTGGAAACCACCAAAGCCGTGCGCAAGAGTCGAACGAGTCATCACTAGAATGTGCATGGAATAAACAAATGAAAGGCTTGAGAGTTATAGGTCTATTCTCTACAAGAGTTAGTGTAAACAAATATTTCTCACTATTAGTCAAACGATGAAAGTGAAATAAGATATGGCGGGTGGCAATTATGAGTTGTTACCAATGCCAGAGGTAGATGTATTTCTAATCGGTGCACCTAAAGCAGGCACTACTTGGCTTTCTTATGTCCTCGATCAACATGATGAGATTAATCTTTCAGACCCTAAGGAGCCGAATATAATAGCATCTCACAAAGGTACCTTTATTCGTACGGACGAAGAACCAGATTGGTCTCATTTTGAAAAACATTTTAATGGCCAAGGACTCAAATTGGATGCTTCAGTCCATACTTTTGCCTGCCCACTATCTCCATCAAGAATCCGCAATCATTTACCAAATGCGAAATTTATTCTTTGTTTAAGAGAACCCGTGGCACGTTCGTTTAGTCATTGGAATATGGTTTTGAATACTAAGGAGGCATCTGCAAATAATACCGATTGGAGTACCTTTGAAAAAGCTTGGAAAGACGCGCGTTTATCCGATGATTCTTTGTATGGGTCATCAATGAATAGGTGGTTGAAAGAATTTGATTTAGATAAGTTTGTGATTATAGATAGTGATCGACTAAAATCAAATCCAATTAGTGCTTTAAGAGAAATTGAGAACTTTCTTGAAATCCAAAACCATGAATATAATCTCGATGAATCCAGACATTCTAACAGTGCCGCCTCCCGAAGACCTATCACATTTTTAGGAAAATCAGCCCGAGTAATATTCTCAATTATTCCCGATATAATAAAACTTCCAATTGTTAAAATGTTACAGAAAAGAGATTTCAACATCTATAATTTGCCAATACTAAGTAAGAGAGGAATTTCACATAAATTAGATGATACACATTACAAAATTTGTGGCGAGGAGCTAATTGAAGAATTAGAAATATTACAAAAACTCACAGGTTTCAACGTCGAAATCTGGTGTGATGAGATAAATCGCCGCATATGAATAAAATCACGCTGAATAGCCAAATCTTTCCAATATTGATTTATTCTCTTGTGCAAATACGGACAATTCTTCATTTTGTTTATATGCAAAAGCGCGACTATAATCCACCATCGTTTCTATTTCTCTTAGTAGTTTTTCATCTGTTTCCTTACCGATATAATTCCAAATATCCTTCAAAACAACTGCGGGGCTGGTCAATAAGTCTTCATAGCGTATTTCTAAGACATTCTCATATGACTGAATGACCTTTTTTTCTACATCCATCTGTTCAGCCCAAAATTCTAGTGCATGTGTAAGAGTAGCAGCTCGCTGCCCCTTTCTGATAGGTGACTTGCTACTTCTCCACTTATACATTTTAGTCCATTTTTTGAACCTCCCCTCATCTTCCGTCCAATTTTTTAGACTTCTCGAATGAAGACTTGCGGCAACATCTACTCCATGGCGAACCACATGAATAATTTTCATTTCTGGCCATATGTCCTTCCATATAGGCAACGAGGGGCCATTTCTTGGATCTTTCCAGCCCCATTTAGAATCCATATCAAATAATCCATTTTTTAGATTTCGACCAGAGAATTTTTTACTAGAAGAACTGGCAATTCGTATCCTCAAATATTCCTCAACCTGTTTTCTCGCCGGTGCATAGTCGATTAATTCTTCTAATGCTTTAGGTCTAGCCCAATCCGCTCCTGCATTTTGATAAATCCATTTATTTAATTGAATAAAAAATTTAGATTCATGATCAGTTTGTAAATCTTTACCCATCATAATACCAGATTTATCTAATATGCGCGATACTAGACTAGTCCCACTTCGATGCATACCAATGACTACGAAGGGAGTTTCCATGTTACTCCGTGTTGGTTTCTATGTTAAGTTGTAACGGGTACTCTAGCAAAATTACTAGCATAAAATTACCAAATAATCAAAGACTAATAAAGCATTTACTTCAATAGCAAGTACCATTTCGACAAAATCATGATTGATATCGCTTCACTTGTATTAGGGTCTTTTCAAGATACAATGGTTGCAGCCTTTGGAGGCACTTTTGGTTGGATTATTGGACACATCATAGTTTTACTATTACTGATATCTATCTTGTGGGTCGCACAAAATCGGAATCATATTCTAAATGAATCGGGATGGGGGTATTCAAATCTTCAAGACATATCTGTAATATTAATATTAACTGGAGTTCAATATCTTATTTATGTAAATTTACTTGAATTTCCTGTAGAAGCTTCATTAGGTGTTAGTTTGTTTGTTACAATGTCATTGAGATGGCACATACTTGTCCTTGAATAATGAGGTTTTATTCCTCATATTCTTGCCCTTTTCTTCGATAATAGAAAAATCCTCCGATTATCAATATCAAGATTCCAACAGAGCCAGCAATAACTGGCACCTGTTCTTCATTAATCCCCAACTGTTCCAAAACAGAACCATTGCCTCCTAATTCAATGCCTAATCCCGATTTCTTCTTATTAATTTTTAAATCTATTTTATTGGTATTGGGGCATGAATTCGGCCTTATTTCGCCCTTTTCAATAATAACTACACATCCTTCCCAATCCTTTTCTAAATCACTTGGAGTTCCTATTCTGAAATTGCAATTCTCTCCAGAGTCTCCAGCCTCGATTTCTACCTTACAATCTCCATCTATATTTTGAAATCCATTTGGCCACGAAGAGGAGCCCATATTTTTCTCAATTAAATGAATTTGATAGGTTTTATCGCCTTCTTCATTACTTTCACAAATTATTGCCGCCGAAATAGAAATTTCATCCCCTGAATCAAACGTTCCTCCGCCTTGTCCAAACTCTGCTTCGCACGAAAGATATTCGATTATTGTGACAGAAACTTCTTCACTTTCTGAAGTACCAACAGGATATGGCACACCATTCACCTGAGAAATAGTCGCCGTCACATTAGTTAAAACCTCACCTGGAGATTCAGCTAAATCCGATTTAAACACTACTTCAAAATCAGTACTTCCTCCTGCTGCGATAGTCAATGTCCCTGGTGCTGCATTATCTAAAATACCCGAATCCACAGTAATATCAATAGTTTCCGAGAACGCTGAAGGATTTTCTACAATACAGTTTACAATGGCTGTTCTGGTTGAACTTGGCCCCGGGTTAATTTCTACCTGATCTTCACACTCAAGAGTCACCTCCGGAGCAATTTGCGCAGAAGCCGGTGAGATAAAGCCAAACATCATTGCTGAAACTAGCATCATACAAATGACGCTAGCAACTCTCGACATATTACGCCCGAGTCAACGTTCATGAATAGAATTATTGCAAATAAAAATCATTTTTTGATTAAAACTCGATTCAAAGGATTCATGACAGCACTTACTCCCGATTAGAATATGAGCGATGGGGCGGGGCAACCTCCAGTAGTGATAGTTCCCGAACAAACATCAATCACAAGTGGAACTGCGGTTCAAGAGAAATTAATAACTGCGGCTAGAGTTTTTTCTGATTTATTAAAGCCTACATTTGGCCCTAGGGGGCTGGATAAGATGCTTTACAAAACTAACGGGACAACCGCAGTAACTAACGATGGTGCTAAAATAGTAGCTGAGTTGTTAGTGAAACATCCAGCGGCCAAAATGATGGTATCTATGGCTAACACGCAAGAGGAAAACTGTGGCGATGGCGTCACTACAACTATGCTTCTTTGTGGAGCACTTCTCCAAGAAGCCAACCATTTACTAAGAAAAGGACTGCATCCTTTGACATTAGTTGAAGGTTTTAGAAAGTCTCTCGAAGTTGCAGAAGTACAAATGGAGAAAGACTCCCAAGAAATTAATGAGGAGAGATTATTGGGTGTTGCAGAAACAGCACTGACAGGAAAAGGAACAGATGGCGCATTAGATTTGTTCTCATCTATAATAGTGGAAGCACTCACTTCAATTTCTGAAATACAGGAACAACCGAAAGCAGAAAATATTGCTATGTTTAAGTCAAAAAGCGGCAGTATTAATGATTCAAAAATAATATCCGGTGTCGCATTTCGCCGAAGAGTTTTGATGGATAGCCTGCCCAACAACTTGTCCAAAGTAAAGGTGGCCGTAATATCGGGGGATATCAAAATTAGAAAAATGACTAGAACTGCCGAAATTCAAATTACTTCAGCAGATCAGTTAGATGCATTTGTTGACGCTGAGAAACGCCGAAAAAATGCTCTTGGTCAATCCTTAATAGATAGTGGCGCGAAACTTATATTATGTGGAGGAGAAATCGATAGAGACATATTACATCATTTATTTGACGAAAATATTCTTGCAATCGGCGAACTCGATTCTTCAGAAGTCGAGAATGCCGCCGCGGCAACAGGGGCCAAAGTAATAGATTCAATTTTAGATATAGGAATTGAAGATTTAGGTTTTTGTGGAAGTGTTATTTGGGAACGAAATGAAGCTAGTGATATGGTGGAAGACGTAGTTAGAATAGATGGTTGTATTAATCCAGGTTTGGTCACAATTGAAGTTGGCGGAGCGGGTGAAATAGCCACTGAGGAAATAATTCGTGGATTGCATGATGGATTAAGGGCAGTATCTCTGGCAATGAATGATCAAGAAGTATTACCGGGCGGAGGGTCAATACATATCCGAATTGCTCAATCGGTTAGAACCGCTTCAGAATCAGAACCAGGACGCTCAAGACTCGCAATGGATGCATTCGCCAGAGCAATGGAAACAATACCGGGGGCTCTAGTTGAGAATTCGGGCAATGACCCTTTAGATGGAGTACTTGAATTACGTGCAGCAACTAGAAACGAAGAGCATTTTAATGGTATAAATGCTGAAGGACACGTGTCTCTGATCGAAAGAGTATGGCACCCTAGATCAATTATTCAAGAGTCATTACAATCAGCATGCGAAACAAGTATTGGAATGCTTCGTATAGATCAAGTTATTTCATCCCGTGGAGATTGAAAGAACGAGTTACAAACACTTCAAGACTCATGCTTCCACGCATTAATATGACAACACGCCGAGCGTTGCTAAGTGTTTGGGAAAAGTCCGGAATCGTAGAACTTGGAAATGCATTATCCAAAATGGGCTGGGAAATTCTTTCAACAGGCGGAACATCTCGTAAATTAAGAGAAGCTGGAATCCCGGTAATCGATGTAAGTGATGCAACAGGCCATCCGGAATGTTTCGATGGACGTGTCAAAACACTTCATCCCGCTATACATGGAGGAATACTCGTAAGGCGCGATAGAGAAGACGATATGAGTACACTCGCCGAATTAGATTACGCTACAATTGATTTAGTGTGTGTGAATTTGTACCCATTTGAAGCCGTTGCAGCAAAGCAACCACCGGTATCAAATGCTGAATTAATTGAAATGATCGATATAGGGGGGCCAACAATGATACGTTCTGCTGCTAAAAATCATAAAGATGTGTTAGTACTAACGGATGAAAGCCAGTATCAATCGATGATTCAAGCCCTAGAAGACGTAAACGGAAATATTTCTCAAATTAGTTTAGAAACAAAACAACAACTTTCTCTTGCGGCATATCAATGCACAGCAGCATATGATACAGCTGTAAGTAATGAACTAGAAAAGAGATTTATAGGCGGACCAGTACCAAATCGAATTCATATCTCTTCTGAGAAAGGCGTCCCTCTTCGTTATGGCGAAAATCCACATCAGCCGGCTTCATTTTACCCTGCTTCTTCAGCATCGGGCGCTAAAGGTTTGGCTGCAGCTATACAACATGGAGGCAAAGCTCTCTCTTTCAATAATTA
>ENA-UZWZ01004209-UZWZ01004209.1-metagenome-genome-assembly--contig:-Day-4-25m-contig-4209_pt1 | contig 10651 bp, 10 predicted proteins | sample MGYA00260346_ERZ794906 | MGnify/ENA metagenome assembly ERZ794906 | reverse complement strand
CCTAACTTCAAATTCTAAGTGCAACTTTTTTCTGGTTAATAATACCTGATTCAAACACCGCTTGCGGTGTTTGATAATTCAGGCTCTTTCTTGGTCGATTATTCAACAAGGCGACAGCCTTGTTGACTTGCTCTTCTTTGAGGTTGTCAAATGGCATTTGCTTAGGCAGGTACTGCCTAAGCAGACCGTTAGTATGTTCGTTTAATCCCCGTTCCCATGATGAATAAGGGTTGGCAAAATAAACATCCGCCTTTAGTTGTGTGGCAATGTGTTGGTGATAAGCAAACTCTTTACCGTTGTCTGGGGTTAGTGTATGGGTGTGCTTGAGATAGGGTTTTAGTAGTTGAATAATAGCATTTGAAACCAGCGCTGCGGTTTTTCTCTTAACTGCTTTTGCTAGGAGAAGTTTGCTTTTTCTATCAACAATTGTTACCACAGCACCTTTGTGTCCTTTGCCAATGATAGTGTCAAGTTCAAAGTCACCAATTCTTGATTTATTATCAACGACCGAAGGTCGTTGGTTTATCATAACCTTATTTGGGATAATGCCTCGCTTGTCGGCTTTGCCATAACGCTTTTTGCGTTTCTTATTAGCACGGCGTAGATGTTTCCATAAGTTGCCCCCTTCTTTTTTATCTTGCAAGATGTATTGATAAATGCGTTCATGAGAGATGCTAATACTTTGATTGATTTTTAACCAACCTGATATCTGTTCAGGGCTCCATTGCAAGCTCGCCTTGCTATTAACAATCTGTTGAATATTAGAATTCCATTTTTGATATTTTGGTACTAATTGCCTTGCACAAGCAAGCCCATGGGCTTGCTTGTAGCGATAACTTCGCTTGCCTGTATTGCGGGCAAGTTCTCTAGATACAGTTGATTTGTTGACGCCAATATTATCTGCAATAAATGATTGAGTCATTCCCTGCTTCATACATTGGTAAATATGGTATCTTTGTTCTTGAGTAAGATGTTTGTATTGGTTCATTTGCGCTCCTTTTTACTAGACCTAAAAAAGAGTAAATGATACCTACGGTGTCTTGCTCTTTTTTAGGGGTAAAAGTTGCACTTAGAACTTGAATGGGCGGATCACTGGTTTTTTATTTTTTTAACTTAAAATCGTAAAAAATAATCAACTATAAAAGTCAATTTTCATTATAATATCCCGCTTATTCCTCGATAGCTCAGTTGGTAGAGCAACGGACTGTTAATCCGTTTGTCGCTGGTTCGAGCCCAGCTCGAGGAGCCATATTTTAAAAGGGTTTACTACGGTAAGCCTTTTTTTACGTCTAGTCAAATAACTAACATCTTCTCTATAAGGTCCTTTTTAAAAAAAGATGGCTCTTGAATAGCTGATTGAACATCAGTAATAAGATTAATATATAGATGATATTTAGGCTTTTTATGTTTAGATGATAATACGACAGTGCTTCAATAGTCTAATAATCACAGCTACTGTATACTTAAGCGCCATGCAGTTAACACCTAAAAACCTATATTCTTACCCGAAATTTTGGCCTGATAAAAATGGGCTTGTGCCTGCACCATTGCTACCTATGTCTCGTCAAGAGATGGAAGACTTGGGTTGGGATAGCTGCGATATTATCATCGTTACAGGTGATGCGTATGTAGATCATCCTAGTTTTGGCATGGCAATTATTGGCCGATTGTTAGAATCTCAAGGGTTTCGTGTGGGGATTATCTCTCAGCCTGATTGGCATTCAGCGGAGGCTTTTCGTCAATTAGGAAAGCCCAATTTGTTTTTTGCTGTTGCATCGGGCAATATGGATTCTATGGTGAATCATTATACGGCCGAGAAAAAGCCACGTTCTGATGATGCTTATACGGCTGGCGGTGTGGCAGGCAAACGACCTGATCGTGCGACGACCGTTTATACTCAGCGAGCCAAGGAGGCCTATAAAGGCATTCCGGTTATTATTGGTGGTATTGAAGCTAGCTTAAGACGTATTGCCCAATATGATCATTGGTCGCAAACGATTCGCCGGTCTATTTTGCCTGATTCTAAAGCAGATTTATTGCTTTTTGGTAATGCTGAGCGCGCTGTTGTTGAGGTGGCGCATCGTGTTGCAGCGGGTGAAGATATTAGGCAAATTACTGACATCCGTGGTACGGCTTATATGCGTCAAGGTATTCCTGAAGGTTGGACAGTTTTAGATTCAAGTGAGATTGACACCGACAAGAGTTTGAATCATCCGCAGACTGACCCTTATGCGGATACTGCTGCGAAGGATAAGCAGCCTTGTGGTAATGCAAATAAGCAAACTAAGCTTAATAAAATTGACCCTAATCAGGGGGCGGTTCAGGTTATCGATTTTGACCATCGGATTAAAGGGTTAAAACGGGAAAGCACGGTTATTCGTCTGCCTTCTTTTGAGCAAGTGGCAAAAGATCGTTACCTGTATGCCCATACGTCACGTGTTTTTCATTTAGAGACTAATCCGGGTAATGCTAGAGCGCTAGTACAGCGCCATGGCGAGCGTGATGTTTGGCTAAATCCACCGCCAATTCCTTTATCTATGAAAGAGTTTGACAGTGTGTTTGAGTTGCCTTATACGCGCCATCCACATCCTGCTTATGGTGATTTAAAAGTTCCAGCTTTTGATATGATTCGTTATTCGATTAATATTATGCGGGGTTGTTTTGGTGGCTGTACTTTTTGCTCTATTACTGAGCATGAAGGGCGCATTATTCAAAGTCGTTCAGAGGATTCAGTGATTCAAGAGATTGAAACAATTCGTGATACTGATAAAGATTTTAAAGGCAATATTTCTGATTTGGGTGGTCCAACGGCCAATATGTACCGCCTGCAGTGTAAAGATACTAAAATCGAATCTGCTTGCCGTCGATTGTCTTGTGTATATCCTGGTATTTGTCCAAATCTGGGGACAAATCACAAGCCACTCACTAAATTGTACCGACGTGCGCGCAAACTAGAGGGTGTTAAGCGTGTGTTTATTGCCTCGGGTCTGCGCTATGACTTGGCCGTTCGTGACCCGGAATATATCAAAGAATTAGTGACTCATCATGTAGGTGGGCGTTTAAAAATTGCACCTGAACATACTGAAGATGATACGTTATCAAAAATGATGAAGCCGGGTATTGGCTCTTACCATCAATTTAAGAAACTGTTTGACCGCTATTCTAAAGAAGCGGGAAAAGAACAATACTTAATCCCTTACTTTATTTCCTCTCACCCTGGAACCAGTGACAAAGACATGCTAAATCTGGCGCTTTGGTTAAAACGTAACGATTTTAAGCCCGATCAAGTGCAAGCCTTTATCCCTACCCCTATGGCAATAGCCTCTGCGATGTATCATAGTGAATTAAACCCATTGAAAAAGATTACACGAAAATCAGAATCAGTAAAAACCCCACGTAGCGGGCAGCAACGAAAATTACATAAAGCCTTTTTGCGCTATCATGATCCTAAAAATTGGGATGTTTTACGTAAAGCATTAAAGCGAATGGGGCGTAGTGACTTGATCGGTAATGGGGAGGATTGTTTGCTGCCTTATTCTGGCACTGGAGATACTTTTAAAAAGCCTTGTTCACGAAAAAATAACCATGATTTTCATCACCGTATTGCCGTAAAAAAGTTCAAAAAAATTAAAAGAAAGCGATAGATTTTTTTGCTCAAAAAGAACTTTATTATTTATAAAAATAGCAATTAAATTATAATGGAAATCTTAGGATTGCTTCAGCACCATCTTTTTTCATAAAGCGATTTTTAAGCGTCACAGAGCCACCATGAAGGTTCATAATTTTCTTTACAAAACGCAATCCTAAGCCATTACCACGCTTTCCAGTGTCTGGGCGAGCCACGCTGTAAAAACGTGTAAATATTCGACTTTTGGCATAATCAGGGATGCCCTGACCTTCGTCCAGCACTTCGATTTGAACAAAACGATTGGCTTCTTGAGCATTAATTTGAATGCTACTGCCATTGGGTGTAAATGAAATGGCATTATCAATGATATTGCTAATCGCTTGTTCGGCTAAAATCACTTCTACATTTATTTTGCTGTCGCTTTCAATGTCAAATTTCATATTGATACTTTTGGCTTTAATGGCGCCTTTACGCGTTGGTGAATGTAATACATTTTTTATTAAGCGTTTGACACTAACCTTTTCAATGTTATCAAGTGTGTCTCTACGCTCTAATTTTGATAAGTCTAAGATGCGACTAACCAATAAGTCCATTCGATTATTTGCATCTAAAATATTTTTGATAAAATGTGTTCTTTGTTCGTCATCCATTGGCAAAAGCAAGTTTTCAGCTGTTAAGCGAATACCCGTGATAGGGGACCGGATTTCATGCGCCATGATTGAAATAAATTCTTCAATGTATTCTTTATCTTCAAGCTCAGCACGTAATTTTTCAATGGCTTTGGATAGGTCAGAAAATTCTACTTGTCGAATGTTTGGTGAAGCAACATTTTCACCTTTAGATAAGCTCGTGGTGTATTTGATCAACTTATTGGTGGAGCGAGATACCATCAAACTGATACCCGCACCAAACAGCAGCGATATTAAAAAGATAACGCTTGCATAATATTTGAGTTGCTCTTCTTGGGTGACGGAAAAAGCTCTAAGTTTAGAGGCTTGTTTGACTACTGTCAATGAGCCAAATCTAACACCTTTGTGATAGATTGGCGCTGCCACATAAAAAGCTTTTTCTTCAGAGGAGGGGTTTGCATTGTCCCGATCATAAGCACTAGATCTAGAGCCGTATTTGCCTTGAAGGGTTAGATATACATCGTTATCCTTGGAGAAATCTTCCCCTACATAACGCCCAGTAGAATCATAAATAACCTGACCTTTTAAATCAGCGATATAGATTTGTAGCGAGGCTTTATTTTTAGCAACATTATAAATTTTTGCATCAAACTGTCGGCTCAGATAATTAGAAACAATCTGATCAAATTTTTCAATGTTGATTTGGTCGTTTTCAATATCAAAAGTTAGCGATTGTGCCAATAAATTAGCCGTATCAATCATCACCTCTTCAGCGGCTTTATCAATGCCTTTACTGAGTTTGTTGGGTGCATTACCCGTTAAATACCAAGCGATACCACTACTAATCACCAAATAAGAAATAAAAACCTTGACGCCAAGCGTGGGTCTAAATAAACTCATAACACCAGACTATAACCCAAACCTCTATGGGTGGTAATGTACTCGGAATCTTTTTCAATTTTAGCCAATGCTTTTCTAATGGATTTAATATGTGTGTTGATGGTGGCTATATCAGAGCCAATTGGACCATCATGAATAACACTTAATAGCGCTTGACGAGTAAAAATTCGGTTGGGGTTTTTAACAAGATGTGTCAATATTTTGCATTCAGCAGGGGTTAGCATTAACCTCTGCCCTTTAAAAGACAGCTGCTGTAGCGCTTCATTAAAATTAAACACTGAATTGTTTTTTTTAACTTCAGACTTTGACCTTCTTAAGATGGCTTTTATTTTTGCAATAATAATTCTTGGACTGTCTGAACCACTTTCTTTGACAATATAGTCATCTGCCTCATGCCCCTCAAGTGCCAATACTTGGTCTTCTGATTCACCACGGGCGGTCAGAATAATAACCGGTGTGTCTGATTGTTTGCGAATAATCCTAAGCACATCAAAACCATCAATATCGGGTAAGCCAATGTCGAGTAAAACTAAACATATATCATGATGCTTAAAATAATCCAGTGCCTCGCCACCTGTTGTAAACCATTGGCATTTAAAGCCACTATTTTCCAGTGCAAATACCAATGCCTCTGCAATGGTGCTGTCGTCTTCAACAATCAAAATATCTATCATAATAGGTGATATGTTTTTTTCTGAGATGTGCGTATTGTAATTCATAAAATACCTACCGCAAACCATCTTCACCTAATCTTCATCAAATCTTCATTTATAAAACATTTGACATTTATTATTAAACTCTAAACTGTGTTCATTGTCTTTAGCAACTCAAAGAAAAAACCTGATGCGTAAACTCCTCCTCTTAGCTATGTTTACCAGCGGTGTGATGGCCAATTCAACCTTATATATTGGTGATAAGGTCAAAATACCCATGCGTTTGGATGATTCGATTACTAAAGGCAATATTATTACAAGGTTAGGCGTTGATACGCCAGTTACTTTAATTAAAAAACAAAGCAATGGTTGGAGTCATGTTGAATACCAGGATAAACACGGCTGGATCATTAGCAGGTATTTAACCAGCGACAACCCCTCTAAACCTTCAAATGGAAAAGTTAAACAGCAAGCACAACAAATTAGCAAGCTAAAACAAGTTGTTGTTGAGTTGGAGCAAGCACTTAATCAGCAACAACAGTCTATTGGTGCATTAAAAACAGAGTCTGCCAAATACAATACACAAGCGTTAGAGTTGAATAAACTGCATAAGAAGATAAGCAGTGTTAATCAGATTAATGCAGATTTAACAAGCCAGGTGAAGTCCCTAAAAAGCCAGAACGCTGCCACACACAGTACTGATTTTTTAACCATTATTTCGACTCTAATGTTGTTTGTGGGTTTGGCAGTAGGTTACTTAATGAGCAGAGCCAAGGCAAACAGAAACAATATTTATAGAATTTAAAGAACCTCAGAAACAACTATCATCCCCTTTTTTTTGATAGTTGAGGTACCCGACCAAGGTCAATAGCACCCCTTCATTGTTATTGCCCAAGGTCACCTTATTATAGAAGTGTGATATGAAAGAGCCAATGAAACAAAAAATATTATTTAAAAGTTTTAAAAAACCTTAGCTGTCAAATTAACTTAGCAGGTAAAAAATCATGAAAAAACATAAGTGGTCTATGTATTAAGTTCTTCATTGATTAGCAAATAGGATGTTTTATAAGGGTTATCAATTTGATCTTTGACTATTTTTATTATTTAAATATCAAATAAAAAACACATAAAAATAACAAATAAAGTATGGCTTTTTATGTCTGATAAAATGCTCAAATGAATTCAAAAAAATTATTGATTACTGGTGGTGCGGGTTTTATTGGTTCGGCGGTTATTCGGCATATTATTGATAATACGCAGCATAGCGTTGTTAATGTTGATAAGCTCACTTATGCGGGCAATTTAGAGTCACTTGCTACGATTGAGAGCAGCGATAGATACGCCTTTGAGCAGGTGGATATTTGTGATGCGCAAGCAATCAAACAAGTATTTTCTGAGCATCAGCCAGACATTGTGATGCATTTGGCTGCTGAGTCACATGTGGATCGCTCGATTGATGGACCGGGTGAATTTATTCAAACCAATATTGTTGGTACTTATGTATTGCTTGAAGCCGCCAGAAGTTATTGGACAAATCTAACTGACAGCAAAAAAGAAAATTTCAGATTTCATCATGTATCCACTGATGAGGTGTATGGTGACTTAGAAGGTGTTGATGATTTGTTTACTGAAGACACACCTTATGCGCCAAGTTCGCCTTATTCTGCGGCTAAAGCCAGTTCAGATCATTTGGTGCGTGCGTGGCAACGCACCTTTAAATTTCCAACATTGATTACCAATTGCTCTAATAATTACGGGCCCTACCAGTTCCCAGAAAAATTGGTGCCATTGGTGATTCTCAATGCCTTAGAGGGTAAAGAGTTACCTATTTATGGGGATGGCACACAAATCAGAGATTGGCTGTATGTGGATGACCATGCTAGAGCGTTGTTGCACGTTGCGTTAAATGGTGAAATTGGCGAGACCTATAATATTGGTGGACATAACGAGATAAAGAATATTGATGTGGTTAAAACCATTTGCGCGATTCTCGACGACTTGGTACCAAGCCAACATAACAATATTGCAAAATATGAACAACTGATTAGGTTTGTGGATGATAGGGCAGGCCACGATGTGCGCTATGCAATTGATGCCAGCAAAATCAAAGAAGAACTCAATTGGACACCAGATGAAACCTTTACAACTGGTATTAAAAAAACACTTGAGTGGTATTTGGCTAATAGTGTTTGGTGTGAACGTGTCAAAGACGGCAGCTATCAAGGCGAGAGATTGGGTTTGATTAAAAATGGATAAAGTCAATATTATCTGTATGAAGTGGGGCGATAAGTTCCCAGCAGAATACGTGAATCGCTTATACGGGATGGTGAGTCGTAATTTATCGTTGCCCTTTCGGTTTGTGTGTTTTACTGAAAATGGAAAGGGTATTCGTAGTGAGGTAGAAATTCAACCACTGCCAGAGTTAGATTTGCCCAGTAATGCGCCTGAGCGAGGTTGGCGTAAACTCACGGTCTTTAAAAAAGATTTTGGTGGCTTAAGTGGCAAAGCTTTGTTTTTAGATTTGGATGTGGTGATTGTTGATAGTATTGATGATTTTTTTACCCTTAAAGGGGATTTTTTAATTGCACATGATAAGAAAAATCCCAAAAAAATTGAAGGAAATTCTTCGGTATTTCGTTATGAAATTGGGCAATATCCAGAGATTTTGCGTTATTTTGAAAACAATGCCGAGCAAGTGAAAAGCGAAGTTCGCCATGAACAGGCTTATCTGTCACGCGAGATTCACAAGTTAGGAAAACTTCAGTATTGGCCAGATGATTGGGTGCCAAGTTTTAAGTATCGCTGCTGTCCATCATGGTTTAAATCTTGGTTTCAAGCGCCTTTTATCCCCACAGGCGCAAAAGTGGTTCTGTTTCACGGTCTGCCAAATCCACCTGAAGCCATTAAAGGCATCAGTGGCAAATGGTATCGACACATTCAGCCTAGCCCTTGGATTGAGAATTACTGGAAAAGTTAATGGGTAAAAGAGATAAAACACGATTTGAAAAATGGTTTTCACTGTCACGTCATCAAAGGCGTTCTGGCGCTAAAGTGTTGTCATCACTAATTTCAAATGACTTTGCTTCTCAAAAAACACAAACTTTGCCAGAGGGTGAAATTGTTTATACACATGGCAGTTCAAACAATCTAGAAGCGCATTTTGATGCTTTAAAAAACGAATTTTCAGGGCAAAGCGAACTTTGCTACACCCACGCTAAAATTATTGTCTTAATTCGGCGTGAGTTTGAAGTTGCCAATCATTTTGCATTGTTTGAGCAACTTTGGCAGCAAGAAAAAAATTCCTACTCGAGAACCTTAACACACGCTGGTTAATGGCAGCGGCAGATACTTTTGCAGATTATTCGCAGGATGATGCAGTCAAAAGTTTATCCATTGCCTGCGCTTGTTTGCTTAACACGGTTAAGATTGAAGAATCAGAGCGATTTTTAACCAATGCTGAGACTTGTCAAGACGACAAGGAAAAACAAACCCAATTGGATAAAGAGCAACGATTTGCTTTATTTGATGGTACCTCGGTATTTAAATTTGGTACTGATGATACGCTTAGAAATATGCGTTGGCGCCTTGATAAGGTGGCAAAAATTAATGTTGCTGGTGAGATTTTGCTTGAGATTTTTAAGCGTTTGCAAACCTTTGATACGGTTTATAAGCGTGCAAAAGACAGACATCAGCGTGATAAGACAAGTTGGTGGTAGCCTTTTCAGTGTTTGATTAAAATTGGATTTGAGTTATAATAAAAGGGGAGTTAATCTTTTAATAGTGGAGCATTTTATGAACAGCGCAGAAATATTAAACGAAGTGATCAATCTTAAAACAACAGAGCGTTTTATGATAGTTGAGGAAATACTTAAAAGTTTGGATGAGCCAGATGCAAAGCTGGATAAAATTTGGCTGGATGAGGCGCAAAAGCGCCTGAATGCATATCGCAATGGCAAAGTGAAAGTTATCCCGATGGAAGAAATTTTTTAAGTGAAAATTTTTTATTCGAGTTATGCTAAACAAGAATTATTTGATGCAATAGATTTTTACGAACTTGAGCATATTGGTCTGGGTAAGGAATTTAAGTTGGCAATCCAACAGGCTTCTCTTAGAATTTTAAATCACCCCTTGGCTTGGTCTGTAGAAAAAGGCGATATTAGAAAATACTTGTTGCATAGATTCCCTTATAAAATTTTGTATTCAATTGAGGCGGATCATATTTTTATTATCGCTATTGCTCATCAACACAGAAAACCAGATTATTGGCAAGAATAAAACATGAATGTCATTGTCATTAGCCTTCTTAGTGCAGCGCAGCGTCGAGCATTTCAACAAACACAAATGGACAAACTTGAACTAGATTTTGAGTTTTTAGATGCTACTTCGATTGACGATATAAACGAAACAACTTACAAAAAACACGCTAAAGACTGGCAACGCCCGTTAAAAAAGACGGAAATTGCTTGTTATTATTCACATCAAAGCGCTTGGGAAAAAGTGATTCAAAACAATGAGCCGGCATTGATTTTAGAAGACGATGCTTTGTTGTCAATATGTACACCAAAAATACTTGCGGATTTAGCCAACAAAAAAGACAGTGATTTAATCAGTCTTGAAAATAGGGGTAGAAAAAAATTTGTGGCTAAAACGGGCGAAGACATCGTTTGTGAATCAAAACTTTTTAGACTTTATCAAGATAGAACGGGTGCGGCAGGGTATGTACTCTACCCAAGTGGCGCTAAAAAATTGCTTGTATGCGAGCGAAAAAAAGGCATTGCATTGGCGGATGCGCACATCACAGCTTGTTACAGTATTAAAGCCCATCAAGTAGAGCCAAGTCC
>ENA-UZWZ01002986-UZWZ01002986.1-metagenome-genome-assembly--contig:-Day-4-25m-contig-2986_pt1 | contig 10672 bp, 9 predicted proteins | sample MGYA00260346_ERZ794906 | MGnify/ENA metagenome assembly ERZ794906 | reverse complement strand
TTCCTTTAGCTCATAGAGACCGGGTTGGTATAGCTCTGCCTGATAACCCAAGGCCGCCGGTGTGATCAAGTTGGAATAAAAGATGTCACTTAACAGAGGGTAGAAAAGTGTCGCGAACCAGACAAGGTAACCAAGCAGCATGCCGGCTAGCAGACCTGCCTTGTTTGCCCCACGCCAGTAAAATGCGCCAAAGAGACCAGGTACGAACTGTAGCACTGCGACAAATGCAACGATGCCAAGGCTCGTCAGATTTTGACCCTCAGCAAGAAGTTTATACATACAATAAGAGAGGAAAATAATACCCGCAATAAGCACCCTGCGGGCATAGAACATCAGTGAGTACACATTGACCCCGGGCTTAGGTGTGTAAAGCGGCAGGAAAACGTGATTCAAGATCATAGATGAAAGCGCAAGTGTCGTGACGATGAGAACGCCGCTTGCCGCTGCCAGACTGACAACAAACGCAAGGATCGTAATTTCCCGGTTCTCTGCCGTCAGACCTAATCCCAACACATGGAACTCGGCCGGGGTTTGTGCGCCGAGGTATGTTGCTGCCCACAGTATGGGTGGAATGCAGGCGCTTAGACATAGCATGTATGCAGGGAATCCCCAGCGAGAGTCATTCAGCAAATTGTTGTCTTCGTTTTCGGTGATCAGTATGTGGTACACATGCGGCATTGCGACGGCTGCAGCAAAAAACAGAAGCAGTAATGTCCTTGATGGCCCGGTTGCGAGTGTATTGTCGAGATAGTGCTCTGCGAGGTTCTGAGTGAGCCAGGCATTCATGTTATTCAAACCACCAAAAACCTCACTAATCGCGTATATCGCGATCGTAATTAGCGCAACGAGTTTGATGATTGATTCCAGCCCCATCGCAACAACCAAGCCCTGGTGTTTGTCTCGGGTAGACAGATGCATCGCGCCAAACAGAATGGCAAAAAGCGTCATTGTGCTGCAAAAGACGATGGCCAATACGTCTTCGCTGAACTCCTGGTTCAACAGGTGAACTGTTGTTGAGACTGCATGAATCTGCAGCGCAATGAGAGGTAGCAGTCCGATCAGCATAAATACGCTGACGACGCCGCCAACCCAGGGTGCAGGGTATCGAAACGCGAAAACATCGGCTATTGAACCCAGCTTGTGAGTCAGAGCGATTCTGCAGATGGGTGCAAGTAGTATGGGTGCCGCAACAAAAGCAGCGCTTGCACCAAGGAAGTAGAGCATGTAGCTGGCGCCATACTGTGACGCAAGACCCAGGGTGCCGTTAAAGCATATAGTGCCGGCGAATACACCTAATGCGAGTACTCGAGTTAATCTATGATGGGTAAGTGCTCTTGGCAACAGTCCTATTTCAGTCGCATAGGCGGAGCCAAATAATACCGTTAGATAGATAAAGCCAATGGAGAAGAGTTGGGTGATTGAAAACGTCATGATATCAGTTTGGCGGCTTGCCACCCGGTCTTAAGGCCCAGCCAAGTGCTAACAGAGAGATAACGCCGGGTAGATAGTAGCCATACCAATTAGCGACATGCTCACTTTCTTGCCAGCTCGGAATCTGCGGGCTAAAAACAAAAAACCCAAGGATCACAAAAATAATGGTTCGTTCGATGAGCATAAGAACTCCAGTCGCAACGTGACACAAATAGCGGTGGTCTAGTCGCTAATGTAAAGGAAAACAACCACTTTACTCCCACGCTAAGCGGGGGTCCAGACGGTTGATCTCGCTGGGATCATGTCGGGCTGCCAGTTTTCGATTGCCCAGTTCAGTAATATTTGTACATTGTCGGTGTCTGGTGGAGATGTCTGACCTAGACATAGAAGCGCATCTCGAATTGTTTTTTCAGGTTTTTTGATCGACACCGGCGCTGCATGCGCCTGTTTGCTCAGCTTTTTGTGATCGGCACCAAGGATCACGGGAAAGTGGCCGTATCTGACAGATTGGTAGCCCAGTGCCTCGATAATACATAGTTGTCGCGGTGTCGAATCGAGTAAATCGTCACCTCTGATAATATCGGTGACGTTCTGGTACTCATCGTCTACTGCAACCGCAAGTTGATAGGCGGTTCTGCCGTCCCGCCTCCGAACGATAAAATCACCAACCGTGTTGTTTAGGTCAAAGATATGAGATCCACTGATTCTGTCGTTGAAAGTGGCGATTTTTTGGGGAACTCTGAGTCTGATCGCGCACGCGCCCGTCGCACTTTCTTCGAGGCGTTTCTCTCGGCAATTGCCAGGGTAAACGCCGCGAATTGACTTGCGTGAACAGGTGCAAACAAACACCATGTCTTTCTTGCGGAGTTCGTTTAGCGCTTCGTCATAAGCGTCTTGGCGGGTGCTCTGATAAAGAGGCACCCCATCCCAGATCAAGCCCAGGGTTTCCAACTGCCGCTTTATCGTGTCAGGCGCTGACGGATCCTCACGTGGAGGATCAAGGTCTTCAATTCGAAGTAGCCAGCTGCCGTCTTTGCTGCGTGCATCTAGCCAACTGGCGAGTGCTGCAACGAGGGAACCGAAATGGAGAGGGCCGGTAGGTGAGGGTGCAAACCGGCCGATGTATTTCCGAGTACTGGTTTCAGAGGCATCTACCGCCGTCATAAGTCAGCCCTCGAATGACATTCAATCAACCGTGAATTTGCTTTTCCTTAATTTCATCTAGCGTCTTACAATCGATACATTGAGTCGCAGTAGGTCTTGCTTCGAGCCGTTCTACGCCAATTTCTATGCCGCAGGAATCGCAATAGCCGTAGTCATCCTGATCGATCAAGTCTATTGTGCTGTCGATCTTTTTGATGAGCTTGCGTTCGCGATCTCTGGTCCGAAGTTCCAGTGAAAACTCTTCTTCCTGCGTCGCTCTGTCCGCGGGATCTGGATCGTTTGCGGCGACGTCCTTCATGTTACTGACAGTTCTGTCGACTTCTTCCATTAACTGGCGTTTCCATTGCAGCAACAGATCTTTAAAGTGCGCGCGCTGGGGCTCGTTCATGTAGTCTGCATCAATGCTTTTTGGCTTTGCCTCAACCTCGGCCAAGTCTCGTAGCGTTTGAGCCGCGCTTCGATTGGTGATGATGGTAGTAGGCTTTTTTACGCCACTTGTCTTTGTTGTAGCTCTAACAGTTGGCTTAACTGTTGTCGTTTCTGCTTTTTTTCCTTTCGCACCTGCGGCAGATTTCTTGCGGGGTGCTTTTGCTGCTGCTTTCAACGTTGTGTTTACCTTTTTACTGGACACGCTCTTTTTTGGGGGTGTCGGTGTTACTTTAGTTGCCTTTGATTTCTCAACGGGTTTCGATTTTGACGCTTTTTTTGCTGAAGTCTCTGCCTGAACTTTAGTCTTTGTCTTCACCTTGGGTTTCGGTTTTTCGGTTTTTTCTACTGCAACCGCTTTCTTCTTGACGGGTGCCTTTTTGGTTGGTGCTTTTTTAGCCGGTGCCTTTTTGATGGGTGTTTTTTTAACAGGTGCCTTTTTGACGGGTGCCTTTTTGGTTGGTGCTTTTTTGACCGGTGCCTTTTTAGTGGGTGCCTTTTTAGTTGGTGCTTTTTTGGCCGGTGCCTTTTTAGCTGGCGCCTTCTTAGCAGGTGTTTTTTTGGTCGCTTTCTTCACGGCTGGCTTTTTTGCAGTGGGCTTCTTTACCGCCGCTTTCTTTTTAGCAATCTTGGTTCCGACATTACTCTTGCTCTTGGCCGCGCTCTTTTTTACTGCTGGCTTCTTACTTGGCTTAGCTGGACTTTTCTTGGTTGCGGTTTTGGCGGTCGCTTTTGACTTTGCGACCGTTTTTGCTTTTGGCTTTGTTTTGGCGGTCTGCTTTGCACTGGCCTTTGCTTTGACGGGTGCTTTTGCAGGTGTCTTTGCTTTGGCTTTAGCCTTTTTCACAGGGGCTTTTTTGCTTTTTGCTGCCATAGTCTTCTTCCGATTATCTTTGTGGACAAATGCCTTGGGAAAATCAAGCAGCGAACACTACCAGAACATTCGCTGTTCGCCAAGCATCAATTTGGCCCATTTCGCTCCCCCTGCTTACCAGAATCAAAGTGGATGTCTTCCCGTAAATAGCAGTGTCAGATGTAATATTCGAATTCAGGGTTCAATAATTAATAGCCGATGCCTGTATAGTGCCGGAAACAGTGGAATTGTCGTAATCTGACAGAGTTGAGATTGTCTTTAGATAGGCTAAAAAGCGGGAAGAAAAGGGAAGATGCAAGAGGAAAACAGCGTTAAGTACGCAGAGAGGGTGAGAAAGATTGAACCCTTTCGTGTGATGGATATCGTAGCCCGTGCAGCGGCACTGGAGGCCGACGGGCATGATGTTGTGCATATGGAAGTGGGTGAGCCAGATTTCCCTACGCCTGGAGCAATCGTGAAAGCGGGGCAAAAAGCACTGACTGCCGGTAAAACGAAATATACCACGGCGCAGGGATTGCCAGAGCTGCGCGAGTGTATCAGTCAGCAGTACATGGATTGGTACGGTATTTCCGTAGATCCCAGTCGTATTTTCGTCACTACGGGCGGATCAGCGGCACTTCTGTTAGTGACCGCAATGTTGCTTAACGTCGATGAAGGCTTCTTGATGACCGATCCTGGGTATCCTTGCAACAGGCACTTTTTACACGCCTTTGAAGCAGAGCCCCAGCTAGTGCCTGTCACCGCGGATGATCATTTTCAACTGACACCGGCGCTGATCGAGCGACATTGGAAAGATAACACCCGCGGCGCGCTGATTGCCTCTCCTGCAAATCCGACTGGCGCCGTAATTGCCCGAAAAGATTTGGAGCAGATAGCCAACGCGATTAAAGAGCGTAATGGTTATTTGGTTGTCGATGAAATCTACCATGGACTTGTTTATGGTGACGTGGCGCAAGATTCAGTTTTGTCGATTGACCCCTCGGCCTTCGTAGTGAACAGTTTTTCGAAATATTTTGGTATGACTGGATGGCGTCTAGGTTGGATGGTTGTCCCACCCGACGCAGTAAAAATCGCTGAAAAATTGTCTCAAAACCTGTTTATATGTCCTTCGAGTGTTGCGCAGTACGCCGCCCTAGGTGCTTTTAGCACTGATGCGAAAAATGAGATGGAACGGAATAAAGCGGAGTTTAAAAAAAGAAGAGATTTTTTGGTGCCTGCGCTAAGGAAGCTGGGATTCGGTGTGCCGCTGATGCCTGAGGGCGCTTTTTATGTATATGCAAAACTTCCGGCAGGACTTGGCAGCAGCGAGGCGTTTGCGCAGTCTTTATTGGAGCAGCATCATGTCGCAATTACACCGGGAACTGACTTCGGCACCTACCTCGCCGAAGATTATGCGCGCTTTAGTTATTCTCAGGACCTTGAAACCCTGAAAAAAGGGGTAGAGAGAATAACCCTTGCGCTGGAGCGTAATCGTGGAATTTGAAGCTGCGCTGGAACATGGTATTTTGCTGCGAAGATACAAACGCTTTCTTGCAGATATTGAACTGGATGATGGCAGTCGGCGAACCATCCACTGCCCGAACACTGGTTCAATGAAGAACTGTGCGAATCCGGGGGACGAGGTCTGGTTTTCCACATCGGATAATGCCAAGCGCAAGTATCCCAATACCTGGGAAATCAGCCGTACGCCAATAGGGCATTTTATTGGCATTCAATCCGCGAGGGCGAATGCCATTGTGAAAGAAGGTCTGGGAAACGTGCCTGAGGTTCGAGGCTACGGTGCCGTGCAAAGTGAAGTGAAATACGGGGCAGAAAATAGCCGTATTGATCTATTACTCAGTGAGCACCCAAACAAACCGGATTGCTACATNNGAAATAAAAAGTGTGACGCTGCTGGACGAGTCCATCGCTAAGGGGTTGGGGCGGTTTCCAGATGCGGTCACAGCGCGAGGTACTAAACACCTGCGCGAACTTATTGAAGTCGTTAGAGAGGGCCATCGAGGCGTGCTTTTCTTCTGTGTTCAGCATACAGGCATCACTCGGGTTGAGCCTGCCCGCGATATAGATCCGCTTTACGCAGAGACCCTGGTTGCTGCTCGTGAAGTGGGTGTGGAAGTTTATGCTTACAGCACGAAATGTTCACAGGAAGGTATTGTGCTGGGACATCCGATGCCCTTTTTGGAAAGTGTTTGAATGCGCTGGTTAATGAAATCTCCTGTGCTACTGATTACGCTAATGCTGTCTACAGCATTGATGCTCTGTGTCGGCGCCACGGAGATTTTGCTGTTAGATTTATTGANNCAGGGATTGTTCCGAAACCCTCTGGCAGACCCTGCCCTTATCGGCGTGTCCAGCGGAGCAGCACTGTTTGCTGCGGGGTATATGGTGCTTGATCTTCATACCACTGCTTTTGGTTTGCTAGGGGTTAGTGGCAGTGCATTTGTCGGAGGATTGTTGATTTCGTGGCTGGTGCTTGAGATTGGTAAGCGAAGTGGCACCGTTTCAAGCATGTTGCTTGCCGGTATCGCTTTCAATTCAATTGCGATAGCCGGGGTCGGGTTGTTCTCATATTTATCTTCAGATCTTGAGCTGCGATCGGTGACCTTTTGGGCCCTGGGCAGTTTCAATGGCGCGGATTGGACCGGTGTTTCAATTGCGTTGATTATTCCTGCGGCGATCGTTTTGTTGATGAGAGAAAGTAGAAACCTCAATGCCGTAACCCTTGGAGATAAGGAAGCTTACTACCTCGGCATTGATATCACTCGTTTACGTCAGCGAATCGTCGTATTGACGGCTGTTATTGTTGGGGTGGGTGTCGCGCTGACCGGTATTGTGGCGTTTGTAGGTCTGGTTGTTCCGCACCTTATTCGCTTGACGAGCAGCTCGAACCATTCAGTTGTCATTCCTGGCTCAGCCTTGCTCGGCGCTATTCTTGTGCTTTTGGCCGATGGTGTTGGTAGAAGTATCATTTCGCCTGCAGAACTACCCATAGGGATACTAACAGCGCTGTTAGGCGGACCATTTTTTGTCTATCTGATTATGCGTCAGAAAGGGAAGTTAGGCATTTGACGCTTAAATTGAGACAGTGTTGTTTTAGTGTTGGCAGCCAACGGTTGCTGGAGGATGTATCGGCGACAATCCCGAGTGGTTGTGTCACTGGTATTTTAGGTGCGAATGGTGCTGGAAAAACGTCGCTTGTGCACCTCGCGGCAGGGTACGAAAAAGCGCAGTCTGGTTCTATCTGCCTTGACGCGATTGACCTGAAATCATGGTCGCGCGAGGAGCTGGCAAAAAAGATTGCCGTATTACCGCAGACCGCTACGCTGGATTTTCCCTTTAGTGTTGAAGAGGTTGTGCTGATGGGCAGAATTCCCCATCAAAGCGATGAAGCAACAAACCGCGCGCTAGTAGCTAAGGTATTAAGTTTGTTCTCGTTGACTGACTTCGCTCAGCGGCCCTATACCTCGCTCTCAGGCGGCGAAAAGCAGAGAGTACAGATTTGCCGCGTTGTCAGCCAAGTCATTGATGACCTGAGTCACGCACATTTACTTTTCGACGAACCGATAGCGCCTCTGGATATCGCTCACCAGGTTGCATTTTTTAGATTAGTCCGTGGTTTCGCCGCGCAGGGTACAGCGGTTGGACTGGTGTTGCACGATATTGAACTGGCGTGTCAGTTTTGCGATGAAATCATTCTGATGAGTGCGGGAAAGATTCTGGGCGCCGGTAAGCCTGCTGCGGTTATCACTTCAGACTCGATTCAACAGGCATTTGATGTATCGGCGACCGTTACAAAAGGACCCGCAGGTGCAATACAGCTGATTTTTGCAGACTAGCGCCTGCTCGTCTGTTTGGTCACCGTACTGTTTCTAACGCCGATGCGTTTAGTAGCGAGTGGTCGTCTTGTGCAGGATGAGTCGCGTCAGTAATACGTTGGCTATGACGATTTTAGGTTCTTTTATCGGCTAGGCGTTAACAGCATGGTTGAAGTCTGCCGGCCGACATCCTAATCTTCATCTAATATTTTGGTTCGGTTTTCCGAGAGACAACCTAAGCACATGGTTCACGGGTTTATTTTAACGAGGCAGTGGACAGAAACGGCTGAGGGACAAAGTCTGGTCTTCTGGGCAGCCACCTGCGAAGGGCCGGTTCGAATAACCATGGAAGATCAGGAATCCATCTTTTTCCTGCCCGATAACCTGATTCTTCGCGCTGAAAATATTTTGAAAGGTGTGGTCTCTTGGCGGCACCAGCTGATTAAACTCAAGGACTTCCAAAGTACCCCCGTTCACGCCTGTTATTTTAGGAATCAGCGTGATCTTAATGTCGCCAGATCCAAACTCTCGGCCAAACAAATAGTTGCGCTCGAAGCGGATGTTCGTCCAACTGATCGCTTTTTGATGGAGCGGTTTATTAATGGAGCGCTGTCGATTTCGGGCACCTCGATTCAAGAAGGCGTTGATTCCCCGACCGGCGTTAGCGCCTACCAATCGTTTATAGACCCGCAACTCGCCCCGGTGAACTTCACGCCGACGCTAAAAATAGCGTCTCTGGATATTGAAACTTCATATTCTGAGAACGTGCTTTACTCGATCGCGGTGGCTGGTCAGGGTTTTCAGGCCGTCTTTATGATCGGTGACGATATCGCGGGTCAGCCAGAGTATCTGGAGTTTTTGGTCGATGAGCGTGCGCTAATACGGCGCTTCTTATCTTGGTTCGCTGAGGTTGATCCGGATGTGATCATTGGCTGGAGCGTGGTTGCGTTTGATTTGCATTTTCTTGAACAAAGATGCCAAGCGCTCAACATTGACTTCCGTCTTGGTCGTGGCGGCGAGACTGTGCACTGGCGAACTAATCAGCAGCGTCAGGACAGAAATTATGCGTTGGTGCCCGGACGGGTTGTGCTTGATGGCATTGAAATGTTGCGCACTGCAACTTGGTCATTCGAGAGTTTTGCTTTAGATTTTGTTGCACGCGAACTACTGGGCAGAGGCAAGCTGGTCGACAACGTAGAAAGTCGAGCAAGTGAAATTCAAGATATGTTTCGAGAAGATAAGCTGAAATTGGCAGCTTATAATCTTGAGGATTGCCAGCTTGTTGTTGAAATTTTTGAATCGACCGAACTGATGGCGTTTAGCCTTGAGCGGGGAAGGTTAACCGGTCTTGAGTTGGACCGGCCCGGTGGGTCTGTCGCGGCATTCGATTACCTTTATTTGCCTCGCCTGCATCGCAAGGGCTTTGTTGCGCCGGTGGCCGATCTTGAACAAAGCATCAGCAGCCCGGGTGGTTATGTGCTTGATTCCAAACCCGGCATATTTGAAGACGTCGTGTTGCTCGACTTTAAGAGTTTGTATCCCAGCATTATTCGAACCTTCCATGTAGACCCGCTGGCGATGATCGTCGCAAGTGAAGAGAGCGATCCCATTCCCGGCTTTAAGGAAAGCCAGTTTTCCCGTGATAATTACATTCTTCCAGAGATTATTGAGAATCTCTGGGACGCACGGGATCAGGCAAAAAAGCTGAAAAAGACAGCGATGTCCCAGGCCATTAAAATCATCATGAATTCATTCTATGGTGTGATGGGAACAACGGGATGTCGTTTTTTCGATCCCAAACTGGCAAGCTCGATTACCCTGCGCGGACATGAAATACTGCAAACGACGAGGAACCTGCTAGAAGAGAAGGGCTTTCCGGTCATCTACGGGGATACGGATTCTGTATTCGTGCACCTAAAGGGAGCAAGTGATGTTGACCAAACGGCGCTTGAACTGGTGACCTACCTGAATAACTGGTGGCGGGAGCATTTGCAGACATCAATGGGTGTGGCCAGTCGACTTGAACTTGAATATGAAACCCGATTTGTGAAATTTTTGATGCCCACGATGCGTGGTTCGGACGCAGGTAGCAAAAAGCGGTATGCGGGTGTTGTCATGAACAAAGGTGAGCAGGAGATAGTTTTTAAGGGCCTAGAGACAGTGCGGACTGATTGGAGTCAGGTAGCAAGAGAGTTTCAACAGACGCTTTACAAACTCGTTTTTCAGGAAGCGCCTTTCGAGGGTTACGTCAAAGAAACTGTTGCCTCGGTATATCGAGGTGAAAAGGATGATCAGCTTGTCCTGAGGAAGCGTTTGCGCAGGAAGCTTGCAGATTACACAAAAAACGTCCCGCCCCATGTGAAAGCTGCCCGAATAGCCGAGCAAGAGAAACAGCAAAGAGGTACTGCGGGGGTGTTTTCTGCAAGCAAGTGGATAGAGTATGTCATGACAATTAACGGACCTGAGCCTAAGCAATATCTACGCTCAGACATTGATTACGACTTTTACGTTGAAAAACAGTTGGCCCCCGTTGCTGATGCAATTCTCGCATTTAAGGGAACATCGTTAGGGCAGATCACTGATAGACAACTAGGGCTGTTTTGATAAACATTACGAGTTCATTATTGACGACGCTAACCAGAGCGCCGAGGGAAAAATGTTCAAAAACGGACTGAAAAAAATTGGCCAAAGCCAAAAGGAGTGCGGAATGGGACAAAGACTCGGATTAGGATTGTTGCTCATCGCAGTGATGTCTTTCGCTTCTGCTGCAGCAGAAAAGAACTGTCAGGATGATCTGAATTGTAAGTCTGCTTGGCTAGCCGCAAGCGAGGAAGAGCGAACGGTAATATTTGAGTTCGCTGAAGACTATAAGGCATTTATGCGTGTTGCCCGGACCGAGCTTTCTTTCGTTAGCGAAGCAATTGTCCTTGCAGAGGCTGCGGGTTTCAGTCGGCTGAAAACC
>ENA-UZWZ01001061-UZWZ01001061.1-metagenome-genome-assembly--contig:-Day-4-25m-contig-1061_pt1 | contig 10763 bp, 10 predicted proteins | sample MGYA00260346_ERZ794906 | MGnify/ENA metagenome assembly ERZ794906 | reverse complement strand
TTCAATTCCTTCATGGCGTTGACGAAGAAGGAGCGCACGTATTTTGGCTCGCCCCTGAATTGTGGGTTGCGCAGCCGCGGGATGATTTCTTCGAACATCACATTCAGCTCCAGGCGTGCCAGGTGTGTACCGATACAAAAGTGCTGGCCAATGCCAAAAGAGCGCAGCTGATTGTACAGATCAGGCATGCGCTCAGCGCGGGTAACATCAAAAGCCATGGCGTCGTCGCCGAACACCTGCTCGTCGTGATTGGCAGTGTGGTAATGAAGAATCACTTTGTCGCCGCTTTTGATCAGCTGCCCACCGATATCCACATCTTCTGTGGCAGTGCGTCGCATTGAAATGAACGCTGTGTTGTAGCGCAGCATTTCCTCGACCGCATTGCTGATTTTGTCGGGGTTGTCGACCAGGTATTGCAGCTGCTCCGGATGTTCCATTAACAAGCGCATCCCCTGGGACATAACCGTGCGGGTAGACTCATTGCCGCCCACCAGGATGAGAATGAACATCCAGCCGAATATGTCCTCGGAAACGGGCTCGCCATTCAGCTCAGCGTCAAGCAAGGCGCTGGTAATGTTGTCCATAGGTTCTTCGTGGTGCTGCGCTGCCAATTGCATGGCGTAGCCAATAACTTCGATGGCAGCCAACTGACCCTCTTCCTCTGAGATGGACATATCCGGGTCATCGGCGAAAATCATGGTGTTGGTCCACTGGAAGAACTTCTTCCGATCCTTCAGGGGGACGCCCAGTAACTCAAGGATAGCGATGAGGGGCAGTTCAGCGGCGACCTCTTCTACAAACTCGCACTCGCCCTGGCTGGCTACTGCATCGACGATCTCCCTGGCATGCTTGCGAAATTCGGCCTCGTAAGAATCGACTCGCTTGGGGGTGAACGCATTGCGCACAATGCGGCGTACTTTCTGATGAAGGGGTGGATCCATGTTAATGATGGTGTTTTGCTGCATCTCCACGGTGAACTCATCCATTTCCATAGGAAAGGCAGAGCGGGCGGCGGAAGAGAATAACCCGGGGTTTTTCGAGACGAAGTCCATCTCTTTAATGCGAGTGACTGCCCAATAGGGAATTCCGGTGATTGGGTCTTCGATTTTAACCATCGGGCCCGCATCACGAATTTCCTTCAGGTCCTTATAGGGCATGCCGTCCTTATAGGTATCGGGATCCAGCAAGTTGGAAAAAGGGCATTGGCTCATGATGGCCTCCCGGCAATTTGGTTGTGTGGATGGAGTGCAACTAACGCCTATTAGTTCATAGTTAATTCTGGCATAAGCCGGTTATTGGGTAAAGTCAGACCGGTATTCCCTGCTGCACTGCAGGGTTAGGGTTTTAGTGCCCGCGGTACCCCAGGGCTTCGCTCAACTGGGGCTCATAGACTCGCTGAAGGCCCTCCATATCAGCAATCGTGCGGGCCACACGCAACGAGCGGTGTAATGCTCTACCCGACAGTAGCATTTGCTCTGCCGCTTGCTCCAGCATCTGTTTGGCGGATTTATTCAGCTCACATATATCCAGTAATCGGTCGTTACCAAGGCGAGCATTAATGCAGTGCTGACGCGAGTGCTGGGTCTCCCGACACTGATTTACCCTGGCGCGAACTGCGCTAGACGATTCGCCGCTACCGTCTTGCGCCAGCAATTGGCCCGGTGCAAGTCGGGGGACATGAGCGTGGAGATCTATACGATCCAGCAGGGGCCCGGAAACTCGACCACGGTAGCGCTTAACCTGGTCGGGGGTACACCGGCAGGGCCGCTCCGGATCACCGAGATAACCACAGGGGCAGGGGTTCATTGCAGCAATGAGTTGGAAACTGGCGGGGTAGCTGAGTTTGTGTCGCGCCCTGGAGATTGTCACCAGACCAGATTCCATTGGTTCTCTTAATACTTCAAGGCAGTGGCGGCTGAATTCAGGCAGTTCGTCGAGAAATAACACGCCTCCGTGGGCCAGGGAGGCCTCTCCGGGACGAGGGTCGCTGCCGCCGCCAATTAAGGCGGCGGCGCTGGCGCTGTGATGAGGACTGCGAAAAGGTCGTCTTAGCGCTGCATCCTTGGCTTCCTTGCCCTGAAAATCTCGCAGTGCCAGGGTAACCAGTGCCTCCTCGCGGGATGGGGGCGGCAATATGCCGGGGAGGCGGCTGGCCAACAAGGTCTTGCCGGTGCCCGGAGGCCCACTGAACAGCAGATTGTGGCCACCGCTGGCAGCGATCTCCAGTGCCCTGCGAGCTGATTCCTGGCCAACGACATCACTGAGGTCGGGATAGCTCGTTTCTGCTCGCATAATGTGGCGATCAGGCTCAGGCAGGGTTGCAGAGCCGTTGATGTGGGCACACAGGGTAAGTAAATCAGGCGCGGCCAGGACTGAGGCGTCCGGAACCAGGCTGGCGTTGCGCTGGCAGGGAGTGGGTACTATTAACCCATTGCCGCACGCACTGGCGGCCAGAGCGGCGCAAACTACGCCCGGGACGGATTGTAAACTACCGTCCAGGGCGAGCTCACCCAGATATTCGCAGGGCGTTGTTTGTTTGTCTTCTAATTGTCCAGAGGCCATTAAAATGCCCAGCGCAATGGGCAGGTCAAAACGGCCCCCGTGTTTGGGCAAATCTGCGGGTGCCAGATTGATGGTAATACGGCGGTCTGGGAACTCGAAGTGGGAGTTGAGAATAGCGCTGCGCACCCGCTCCTTACTCTCGCGCACTGCAGTTTCAGGTAAGCCGACAATATTAAAGGCGGGCAGCCCATTGGAGAGATGGGTTTCCACGCGCACCGCTGGGGCGGAAAGACCGGACAGTGCCCGGCTGTGAACAACAGACAGTTCCATGGCTCGTCCTTGAGCACTGGGCCGGTGATCCGGCGTTTATCAGCCCTCGGAAGAGAGCGCCTCAAATTCCTTGGTCATGGCTTCCAGTTCGGCTTCCAGTGTGACCACTCTTTCGCGCGTGCGTTTGAGGATCTCTGATTGGGCGTCGAACTCCTCGCGGCTTACAACCTCCAGGCGGGAAAGTGCCGACTGAGCCAGGGCGCGCACGCTTTTATCCACTTCTCCTTTGAGGCCGGAATTACCCACCATTTCGTTAACCTGTTGCAGGACTTCCCAGGGAGGAGGGGGGGGTTTAATTGCCATTGCTATCGACCTTGTTGGGCAGGGTGGCATGAATGTTAGTCGATTTGGCGCTGGGAACCCAGATCAGATTCGGGCAAAAACCGTTGTTGACTCGTAAAAGGAGGAGACTTTCTGCCAGACGCTTCATTTTGGTGCGCCAAGTGGTGGCGCTGATCAGTTTGGGTGCATTGAGCAGCCCGCCGATAGTGCTTCAAGGGTGCTATTTAATGGCCATTTTTAGTCCAACACTCTGATTTTAATGAAAATAATCCTATTTGGCACAGCCGATGCAATACCCAGGACAGAGCGTCACAGCGCACACAGTGTGCCCGTGAAGAGATGGCGCATTACACAGCTAACACCCAGTCAAACAAATCATGGAGATTTGAAACATGTTGAAAAAAGTACTTCCCGCAGCAATTGCAGCCTCATTACTGTCTGGAGCTATGGCTACCACCGTGCAGGCTGGCGAAATTAGCGCCAACGTTTCACTGGTCAGTGACTATCGCTTCCGTGGTATCTCGCAGTCGAACGAAGATATCGCTATTCAGGGCGGTTTTGATTACGCCTTCGATAACGGCATTTATGTCGGTACCTGGGGCTCTTCGGTCGATTTCGATAGCACAGATGGTTTCAACGGTTCCCTGGAGCTGGACTACTATGCCGGTTGGGCCATGGAAGTGGGTGAAAACTCAGCCATCGATGTGGGCTACATGTATTACGACTATCCCGGAGACGATGGCGCCGAGGGCGACTATCAGGAAGTTTACGGCAGCTTCTCGTTTCATGATTTTACCATCGGCCTGAATTACTCCGATGACTACTACGGTGAAACCGATACCTTCTTCTATTACTACGCGAACTACAGCTTTTCCCTTGGCGAAAACTGGGGCCTGGACGTTCATGTCGGTTATAACGACCTGGAAGAAGATGGAGGTTTCCTGGGCACCAGTGAAGGTTCCTATACCGACTATTCCGTGGGCCTGACCTGGTCTGTTGTGGGTGTGGACCTTGGTGCTGCTTATGTGGGCACAACGCTCGATGAAGAAGATGTGTTCGGCACTGACTGGGGTGAAGACACCGTGGTTTTCTCAATATCCAAAAGCATGTAGTCGAAATTGAGCCGAACCGGGGGCGCCCAAGGTGGCGTCCCACATTAAATACCAGGAGAGAAACATGAAATTAATCACCGCGGTAGTGAAGCCCTTCAAGCTGGACGATGTGCGCGAGGCATTGTCTGAAATCGGCGTTCAGGGCATCACTGTGACAGAAGTAAAAGGTTTTGGTCGCCAGAAAGGCCACACCGAGTTGTATCGAGGTGCTGAATATGTTGTCGACTTTCTGCCCAAGGTAAAGATCGATGTGGCGGTAGCCGACAGTGTCGTTGAGCAAACGATTGAAGCAATCACCAATGCTGCAAATACAGGGAAGATCGGTGACGGAAAAGTTTTTGTCTCGCCCCTGGAGCAAGTGATTCGGATTCGGACCGATGAAACCGGCGAAGAAGCCATCTAATCCCTGAACTGAATAAGAGAGAGTTATTCTAATGGAAGACAATATTTTTCAACTGCAGTACGCGCTGGACACCTTTTACTTCCTGATATGCGGTGCGCTGGTCATGTGGATGGCTGCCGGATTCGCAATGCTGGAAGCAGGTTTGGTTCGCGCCAAGAACACGACCGAAATATTACTTAAAAATGTCGCGTTGTATGCGGTCTCCTGCACCATGTACATGATATGCGGTTACATGATTATGTACGGCGGCGACCTGTTCCTTTCCAGCATCACCGGCGACGGTGTTGCAGGCGCTGAAGAGGCTGCCACTTACGCACCATCGGCAGACTTTTTCTTCCAGGTGGTATTCGTTGCAACGGCCATGTCCATCGTATCCGGTGCCGTGGCTGAGCGCATGAAGCTGTGGGCTTTCCTGGCATTTGCAGTGGTCATGACCGGTTTTATCTATCCGATGGAAGGTTCCTGGACCTGGGGCGGAAATGCGGTGTTTGGCATGTATACCCTTGGCGACCTCGGTTTCTCTGACTTCGCAGGTTCTGGCATTGTGCATATGGCTGGCGCCGCGGCAGCGCTCGCAGGTGTTATTTTGTTGGGTGCTCGCAAGGGCAAGTACGGCCCCCAGGGGCAGATCAACGCCATTCCCGGTGCGAACTTGCCACTGGCCACGCTCGGCACATTTATTCTGTGGATGGGCTGGTTCGGCTTTAACGGCGGCTCGGTGCTGGCAACGGCCAGCGTGGAGAGCGCTAACTCGGTGGCGGTCGTATTTATGAATACCAACGCGGCCGCAGCTGGCGGCCTGATCGCTGCTCTGCTGGTTGCCAAAATTATGTTTGGCAAGGCAGACCTTACCATGGCCCTCAACGGCGCCCTGGCTGGACTGGTCGCGATCACTGCTGAACCTTCCACCCCTACGGCGTTGCAATCGACTTTGTTCGGCGGCATAGGTGGGGCTTTGGTTGTGTTCTCTATCGTGACCCTCGATAAGCTGAAGATTGATGACCCGGTCGGTGCGATCTCTGTGCACGGTGTGGTTGGATTGCTGGGCCTGCTGCTGGTGCCGCTTACCAACGACGGCTCCTCCTTCAGCGGCCAGTTGATTGGTGCGGTAACTATCTTCGGCTGGGTATTTGTCACTAGCCTGATTGTCTGGGGCGTGCTCAAGGCAGTGATGGGCATTCGAGTCAGCGAAGAGGAAGAGTACGAGGGCGTGGACCTGGCGGAGTGTGGTATGGAAGCCTACCCGGAGTTTACGACCAAGTAATCACTACTATCTTGCAGGCGCATGGTTAAATGCGCCTTACTTGGGGCCTTATGGCCCCTTTTTTATTTTTACAGGCTGCGCTGGTCGCAAAAGGGCACCAAGCTGCGCAGACGACGCACGGCAGCTATCGATGATCCTCATCAATTTACTCCCGGTGTAAATGTCCCTATGATGAGTCGCTTCCAGATAAGGAGACCTCACTAATGAAACTGGTCACAGCCGTTATTAAACCTTTTAAGTTGGACGACGTTCGAGCTTCGCTGTCGCAGATAGGCGTGCAGGGAATCACCGTGACTGAGGTCAAAGGCTTTGGTCGTCAGAAGGGCCACACGGAGTTGTACCGTGGTGCAGAGTATGTGGTCGATTTTCTACCCAAGGTGAAGTTGGAAATAGCTGTAGCTGATGGTGACGTGGAAAGCGCCATAGAGGCCATTGCTGCTACTGCCAACAGCGGAAAGATTGGTGACGGCAAGATTTTCGTGTCTGATCTTGAGCAGGTGATCCGCATTCGCACCGGCGAAACTGGCGAAGACGCAATTTAGCTATTGTCGTGAGGCGATGGCTGCTATGGCGTCAGGTAAGTGCAACAAGTTGTCGATCTCCTGATCAGCCCTGCCCCCCCCAGGCCATTGCTCGCCTTGTGAGTTCATCCACACCGTAAACATACCGACCTCCCGGGCACCTTGAATATCGTGCTCAGGATTGTCACCCACGTGAACAATTTCATCGGCTGCAACGTTCGCAGTGGCCATGGCTGCGTGGAACATATCGGGCGCCGGCTTGCTGGCACCGAATTCCTCCGCCAAAAAAGCGAAATCAAAGTACTCGCCCGCGTCCGTTTTATAAATGTCCGCATTGCCGTTGGTGAGGGCTCCCAGGCTGTATTGCTTTGCCAGTGTTTCCAGAACGCCTAGAGCCTCCTCGTAAAGCTCTACCCGGTGCCGCTCTGCGAGGAATTCAGCGAACGCCCGCTTCGCCCCCTCATGCGCTTTTTCTTCTTCGTAACCGGCGGCCATTTGCAGCTCCAGTAACATCTGGTGACGCATGGCGCTGACGTTGTGGACAAAATGCGGGAAACGCTTCCATACCGACTTTTTGAATTCCCAAAGGGCCTGATGATCGTATTGCTCTATGGTGCCGGGGCGATGCTCCAGCAGCCAGACACGCTGCGCATCTTCCGCGCGCAGTAAAGCCGGTTCCACATCCCACAGGGTGTTGTCCAGATCGAAGGTAATTACTTTTATCGTCACACGCTAGTCTCGCTTTCGTCGCTTGGCCCGGGGATGGGCCGCGTCATACACCTTGGCCAGATGCTGGAAATCAAGGTGGGTGTAAATCTGGGTAGTGGAGATATTGGCGTGCCCCAGCAGTTCCTGCACCGCGCGTAAATCTCCGGAGGACTCCAGCATATGACTGGCAAACGAATGCCGTAACATGTGGGGGTGAACATCCTGGCGCATTCCCGCCTTGCGCCCCTGCAGCTTCAGTCGCGCCTGAATATTGCGCACGCTGATCCGCTGTCCCCGGTTGCTGGTAAAAAGGGCGACGCTGGCGTCTTCATCGGCTGCGATATCGGGGCGCACGGTCAGCCATTTATCAATCGCCTTCAGGGCAGCACTTCCCACAGGCACTGTGCGCGTCTTATTGCCCTTGCCGGTCACGGTGAGCAGTCGGGAGCCGCGATCTATATCATTTATATTGACTGAATTGAGTTCGGCCAGGCGCAGGCCTGAGGAGTAAAATAATTCCGCCATGGCGTGGTCGCGCAGGGCGGTGGGACTATCGTCCTCGAACATCAGGTAGCGATCTACCTGATCAGCATCCAGTGTTTTGGGCAGTTTTCGGGGCTTGCGCGGTGCCTGAACCGCGGCGGCGGGGTTGCGTGGGTGACCATTGATGCGGCTGAGATAGTTGAAGAAAGAGCGTGCAGCAGACAGACTGCGCTGAATGCTGCTGCCGGCCAGCCCCCGGCGATGTAACTGGCTCACCCAGGCGCGAATATCTGCTTCGTCCAGTTCCGCGGCTGTTTGTTTTTTGATCTGTTCGCCGTAGCGCTGCAGGGAAGCCAGATCCCGTTGGTAGTTTTCCAGGGTATGAGGTGACAACTGACGCACGTCTCTCAGGTAGTCAATAAACTCCTTACAGGCGTCTGTTAGCGCGCTCTTCACATCAGCTTACTTTAGGTGCGGCAACAAGCGGACAATGACGTCGGCGATATGGGTGAGGAACAAGGTACCCATGCTGCTGCCGTAGCGGTTGGCGTCAGCGCTACCCACGGCGATCAGTCCCAGTTCTTCGCCGTTGGCCAGAGGCATCAGCGCAGCGGAGCCTACTTCACCTGCATCGGGAAACAGGTACGCCAACTCTTCCTTGCGCAATACTCCGCAAACCGGCTTGCGGCCTTTTAACAGTGCGCCGATCTCTATTTTTGCGGCCTCTGAGGTTTCGACACGGCACTTACCGTCAGAAGACGGCTCGCCAAACAGGATAAGGCTGGCGTAATCGACCTTGAAGTCTTTCTCCATGGCATCCATAAAGGCGCTGTAAACGCTGTCCAGGTTCCTGGCATCCAGCAGGGCAAGCACCAGTTTGCGAGTTTGTTCGTAGAGTTTGTCGTTGTCGCGCGCGTTGGCTGTTAGCGCGTTGAGGCGGTGACGCATGTCGATATTGCGCTCGCGCAGCACGCTCACCTGCTTTTCTACCAGTGAAACCGCGCTGCCAGAGGCGTGAGAGATATGCAGGTGGTCAAGCATATCCGGGTTGCGCTGCAAGAAGTCGCCGTTGAGCTTCAGGTATTCCCTGACCTGCTCATCGCTAAGCTCTGTTGCCGGTGCAATAGCCTGCGCCTGTTCGTTAGACATGGTGTCGCTCCCCTGGTCTTTCAGAGGTCACCACACATGGCACCTCAGATTCTTATTGTGCCCTCGAACACCGAAGCGGTAGGGCCGGTCATAATCACAGGTTGGCCGGGGCCCGCCCATGATATGGATAGCTTACCGCCCGAAAGATTAACTGTCACGGTATCGCGCAGCCATCCGCGAGATAAACCGTAAACCACCGCCGCACAGGCGCCGGTTCCGCAGGCCAGGGTTTCGCCTACGCCGCGCTCGAACACTCGCAGCTTGATCTCGGTCTCGCTGACAATTTGCATAAAGCCGGCGTTGGTTCGCTGCGGGAAACGTGGGTGATGTTCAATTAATGGGCCAAGGTGCTCGATGTTGATGCTGTCCACGTCGTCTACTCGGCAGACCGAGTGGGGGTTACCCATCGATACTGCGCCTATTTCAAGCACGTTTTCTTCGACCTGTAATGGATAGCTCGTCGCCTCTTCAGGCGCATCGAAAGGAATTTTCTGCGGTTCCAGTACCGGCGCGCCCATGTCGACTTCTACCTGGTTGTTGTCGCGCAATCGCAGTTGGATTATGCCGCAGGCTGTTTCCACGGAAATGATCCGCTTGCTGGTCAGTTTGTTATCGCGCACGAAACGGGCAAAGCAGCGAGCGCCGTTGCCACATTGCTCAACTTCACCACCATCGGCATTGAAGATTCGATAACGGAAGTCTACATCCGGACTTCCAGGAGGTTCTACTATCAGCACCTGGTCGCAGCCCACGCCAAAGCGTCTATCCGCCAACTTGCGTATCTCGCGGGGCCTGAGCTTGCAGCGCTGGCTAATCAGGTCGACAACGATAAAATCGTTGCCTGCGCCGTGCATTTTGGTGAACTTCAGCAGCATGGTTTAATCCGGCAGGCGGTGTTCACCGCGAATGATGTCAGCAATGGATTCCCGCTCTCGCACCAGGTGAACCTTCTCTCCATCTACCATGACTTCGGCAGCACGGGGTCGGCTGTTGTAGTTGGAACTCATCGTAAACCCGTAGGCACCCGCACCAAAAAGTGCCAGTAAATCGCCCTGTTGCAGGCTTAGCTGTCTCTGCTTGCCGAGAAAGTCGCCGGTTTCACAGACCGGACCAACGACATCCCAGCTTGCACTTTGGCCGACATTGTTTTCGCGAGTGTTGCGAATATCCAGCCAGGCCTGGTACAGCGCAGGGCGAATCATATCGTTCATGGCGGCATCAACAAGGGCGAAATTGTGGTCAGGTGTAGTCTTCAGGTATTCCACCGTGGTGAGCAGTAAGCCTGCATTGGCGGCGATAGACCGCCCTGGCTCGAAAACCAGTTGAAGCGGGCGATCACCCAGTTCTTCGCGCACTGCTGCGACGTACTGCGCGATAGAGGGAGGCTCTTCATCCTTGTAGCAAACACCCAGCCCACCGCCCAGGTCCAGGTGGCGCAATACAATGCCTTGCTCTGCCAGCTCGTCAATCAGGGCCAGCAAGCGTTTCAGTGCATCAATGAAGGGGCTGATCTGGGTCAACTGTGAGCCGATATGGCAGTCGACTCCGACTACCTCAATATTGGGGAGCTTCGCCGCTCGCTGATACACCAGTAAAGCCTCTTCCATCGTAACTCCGAAATTGTTTTCCCGCAGTCCTGTGGAAATGTAGGGATGGGTCTGGGCGTCGACATCCGGGTTTACGCGCACCGAAACGCGGGCAGTTTTGCCTGCATGTGCGGCAACCCCTGCCAGCACTTCCAGTTCTGCGGCGGATTCAAGGTTAAAACAGGCAATATCCAGCTCCAGCGCCTGTGCCATTTCGTCGGGCTTTTTGCCAACCCCGGAAAACACCACTTTGCCGGGGTCTCCACCTGCGGCGATTACGCGATGAAGCTCGCCTGCCGAAACAATGTCGAAGCCCGCGCCAAGCCGGGCAAGGGTATCCAGCACCGCCAGGTTGGAGTTGGCTTTTACCGCGTAGCACACCAGGTGCTCGCAACCGGCCAGCGCATCCTGATATTGGCGAAA
>ENA-UZWZ01001139-UZWZ01001139.1-metagenome-genome-assembly--contig:-Day-4-25m-contig-1139_pt1 | contig 10769 bp, 13 predicted proteins | sample MGYA00260346_ERZ794906 | MGnify/ENA metagenome assembly ERZ794906 | reverse complement strand
ATTATGTTTACTTGAAAGATTTGAAATAGCTTTTAAATCAATAACTTTTAGAAGAGGATTACTTGGAGATTCAACAAAAATTATTTTAGTATTATCTTTAATTTGGTCCCTATAATCATCAACAAAAAAACTATCTACTAGACTGTATTCTATATTAAACTTTTTAAATTCTTTTATGACTAAGTTTAATGTTCCTCCGTAAATTGAAGATTGAAATATAACATGATCGCCAGATTTTATAAAACTAAATAAAGAAGTATAAATTGCAGCTATTCCAGAGCTAAACAGCAAAGCTGAATCACAATTTTCAAGGTCAGCTATTTTTTTTGATAAAGCTATTTGATTTGGTGTGTTAAAGTATCTTGGATATTTATCGTCCTCTACATCAATAAAATCATATGCAGTTGAAGGGAAAAGTGGAGAGGTTGCACCTTTGAAGCGATCATCAATTAAATCTCCTGAATGAACACATTTGGTACTTACTCCATTTTTATTTTTCATTTAATTAAGTTTTAATCCACTGGATAACAGATGGATCATCTGGCTTTGTCCTTGGTGAAATTATTTTTTCAAGGTAACCATTTTCATTAATTAAATATTTTTGAAAGTTCCATTTTACTGAAGAATCTTTATAACCATTTTTGTTTTTGCTAGTTAAAAATTTATATAATGGATGCATGTCAGAGCCTTTAACAGAAATTTTTTCCATCATTGGAAATGATACTCCGTAATTTTTTAAACAAAATGCTGCAATTTCATCGTTACTTCCTGGCTCTTGCCATAAAAAATTATTTGCGGGGAAACCTATAATTACAAAATTATCTGATTTATATTCTTTATACATTTTTTCAAGTATTTCATATTGATATGTTAAACCACACTTAGAAGCTGTATTAACTACCATAACTTTTTTCCCCTTTAAGCTAGACATGCTAAAAGCATCTCCATTTAAATCAATTAGTTTAAATTGATGAATACTTTCTTTCAAAGAGTTAGCTGAAGGTTCTTGAGCGTTACAAGAAAAAGTAAAAAATCCCATAAATAAAAATATTAATTTTTTCATATAATTTAATTTGCAAAACTCATGCCATAATGATGTTATACAATTTCTGCAGATAGCCCAGCTTGTATTAATTTAGTACACATTGGTTTTAAATCAGAGTAACACCCAGATTTAACACTGCATTTACCTTTATAATGTACAATCAAAGAACATTGTTCAGCTTGTTCCAAAGTATGATCACAAACACTTATCAGGGTATTAATAACATGATCAAATGTATTCACATCATCATTGTAAAGAATGATTTCATTTTCATGCATTAAATCAGTCTCAGAAAGATGTTTTTCAGAAATTTTTTCTTTTGTTCCCAAACTCTCTCCAATTTACAAAATAAATAACTTAACTATTAGCCTTTATTATTTCTGTAAAATCGCTTGCATTTAAAGCTGCTCCACCAATAAGACCACCATCTACATCATTTTTACTAAAAATTTCAACTGCGTTCGATGGTTTTACACTTCCTCCGTACAATATAGAAACATTATTAGCTATATCATTATTAAACTTTTCTGAAATATGATTTCTAACAAACTCATGTATCTCCTGGGCCTGGTCTGCTGATGCTGTTTCTCCTGTTCCAATAGCCCAAACTGGTTCGTAAGCTAAAACAAGTTTATTCCAAGACTTTGAATCCAATTTCATGACCGTGTTGTCTAACTGACTTTTAACAACTTGAAAATGAGAATTAGATTTCCTGTCTTTTAATTCTTCACCAAAACAAAATATTACATTCATATTGAACTCTAATGCTATATTAATTTTTTTTAAAAGCAATTCATCATCTTCATAATAGTATGCTCTTCGTTCAGAATGGCCAATTAATGTAGAATCAACTCCAATACTTTTTAACATGTCTATTGAAACCTCACCTGTAAAGGCTCCAGATTTATTATCATTAATATTTTGAGCTACAACCTCTATATTAACGTCTTTTAATTGATCAACTGCCGTTTTTAAAAATGGAAAAGATGGAGCAATCATAACTTTCACATCGGTTCTGCCTACATTTTGTTTTAGATTATTAATTAAATTAATTGTTTCATTTAAACTGTTATTCATTTTCCAGTTTCCATCTACTATTTTTTTTCTCATTATTTTATATTAAAAATTATTTTTTGTTCTTGGGTCTAGCCAAGTATAAATTATATCAACAAAGATATTGATCATTATGAATATTATAGAAATTGTAAGAACAGAACCAATTAAAACAGGAACATCTAATTTATTTAAAGCATCAACAATTTCTTTACCTAAGCCATTCCATCCAAATATATATTCTACAAAAACAGAACCAGCTAACATACTTGCAAACCATCCTGATAATGCAGTAATAACAGGGTTTAATGAATTTTTAATAGCATGGTTTTTTATAACATTAAATCTTGATAGTCCTTTAGCATATGCTGTTTTAATGTAATTTTTGGAAAGCACTTTTAACAATGAATTTCTCATCATTTGAGAAATTACAGCAATTGGTCTAATTCCTAAGACTAAAGAGGGAAGTATAAGGTTTTTTAACTGTAATTTCATTTGCTCACCATAATCATCTAATTCGTACAAGCTTCCTGTCATATTTAGTCCGGTAAATTCATTTAAAACAAATCCAAAAAACCAAGCAAATACTATTGCACTAAAAAAAGAAGGTACACTCATTCCTAGTGTACTAAATAGTTGAATTGAATAATCAATCCAAGTATTTTTATTTAAAGCTGATATAATACCTAAAAACAAACCCAAGAATACTGCAATTAAAATTGAAGCAAAGGCTAAAACAAATGTATTTGGTAATGTGTTTTTAATTACTTCTATTACGGAAACTCCATTTTTTTGATAAGAATCTCTTAAATAAGGTGTTTTTACAACAATAAATGAATTTTTGTTCTGAATAATTTTTAAGTAATTGTACTTGTTTTCTTTTAAAAAAGAAATATTTTCTGGATTCTTTGAATGATATGAAATTAACGATAAATCATTTAAATAATATAAATACTGAGTAAAAACAGGCTTATCAAATCCATATTTTTTTTTNNAATTAATTGTTCTGAACTCTCGTTCTGACCAAGCATCATTTGAGCAGGATCACCAGGCAGAATATTGAATAAAAAAAAGATTACAGTGACTACTCCAAAAAGGGTAATTAATATGTTACCTAATTTTTTCCAAAACCAAAACATAATTATTTAATTGCTTTGTAAATGAATTAGAGCAAAAACAGAGTAATTTATCATGTCTTGATAATTCGCATCTATTCCTTCGCTTACAAGAGTTTTTCCATTATTATCTTCAATTTGCTTAATTCTCAATATTTTTTGAATAATTAAGTCTGTAAGTGAACTTACTCTCATTTCTCTCCAAGCCTCTCCATAGTCATGATTCTTATTTTCCATTAAGCTTTTGGTTTCTGAAAAATTAAAATCATAAAGTTTAAGAGCTTGTTCTAAACTTAAATCTGGTGACTCTACAACTCCTTTTTCAATTTGAATTAAAGACATTATGGAATAATTAATAATTCCAATAAACTCTGAAAACTCACCCTCATCAACTTTTCTTTCTTTATTAGTTTGAAGTCCTCTAATTCTTTGAGCTTTTATAAAAATCTGATCTGTTAAAGATGTTAATCTAAGTATCCTCCACGCACTTCCGTAATCTGTCATTTTTTTCTTAAAAAGATCTCTACAGATTGAGGATATTTGATCGTATTGAATTGAAGTATTTGTAGCCAATTATTTTTTTGTATAAATTTCGTTGAAAAAATTGAATTAGGTAGATTACTTTTGTAAAAAGTTATTAAAAATCATGATTTTAAATATTAAAGGAGATATTTTAGACTTATCAAGTCCTAAAATCATGGGTATTTTAAATGTTACCCCAGATTCATTTTACGATGGAGGAGTTTTTTCAAATGAAAAAAAAATATTACATCAGGTTGAGAAAATGATTTTAGATGGTGCAGATATTATTGATGTTGGAGGCTACAGCTCAAAACCAGGTGCAGAAACAATACCATTAAAAGAAGAAGAAAAAAGAGTAATTCCAATTATAAAACTTATTAATAAAACATTCGATAAAACTGTTATTTCGGTAGATACTTTTAGAAGTGAAATTGCTGAGAAATCATTAAGTGAGGGAGCTTCAATAATAAATGATATTTCAGGTGGGGATTTAGATAAAAACATTTATCAAATAGCAAACAAATATAGAGCGCCATACATAATGATGCATATGAAGGGGATCCCTTCAAACATGCAACACAATCCAAAATATGAAAATATTAATTATGAAATCATAAAAAATCTCTCACTTAAAATAGATTCAGCAGAAAAAAAAGGGGTTAGTGATATTATAATAGATCCAGGTTTTGGATTTGGTAAAACAATTCAACATAATTATCAAATATTAAATAACATAAAACTTTATACCGTTTTAAAGAAGCCAATATTAGTTGGTGTTTCCAGAAAATCAATGATTTATAAGCTTTTAGAATCAGACCCGTCAGAGGCATTGAATGGAACAACTAGCTTAAATACAATAGCATTAATTAATGGAGCTAACATTTTAAGGGTTCATGATGTTAAAGAGGCAAAAGAAGTAATTAAGCTTTATAGTTTTTTAAAAGAAAACGTTTAAAACAATTTTAACTAATTTTGTAAAGATTTGGAAGATATATTAAACATAACTCATAACTATATAATACCATTTGTTGATATTATTTTAGTTGGAATAATGCTTTATTATGCATATAAATTAGTAAAAGGAACTGCTGCAATTAATATTTTTTTAGGATTTGTTATAATTTATATTATTTGGTGGTTAACCGAACTAGTTAATATGCCTATTTTAAGTAATATCCTTGGTGGGTTCATCAGTGTTGGAGTAATTGCGCTTATTGTAGTTTTTCAACAAGAAATAAGAAAATTTCTTCTTTTACTTGGATCTTCCAACATCACAAACAATAAGAATATTTTAAGAAAATTTAATTTGTTCTTTAAAATTTCTAGTGAACAAACTGGAATGGATATAGATGAGTTCATAAAGGCTTGTGAAAATTTAAAAGGGAATAAAACAGGAGCTCTTTTTGTAATAGAGAGAAACAACAGTCTAGATTTTATAAGAACTACTGGAGATGAATTAAATGCAACTATCTCAAGTCCGATAATAGAAAGTATATTTTACAAAAACAGTCCATTACATGACGGCGCTGTGATAATCGAAGGTAATTATATAACCGGATCTAGAGTTATTCTCCCTGTAACTGAAAGTCAAAGTATTAATTCTAGACTTGGTTTAAGACATAGAGCAGCAATTGGAATTACGGAAAAAACTGATGCTTTGGCAATAGTAATATCTGAGGAGAATGGTAAACTATCTTTAATTAAAAACGGTGAATTAATAGCTATTAAAAATAGTGAGATTTTAAAATCTAACCTTGAAATTGAGCTTCAGTAATTTTTTCCTTTTGAAATTGAATTTCATATAAGTCTTTGTAATAACCATTTTTTTTATTCACCAATTCTTTATGTGTTCCTTGCTCAACCAATGTTCCTTGATTCATAACAAAAATCCTGTCTGAATTTAAAATTGTTGACAGTCTATGAGCAATTATTATTGATGTTTTATTTTCAGTAATTTTTTTAGTTGCATTTTGGATTAATTCTTCAGAATTTGAATCAATACTAGAAGTTGCTTCATCTAGTATTAAAATCGACGGGTTTTTAATGTAGGCTCTTAAAAAAGCTATTAATTGTCTTTGTCCCTGAGATAACATTACTCCTCGTTCTTTAACATTATAGTTATAACCATCAGGAAGAGACATAATAAAATCATGTATTCCAATTTTTTTTGCAGCATTTATAACACTGTCAAAAGAAATTGAGGAATCCCAAAGTGTAATATTATTAAGAATAGTATCTGCAAAAAGAAAAACGTCTTGTAAAACCAAGGCTATACGACTCCTAAGTGACTGTAATTTATAGTCTTTTATGTTATGGTTTCCTATAAATACCGAACCATCCTGAACATCATAAAATCTAGATATTAAATTAACAATTGTTGTTTTGCCAGAACCAGTTGAACCAACAATTGCAATTTTTTCACCATTATTAATTTTAAAAGAAAGATTTTTAATAACATTTTCATTTTCAATGTATGAGAAACTAGCGTTATTAAATACTATTTTCCCATCAATTAAGTCCTTGTTTTTAATTCCCTTATCAGGAATATTACTAGTAGTATCAATAATTTTAAAAATTCTATTGGCAGCAACCATACCCATTTGTAATGTATTGAACTTATCAGCAATTTGACGTAATGGTCTAAATAGCATCTGAGAAAGTTGAATAAATAAAAATATAGTTCCTAATGTAATAGAAGAGTTTTCTAAAACAGCATTTAAACCACCAAACCATACAATTAAACCTATTGTTATTGATGTTGAAAGTTCAGCAATTGGGAAAAAGATTGAATTATACCAAACTGTTTTTAACCAAGCTTTTTTATGTTTTTCATTAATTTGAATAAAATTATCATATTCAATTTTCTCCCTATTGAACAATTGAACGATTTTCATCCCAGTAATTCTCTCTTGAACAAAGGAATTTAAATTAGCAACTTCAGATCTAACCTCGTTAAAAGCAATTTTCATTGACTTTTGAAACTTTCTGGTAGCAAATAGAATGAAAGGTAAAATAATAAAAATAGTAAGTGACAGCTTCCAACTTAAGATAAGCATAACTATCATTACTAATGACATTTGCATTAGATCAGCCGCTATCATAAAAAGACCTTGGCTAAAAATACTTGCAATAGTTTCCATGTCATTTACAGCTCTTGTTACTAATCGACCTACTGAAGACTTATCAAAATATGACATTTTAAAATCTAGTATATGTTTAAACAACTGAACTCTTATATCATAAATAACTTTTTGTCCAAGTAAATTAGCATAAAAACTAAATAAAAACATAAAAAGTACAGTGAGAATTAGATTAAAAAGCATAAAGATTATTAAATAAATAAAATCTTGATACTTACCTAATGCTAAATAATCATCTACAGCCACTTTGATTAGGTAGGGAGTTAGTGTTGAAAAAACAGAAATTAATACAGCTGAAATAGCTACAAAAACAAATACAGTTCTATAAACTAGAACATAATCTAATAGTCTTTTAAAAAGTTTGACATCAAGAAGGTTAGAGTTTCTACTCATCAAATAATGTGTTTTTTGGATAAATAATATTTGTTAAGCTTAAACCATGTGCTGGGACTGAATAACCTGCATCCTCTCTGTTTTTACTCAAAATTACGGTTTCAAGGTGAGAAATATCATACTTGCCCTCCCCTATTTCTATAAGTGTTCCAACAATAGCTCTTACCATATTTCTTAAAAAACGATTAGCCGAGATTTCAAAAACCCAATGATTTTCCTTAAAACTCCATTTTACATCAGTAATATTACAATCAAAAGTATATACATCAGTATTAGATTTTGAAAAAGACTTAAAGTTTTTATAATTATAAAGCTTCAAGGCTGCTAAATTCATTTTATGAAAATCTATATCCTTTCTTAAATAGTAAGAACTTTTTAAAAGAAATGGGTTTTTAAACGTATTAATTTTATATTGATAAGTTCTACTTAAAGCATCAAATCTAGCATGAAAATCATCTTTAACTTTATAAATTCTGTTAATAGAAATATCTTTTGGTAAAAAAGAGTTCAATTTATAAATGAAATTTGATTTGTCATTTATTATTTGGTCAAAATCAAAGTGTGCGCAAAAGTATGAGGAGTGAACACCAGCATCTGTTCTACCTGCACCAACGATATTAATTTTTTTATTTAAAATAGTAGATAAGCACTTTTCAATTGTTTCTTGAACAGAAACAGAATTGGGTTGTATTTGCCAACCATGATAATTGGCTCCATTAAAAGATAATTCTAATAAATATCGCAAGAGAAATACTACTTTTGTTTATTAAACCAAATATACTTTTTTAAAAAAGTCAAAAAAATTTTTAATTGAAAAAAATTCTATTATTATCGGATACCCATAGTTTTATTGATGATAATATCAAAAAATATGCAAAAAAAGTTGATGAAATATGGCATGCCGGTGATATAGGTAATATTAAAGTTTATGATGAGTTAAAAAAAATCACAAAAACAAGAGCTGTTTATGGAAATATTGACGACCATATTATAAGATCTTCAATCAAAGAGATAAGTACTTTTATGTGTGAAAAAGTAAAGGTTTCTATGATTCATATAGCTGGTAAGTTTCCATATTATAATAAAAAAAGTAAATCTTTAATAAAAAAAGAAAATCCTAAAATATTCATATGTGGACACTCTCACATTCTAAAAATTGAATTTGATAAAATTAATAATGTATTATGCCTAAATCCTGGCGCTGCAGGCAGACATGGTTTTCATAAAAAAAGAACTATGATAAGGTTTGAAATTAATGAAGAGAAAATTGAAAATATGGAAGTAATTGAACTTGGAAATCGATCAAAGCTACCTCAATCTATTTGATGAACTAATTATAGCCTGATCTTTTTTTATTGAACGAATGGACATAAAAATTAAGAAAAAAGAGATTAAAAAATATATAAGCCCAGGATCTGTAATTGAAATCTCTAAAGATCTTTCGTCAAACAAATTTATTAATCCAAATATCAGAGCTAAAAATAAAAATCTCAATATGTTTATTTGAGAGGATGGTTTTTTAAATAAAAAAATATTAATCAAAATTATGATTGCTGAGATTTCAGCGAAAAAATAATCTGTTACGTATGGCCTAAAATAACCAAAATAAGAATCAGACAGTGATGATGCTGGATCAGAATCTAAACTAATTACAATAATGATATTTAACAAAAACATTAAAAACATATATAATGATTGAATTCTTTGTATCATAACTTATTTTATTTTTAAAACATAAAATTATGTATTTAAATTGATTTAATAAATAATTGTATATTTACATTGATTATTATAATCATTCCCACAATTACATATAACGAATTACATTCTTCAACATATTATCATAAACTTAAACAACAAAAATGTTTGAAATATCCGTATTAAAAGAAAAAAAAATTGCTGAATTACAAGAGATTGCATCTAAACTCGGTATTAGTAAGATTACTGGTTTAAAAAAAATGGATTTAGCCTACAAGATAATTGATCATCATGCAGCTAATCCTAGTTCTGATAAAGAAAAAAATACACAAGAGAAAAGTATTTCTAATGAGAAAAAAGTTTCAAAAAAAGAAACTATAAAAGAGGATGTTAAACCAAATAATGAAGTTTCTAAAGAACCTTCCCACAAAAAAGATAAACCTCTTCATAAACCAAATAACTTTGTCAGAAAAGAAAGAAATCACAATAAAGACAACCGAAACAGGTATAAAGAACCTGACTTTGAATTTGATGGAATAATAGAAAGTGAAGGTGTTTTAGACATAATGCAAGAGGGGTATGGATTTTTAAGATCATCCGATTATAACTATTTAACATCCCCTGATGATATCTATGTTTCACAATCTCAAGTAAGATTATTTGGATTAAAAACTGGAGATACAGTTTTAGGACATGTTAGACCACCTAAAGAAGGTGAAAAATATTTCCCTTTAATTAAAGTTTCACTAATCAACGGATTAAGTCCTAATATTGTTAGAGACAGAGTTTCATTTGAACATTTAACTCCTCTATTTCCAGATGAAAAATTTAATATTGCCGATAAAAGCAGTACAATTTCAACTCGTATAATGGATTTGTTTTCACCTATTGGAAAAGGACAAAGAGGCATGATAGTTTCTCAGCCAAAAACGGGAAAAACAATGTTGTTAAAAGATGTTGCTAATGCGATCGCAGCTAACCATCCTGAAGTTTACCAAATTATTCTCCTAATTGACGAAAGACCCGAAGAAGTAACTGATATGCAAAGAAATGTCAAAGGTGAAGTAGTAGCTTCTACTTTTGATGAGCCTGCAGACAGGCACGTAAAAGTGGCTAATATTGTTTTAGAAAAAGCTAAAAGATTGGTCGAATGCGGTCATGACGTAGTCATTCTTTTAGATTCAATAACTAGGCTAGCTAGAGCATATAATACTGTTCAACCTGCATCTGGTAAAATCCTTAGTGGAGGTGTTGACGCTAATGCTCTTCACAAACCTAAAAGATTTTTTGGAGCTGCTAGAAATATTGAAGGAGGAGGTTCTCTTTCAATTATAGCTACTGCATTAACTGAAACTGGTTCAAAGATGGATGAAGTAATTTTTGAAGAATTTAAAGGAACTGGTAACATGGAATTACAATTAGATAGAAGAATTTCTAACAGAAGAATATTCCCTGCAATTGACTTAGTTTCATCTGGAACTAGACGTGACGATTTATTATTAGATGAAAATACTATTCAAAGAATGTGGATAATGAGGAAATATCTTGCAGATATGAATCCAGTTGAAGCAATGGAGTTTATTAATGATAGAATAAAAAGATCTCTTAACAATGAAGAGTTTCTTATTTCTATGAATTCTTAATTATAAAAAATTATAATGAAGAAACTTGCTTTGTAAGCTTAGATTTAAGATTTGCAGCCTTATTAGCATGAATAATGTTATTCTTAACTAATTTATCAAGCATTGAAACAACAGATGGTAAAAGTTTCTTAGCTTCTTTTTTAGCACTTAAATCTTTAAG
>ENA-UZWZ01006028-UZWZ01006028.1-metagenome-genome-assembly--contig:-Day-4-25m-contig-6028_pt1 | contig 10817 bp, 9 predicted proteins | sample MGYA00260346_ERZ794906 | MGnify/ENA metagenome assembly ERZ794906 | reverse complement strand
TTATCAAAAACAGCATCTTGATCTGATTCTAATGTTTCCCAATATTGCATAGCTTTAATCCAGTTTGCATTTTTAGGAGTAAACTCTCTATTTTTTATATAATCATAGGTTTTAGTATCAGGAGCAATCATTCCTCCTCTTGCTCCCATTTCTATACTTAGGTTGCAAACTGTCATTCTGCCTTCCATAGACATGTCTCTAAAAACCTCGCCTGAATATTCAACAAAATAACCTGTTGCACCAGATGTGGAAAGTTTTGATATAATAAAAAGAGCAACATCTTTTGGACTAACTCCTTTACTAAGTTTGCCGTCAATTGTAATTCTCATTTTTTTTGGCTTTGGCTGCATAATACATTGAGTCGATAAAACCATTTCAACCTCAGATGTTCCTATTCCAAATGCTATTGCTCCAAAGGCACCATGAGTTGATGTATGAGAATCACCACAAACTATAGTTGCTCCAGGTTGAGTGATACCGTATTCAGGACCTACAACATGGACAATTCCATTTTTTTCATGACCTAATCCCCAATATGAAATTCCATGTAATTCCGAGTTCTTTTCTAACGCAAGTAATTGATTTGCAGAAAGTGGATCTTTTACTGGTAAATGTTGATTTACAGTTGGAGTGTTGTGATCAGCTGTTGCAAATGTTTTTTCAGGAAATAAAACTTTAATCCCTCTTTTTTTTAGTCCTAAAAAAGCTACTGGACTAGTTACTTCATGAACCATATGCCTATCAATAAACAGAACATCGGGTCCATCTTTAATTTTATGAACTACATGCGAGTCCCAAACTTTATCAAATAAGGTTTTACTCATTTTAATATATATTTTATAAAGATTTTTTAATTATTAGTGGAATATCCTCATCTAAGACTTCTTTTTTTATGTCTGCAAATTTTAGAAATTCAGGATAAATTAAATCTAATTCATTTTTAGAAAGATCGTATCCAATCTTTTTAGCTCTGTAAGCTAAGGCAGCTCTTCCGCTTCTTGCTGTTAGAATGATAGCCGATTCATTTACTCCAACATCTAATGGATTAATGATTTCATAAGTTTCTCTATTTTTTATTACACCATCTTGGTGAATTCCAGAACTATGAGCAAAAGCATTTGCACCAACAATTGCTTTGTTAGGTTGAACAGGCATTCCCATTGCGTCGGAAACTAAATTACTTGTGTCAAAAAGTAATTTAGAATTTATATTAGTATCTAAATTTAGGTTTGGATGTTGTCTCATTATCATAACTACTTCTTCAAGAGAAGTATTCCCAGCCCGTTCTCCAATACCATTTATTGTACATTCAATTTGTCTAGCTCCATTAATTATTCCAGCAATTGAATTAGCAGTAGCTAAGCCCAAGTCATTATGACAATGACATGAAATTGTAGCTTTGTGAATATTTTTTACGTTTTCTATTAAATATTTTATTTTCTCACCGTATTCATAAGGCAAACAATAACCAGTAGTATCAGGAATATTTAATACAGTTGCACCTGATTCAATCATTTTTTCACAAACTCTAGCTAAGAACTCATTGTCAGTTCTTCCGGCATCTTCTGCATAAAATTCTACATCCTCTACAAAAGTTTTGGCATACTTTACAGCTTGGGATCCTATTTCTATAATTTTTTCTCTTGATGATTTGAATTTGTGTTGGATGTGTGAGTCAGATGTGCCAATACCAGTATGTATTCTAGGACGTTTAGCTGTTTTTAAAGCGTTTGCAGCAACTTCAATATCGTTTTTTACAGCTCTAGTGAGTCCACATACGGTTGCATTTTCTACAATATTTGAAATTTCTACAACAGATTTAAAATCTCCAGGACTAGAAACAGGAAAGCCAGCTTCTATGACGTCGACTCCTAATTCATCTAGTCTTTTGGCAATAACAAGCTTTTGAGAAGTGTTTAATTTACATCCTGGAACTTGTTCTCCATCTCTTAATGTCGTATCAAAAATTTTTACAAATTCTTTTGCCATTTATTTTTTATTACTGTTTTAAGTAAAAGCTTAAGATGTAAAAGTAATAAAACTGAGTAAATATTTTATGTAATAATTATACTAATTATTACATAAATCCCAAATGACATTTTTTGGAGGATTTGCAGTTATTTTGATTGTCTTTTTAGAAACTGGATGTTGAAATTCAATTTTTCTTGAATGAAGGTGTATACTTCCATCTTTGTTAGATCTTGAAAAACCATATTTTAGATCTCCCTTTATTGCCATTCCTCTGTTGGAAAGCTGTGTTCTTATTTGGTGATGTCTTCCTGTTTCTAATCTGATTTCAAGTAAAGAGTATTTGTCAAGAGTGTATATTTGTTTATAATACAAAATTGACTTTTTTGCATTAATATTTTTATCACTTTTAACATAAGATTTATTTTGTTTGTTGTTTTTCAATAAAAAATCTTCAAGTCTAATTTCGTTTGATTCATCTATTTTATTTACAACAGCCCAATAAGTTTTTTTAATACTATTCTCTTTAAACATTTTATTTAATCTTGTAAGAGATTTCGATGTTTTTGTAAATATTATAATACCACTTGTAGGTCTATCTAATCTGTGAGTAATTCCTAGGTAAACATTTCCTGGTTTATTATATTTTTTTTTCAGGTAATCTTTAACTTTATCTCCTAAAGTTTTGTCTTTAGTTTTATCACCTTGAGTTAATTCACCAGGTTTTTTATTTATTATAATTAAGTGATTGTCTTCAAATAAAATGTAGTCTTCAAACAAATTAATATTGCTCATCTTGATTTGGAAAATCTATATTTTTAACATCTTTGATATAATTTTTGATTGCTTTTGTCATTATCTCATTTAGGTCAACATATCTTCTTAAAAATCTTGGATTAAATTCTGTTGTCAAACCAACTAAATCATGAGTTACTAATACTTGTCCGTCAACATCAGAACCAGCACCAATACCAATAACTGGGCTTGAAATTGATGAAGTAACTATTTTTGAAATTTTTGCTGGTATTTTTTCTAATACAATCCCAAAACATCCTAATTCGTCCAAAAGTTTTGCGTCTTCAACTAATCTTTTAGCTTCTTCCTCCTCTTTAGCTCTAACTGAATATGTTCCAAATTTATATATAGATTGTGGTGTTAGACCGAGATGACCCATTACAGGAATACCAGCATTTAAAATTCTCACAATAGATTCTTTAATTTCAGATCCTCCTTCCATTTTAACAGCATGAGCTCCCGATTCTTTCATTATTCTAATAGCTGATCTTAATGCTTCTCCAGAATTTGATTGATAACTTCCAAAAGGTAAATCTACTACTACTAATGCTCTTTTAACTCCTCTAACAACAGATGAAGCGTGATAAATTATTTGATCTAAAGTTATAGGTAAGGTAGTTTCATGTCCCGCCATAACGTTTGAAGCAGAATCTCCAACTAAAATTATATCAATTCCTGAATTATCAATAATTTTTGCCATTGAATAATCATATCCAGTTAGCATTGAAATCTTTTCATTTCTAGATTTCATTTCTTTTAATGAGTGGGTAGTAACTCTTTTATATTCTTTTTTTGACATGATTTACTTTTTTACAAATGTAATTTTATTTTAAAAATAATAACTGACACAGTGTCATGTATATAAAAATGGCATAATGATTGAAATATAAGAATTGAATTAAAAAAAATATAATGAGTAAAATAATAGGTATTGATTTAGGAACAACAAATTCTTGTGTTTCAGTAATGGAAGGTAATGAACCTGTTGTAATTCCTAATGCAGAGGGTAAAAGAACTACACCGTCTGTAATTGCTTTTGTTGAAGGTGGTGAAATTAAGGTTGGTGACCCAGCTAAAAGACAAGCTGTTACTAATCCCACTAAAACAATTGCATCTGTTAAAAGATTTATGGGTAATAAGTTTAGTGAGTCTAAAAAAGATGCTGATAGATCTGCTTACAAAGTAGTAAAAGGAGATAATGATACTGCAAGAGTAGATATTGATGGTAGATTATATACTCCACAAGAATTATCTGCCATGATACTTCAGAAAATGAAAAAAACAGCTGAAGATTATCTGGGTAGTACAGTTAATGAAGCTGTTGTTACTGTTCCTGCATATTTTAATGATGCTCAAAGACAAGCAACTAAAGAAGCAGGAGAAATTGCTGGACTTAAAGTTCAGAGAATTATTAATGAGCCTACTGCTGCTGCTCTTGCTTACGGACTTGATAAATCTGGAAAAGACCAAAAAATTGCTGTTTATGATTTAGGAGGAGGTACTTTTGATATTTCAGTTCTTGAACTTGGTGACGGTGTTTTTGAGGTTCTTTCAACAAATGGAGACACTAGACTTGGAGGTGATGATTTCGATGAAGAAATTATTAGTTTTTTAGCTGATGATTTTAAAAAGAAAGAGGATATTGATTTAAGAAAAGATCCAATGGCACTTCAAAGATTAAAAGAAGCTGCAGAAAAAGCAAAAATTGAATTATCATCATCTACTCAAACTGAGATAAACCTTCCTTATATAACTGCCACTGCCTCAGGTCCTAAGCACCTTGTTGTTTCTTTAACAAGATCTAAGTTTGAACAACTCACAAGTGACTTAGTTAAAAGATCTATGGAACCAGTTAAAAAAGCAATTGATGATGCTGGTTTAAGTATTAATGATATTGATGAAGTTATATTAGTTGGTGGTTCAACTAGAATACCTGTTATCCAAGAAAAAGTTGAAAAGTTTTTTGGAAAAAAGCCTTCAAAAGGGGTAAATCCAGATGAAGTTGTTGCTATTGGAGCAGCAATCCAAGGTGGAGTTTTAACTGGTGATGTTAAGGATGTATTACTTCTAGATGTAACACCTTTATCTCTTGGTATCGAAACTATGGGAAGTGTCATGACTAAATTAATAGATGCAAACACTACAATTCCAACTAAAAAATCTCAAGTTTTTTCAACTGCAGCTGATAATCAACCGTCGGTAGAAATACATGTTTTACAAGGAGAGAGACCTATGGCTAAAGATAATAATACTATAGGTAGATTTCATTTAGATGGAATTCCACCAGCACCAAGAGGAACCCCTCAAATTGAAGTTATTTTTGATATCGATGCTAATGGTTTAATTCATGTAACAGCTGCTGATAAAGCTACAGGAAAAACTCAAGATATAAGAATTGAAGCTTCTTCAGGCTTGTCTGAAGATGAAATTGAAAAAATGAAGAAAGAGGCTGAAGCTAATGCTGAATCAGATAAAAAAGCAAAAGAAGAAGTAGATACTTTAAATAGTGCTGATGCAATGATTTTTCAAACAGATAGTCAATTAAAAGAATTTGGAGATAAAATTCCAGAAGACAAGAAAAAGGCTATTGAGGATGCTTTGGACGTGCTTAAAAAAGCACATGAATCTAAAGATATTGATTCTATTAAAACTGCTCTTGATGGTATTAACGAAGCATGGAAAAACGCTTCAGAGGAACTTTACAAAGCTCAAGCAGAAGCTCAGCAAGCAAATGGAGCTGGAGCTCAAGAACCTGGAGCTACTGAAAAACCTAAAGATGATTCAGATGATGTTCAAGATGTAGATTTTGAAGAAGTCAAATAATTAAAATTTTTAATTCTTAAAAAGCGCATTAGTTTCTAATGCGCTTTTTTTTATATTTATAATATATGGAAAAGAAAAAAATTTTAGAAAAGATTAATTCATCAAATAAAAACACATTGATGGATACATTGGATATTGAATTTATTGATATAGGTGAAGATTTTTTAGTAGCTAAAATGCCGGTCACTTCAAAAGTGTATCAACCTGATGGAGTTTTACATGGTGGAGCTACAGTTGCTTTAGCAGAATCGGTAGGTAGTGCTGTTTCATATATGTCTGTAGATTATATGAACAAAACTGTAAGAGGAATAATTATTTCAGCTAATCATTTAAAAAGTGTTAAAGAAGGATATATTTATGCGAGAGCTACACCTCTTCACAAAGGAAGAACAACTCAACTTTGGGAAATTAAAATTACTGATGATAATGACAATTTAATTTCTCATTGTAAACTTTCTACCATGGTTTTAAATAAAAAAAAGTAATTTATGTTTATCAAAAACGCATTAAAAGTTAAAAATAATCTTTGGAGATACGGTTTAGGAGTATTGATTATTTTTATTTTCACTCAACTAGGTTCAATTCCTTTTATTGTAGCAATTTTTCAAAAAGTAGGTCTTGAGGGTGCTGCTAAACTTAATCCATCAAACATGATGACAGTATTAGAGAATAATAACCTTACTTTTTTTTATTTATTATTATCCTTTGTTGTTGGTTTTATTGGTTTTTTAATTGTTATTAAATTTCTTCACAATCAATCCTTGAAATCTGTTACAACCAGTAGAGAATCTACTGATTTTAAACGAGTTTTTACAGCTTTTATATCCATATCTACAATAATTTTTTTAAACCTTCTTTTTTCAATTTATTTAAATCCGGATGAATACGTTTTTCAGTTTAATTTAAATGATTTTTTTATTCTATTTTTTATAGCCATAATATTTATTCCTATTCAAACAAGTTTAGAGGAATATGTGTTTAGAGGATATATAATGCAAGGTTTAGGAGTTTTTGTTAAAAACAGATGGTTTCCTTTAATTTTTACTTCTATAAGTTTTGGCTTACTACATTTATCTAATCCTGAAATTGATAAAATCGGTAACATAATTATAATTCACTACATAGTAACCGGATTATTTTTGGGTATTATTACCTTGATGGATGAAGGAATGGAACTTGCATTAGGTTTTCATGCTGGAAATAACCTTTTAATAGCATTACTAGTAACTGCTGATTGGACAGTATTTCAAACCAGTTCAGTTTTTAAATATATTGGTGAACCTGATGTTATAAATCAAACATTTTTTTCTTTAGCAGTCATTTACCCTCTTTTATTGATTTACTTTTCAAAAAAATATCAATGGACTAATTGGAAAGAAAAACTTCTAGGAAAAATAAGTTAAACTTTTAGGTATTTTTTAACATTTAGTTAATCAATTTATTAAGATATTGTTATTGACTCTAATTAAATATTATTATGGCTTTAAATAAAAATGGAATTTTCGGAATTGCCTCCCTAATTTTAACAGTTTTAGGAATTGCTTTAGTTCTTTTAGGTGTTTTAAAATACACTGAATACGCCATTGGTTTCAGCGTAGCTGGAGTTGGCTTTATTTCTATTGGATGGGCATTTAACGCTCTTAAAGGGAGAGTTTAAATATTATAAACTCATTTTAATTTTTTCCTATCATATCCTCAGGCTTAACCCACTTTTCAAACTCTTTTTCAGATAAATAACCTGTTCTAAGAGCAGCTTCTTTCAAAGTTATACCATTTTCATGAGCAATATTCGCAATTTCTGCCGATTTGTAATATCCAATTTTGCTATTTAATGCGGTTACTAGCATTAGCGAATTATTTAAAAGCTCTGTAATTCTTTTAGTATTTGCTTTTATTCCTTTTAAACAATTGTCATTAAAACTTATAACGCTATCTGAAATTAGCGTTAATGATTCTAATACATTAGAAACAATTACAGGCTTAAAAACGTTAAGTTCATAATGACCCTGCATTCCACCTAATGTCACAGTAACATCATTTCCTATGACTTGGGCACATACCATGGATAAAGCTTCACATTGGGTAGGGTTAACTTTACCAGGCATAATTGAACTTCCAGGTTCGTTTGCAGGTATTATTATTTCTCCTATTCCTGATCTTGGTCCGCTAGCCATTAATCTGATGTCATTAGCAATTTTATTTAATGAATTAGCAATTAATTTTAAAGCACCGTGAGATTCAACAAGTGCATCATGAGATGCGATGGATTCAAATTTATTTTTGGCTGAAATAAAATCTATTCCAGTAAATTTTGATATATATTTTACAGATAAGTTATCGTAACCATTGGGCGAGTTTATTCCTGTTCCAACTGCAGTTGCGCCTAAAGCAAGTTCTGATAAATGACTTAATGAATTATTTAAAGATTCTAAACCGTGTTCTATTTGAGAATGATAACCAGAAAATTCTTGACCTAGAGTAATTGGAGTAGCATCCATAAGGTGTGTTCTTCCAATTTTTATAACATTTTCAAATTCTTTAGATTTTTCTAATAAAGTAGATTTAAAAATCTCAAGATTAGGGATCGTACTAAAAACTATTTTTTTATAAGTAGCAATGTGCATTGCAGTAGGAAATGTATCATTAGAAGACTGAGACATATTAACATCATCATTTGGAGCTAATGTTTTTTCTCCTTCACCCACTACTTTACCTTCAATTTGATGAGCTCTATTTGAAATCACCTCATTTACATTCATGTTCGTTTGAGTACCGGAACCAGTTTGCCAAACTACCAAAGGAAATTGATCATCATGATCTCCGTTAATAATTTCATCACAGACTTTACTTATTAGTTCTTTCTTTGATTTAGTTAAAACTCCTAAATCAAAGTTTGTAAAAGCAGCAGCTTTTTTTAGAACTGCAAAAGCATGAATAATTTCGATTGGCATTGAACCTGGCCTTCCTATTTTGAAATTATTTATTGATCGCTGGGTTTGAGGGCCCCATAATGCATGTTTTAGCACTTTTACTTCACCAATAGTATCATTTTCGATTCTGTAATTCATAATTAATTATAAACTACAAATTTAATATAATTGCTGGATATATTTTTTATGATCATTTGTTAACATTTATTTTTCAAGATCATTACTTTAATTTATATTTGTTGAATCAATATATTAATATGTTTGAATTTGATCAATATTTAGGTTTTATACTCTTTCTTTCAGTTTTAACAATGGGGTTTTGGTTGTTAATACTTTTACTAACATTTATTGTTCCTTACTGGGTAGGAGGTGCTTTGTTAGAAAAGATAAATGAGTTAAGAAATAAAGTAAAAAAATAAATTAAGTTCCAAAGCCGCCTTCACTATAATCGTTATAGTCACCAGAATTTCTACTTTCCTTTTTCTTTTGATTAAAACGATAAATTAAGTTTAACTCTAAGGTTCTTCCTCCCCTCCAATTACTTTCACTATAACTTCTATAGTTTTCATTAAAAGACTCAATTCTCCATTTTCCAGTTTCAAATATATCATTAACCTTAAATGTTAATGTTATTTTATCTTTTAATAGATCTTTACTAAATGCAGTATTACTGTAAATAGAAGCTTTTCTTTCAGAAACTGCGGTTTTTTGAGGAGCTCTATACCTAAAGCTAGTTTGCCAATCAACACTAGAAAATAATTTTAAATTATTGCTTAGTCTCCCTGACCATGTTAAATTTTTAGAGTCATATACAATCCCCATGTATTCACCTAAAGTTTCTGATTCATAAAAGTTTAAACTCCCATTTAGTCTCCAGTTTTTAGATTGATTGAAATTTGCATTTAGTTCTAGGCCAATTTGTTTATTGCTTGCTAAGTTAATTGGAGTTCTTCTTAGAACAGGAACTAATATTTCATTAACAAGTACAAAATTCCCAGTATTTTCACTAATAAAAGTAAATACTCCGGTTTCTTTTCTGTAATAAATAGATCCATTTAAAGTTAGCTTATCATATCTTTTTAAATATCCTAAATCTATTCCGTTAGAGTAGGTAGGATCTATATTTGGATTACCTTGAAAAATATTGGTTGCACTTGATTTGGATGGGAATGGATTAATAAAATATGATCTTGCTCTTCTAATTCTTCGGTTGTATCCAAATGTTATAGTTTCATTTTCCTTAATTTGATATGATAAATTTAAGGTAGGAAAGAAATCATTATAATTTTTTACATTGTTAGTATTGTTTGCTAACTGTTTTACAGTTGTTTTTGATTCTTCATATCTCAAACCCAACAGAAAAGAGAATTTATTATTTTTATTTCCATACTGCGTGTAAAAAGCATTAACTTTTTCGTTATATAGAAGAGTATTACTTAGATTTAAATCATTAACGAAATTACCATTTAAGTCTTCATTTTCTGCCAAGTAGTCAATATCCTGATACTGATTATTTCTTCTAAACCCAAGTTCAAATTGCCCGTCTTTTTTAATTGGTAATACATAATCAATTTTAAACAGTTCGCTTTCTTGAATTTCATCTGTGTCAACCCTTTCACTTAAATATTTAGTAAATATTGGCTTTAACTGAGAATTTGAAATAAAACCATTTTCATTTTCTGAAGATTTTTCTTTTTGATAGTCCATGGTTAACACATGTCCTTCTTTATTAAAATCATGAGTTAGATTAATTGAGAATTCATTTGTATCATCAATTTCTGATTCTTTCTCTAACCTTTCAGAAAATTTGGATATTGCATTAAAATTTTGACTAACATTATTAGTATTATTTGTAAAACCATCACTTTTTCTAGATACGTATGAGCCAACTACACTAGTTTTGTCAGATATAAAATATTCAATTCCAGTATTTAAATAATTTGAGTTTCTTTCAGAATCTCTAACACCATTTTCATTTAAAAAATTATTAATTGCTTGATCTGTATAGTATTCTGTTTCATTTATAAAACTTCCCTCACTAGTTCTTGTACTATAACCTATATTGTTAAAAAAATTAAGTTTTTTTGTTCTATAATTTAAATTTGCCGAAACCCCATAGCGTTCTGGATATCCACTATTAAGTGATAAAGATCCGTTAAATCCAATTAATTTACTTTTTCTTAATATAATATTAATAATTCCTGCAGTTCCTTCAGCATTATATCTGGCTGATGGAGAAGTGATTACTTCAACTTTGTCAACACTTTCAGAGGGAAATTGTTTTAGTGCTTCATTACTGCT
>ENA-UZWZ01000097-UZWZ01000097.1-metagenome-genome-assembly--contig:-Day-4-25m-contig-97_pt1 | contig 10835 bp, 11 predicted proteins | sample MGYA00260346_ERZ794906 | MGnify/ENA metagenome assembly ERZ794906 | reverse complement strand
TGATGTTTACAAAGACCCAAATGATAGAGGCGTCAACGGGTGGGGGTCAACTGATAATGAAGACGCAACTAACTTTGATTCAGGCTTGCAACTCCAAAACTACCAAAACGAGTCTCACCCTAACCACACTGTAATTGCCATTGCAGGTACTAATGGACTGAGTGATTGGGATGATAATACTTCTTTTGTTACAGGTGGGCTGTCTGAGCAGTTTCAACAAGCACTGACCCATGTGGCACAAACTATTAATTCAAATTTTGAAACTTCTGCACAAAATAAAGTGGAGCCATCTACTTTTTCAGTTACAGGACATTCCTTGGGCGGTGGTATCGCTCAGGTGGTGGCACATACCTTTGGCTTAAATGGCGCTGCACTAAATAATTAGGGTCAGAGTGTAATTAAATAAAAAAATTACATTTTCAACTCAATAAACAAGTATTTTGTTATTTTACAAGGCGGATTTTCAAAATATGCAAGGAGTTTGGTAAATCCAAATGACTAAATATTTTTAAAATCCAACACTGTAAAATAGCAAAAGACGTCGTTTATTATTGAAAGGGTTTGATGTTGCGGAGTATTCCCCGCAAAATCGCAACCTCCTCTTTCTCAGGCTCTGCTCTGCTAAAAAACCGACGCAATCGGCGCATTAACAGTGCTTTAGGGCGTTTTTCTTCAAAGTAGTCTATGTGCTCCAATACTTGGGCAAGGTGTGTGTAAAAACCCTCCAATTCATCAAAATTAGCTTTTTTACTCGAGCCGGGCTCGAGTAAAAAAGGTGTTTTATAATTAAGGATAAAATTTTGATAGGCAAACACTTGAATAGCAGAAGCCACATTGAGTGAAAAATAATCAGGATTGCCTGGAATGGTCATCAGTATTTGGCATAAATCCAATTCTTCATTGGTTAAGCCTGATTTTTCGGTGCCAAACACCACAGCCACTTGTTGATTTTCAACAGCGGTTATTTTTTGAATTTCATCACAAGCGCCAACCACATCCATTTGTTTCCATTTAATATTACGTTGACGTGCGCTGGCACCAATCACCAAGTGCACACCTTCCAAAGCTTCTTCTAAGGATTCGCACACCACCGCACCAGACAACACATCATCTGCGCCACTGGCTCTGGCGGTTGCCACAGCAGAAGGATAACCTTGTGGATTCACCAAAGTTAAATTGGACAGACTCATATTTTTCATCGCTCTGGCAGCTGCACCAATATTACCGGGTTCAGTGGTATTAACCATAACCACACGCACGTTATCAAAGGTATAATTTCTTTCTTTTCCCATTTTCTCTTTTATTATGCATCCTACGCTTAATATTGCCGTTAAAGCCGCCAGAAAAGCTGGCGATATCATTCTTAGATATCACAACCAAATCGACCTTTTAACGATTGAAAACAAAGCCGCAAATGATTTTGTTTCCGAAGTCGATAAAGCTGCTGAAGATGCTATTATAGACGAGTTGAAATATGCCTTTCCCGATCATTCTATTTTAGGTGAAGAAAATGGCGAAATTTTAGGCGATAGCCGCTTTCAATGGATTATTGACCCATTGGACGGTACCACCAATTATTTACATGGTTTCCCGCAATATTCTGTCTCTATCGCTTTATATGAAAACAATAAAGCAACACATGCTGTAGTGTACGACCCCTTTAAAGAAGAAATGTTTACCGCATCTGAAGGACAAGGTGCTTATCTTAATGAACAAAGAATTCGCGCCACCAATACCCGTGGCTTTGAAGACACGCTGATTGGCACTGGCTTTCCCTTTAAAGCACCACAACACCTAGATGCTTATCTTGCTATGTTTAAAGCCATTCATCCACAAGTAGCAGGCATTCGCCGTGCAGGCTCTGCGGCACTTGATTTGGCGTATTTAGCCGCTGGGCGTATGGATGGCTTTTGGGAGATTGAACTTAATATTTGGGACATCGCCGCTGGCGCTCTACTGGTTAAAGAAGCCGGTGGTTTTATTGGTGATTTTTCAGGACGTGACAAATACCTAGAAACCGGTAATGTAGTGGCAGGTAATGAAGCGGTTTTTAAAGCCATTCTAAAAACCATTCATCCGCATTTAACACAAGATTTAGAGCGTTAAAAACGCTTAAACCTTTATTTTTTACTGCTTTGCAGTGATACAACCCCGCTACTTCGTAGCTGAGGGCTAGCTACTTTTTCTGCTTGTCCAGAAAAAGTAGCCAAAAAGAAGACACCCACTAAAAATCATACAAGGCACTCTAAGCTCGTTGCGTTGCCCTTGTAAACTCGCAAATGAAACATTTACTCAAACATACAAGGGCTGACCACCCCACTTCGCTAAGATTGCATTGATGATTTTTAAATGAGAGTCAAAACCCCTCACGCATTGAGCGTGATGGGTTTTGATTGTCAGGATACGTCAAATACCGCATTAACATAAATACTTGTTTATAATGTCGAATACAAAATAATAATTTGTAAGACAATATTTCTTTCTTTAAATAAATTACACTCTGTCACTAGTTATTTAACCTGTTGTAACTTTATGTTTATAAAACAAAAACTATATAATTTACAAAGTAGGTTTCTATATTCAATTTACCCTAAAATTATTGATAAATATTTGCAATATGCCAACTATTTTGCAATAAGGAAATTAAAACAAGCTAAAGCAAAAACTATACTGGTGGATAGCACTATTATTCATAACGCTATTACTCACAGAACTGGGTGGGTCTCAACAGGGGGTCAAATGTGGGGCGAGGAGTCTATAGATTCAGGCAGGCTTAGTCGTATACCTATAGATAAAAAATTCCAACAGAAGGATTGGGGATCTATTAAATATTTACCATCTATAGCGTATTTGGAAAAAAACAATATATTGATACTATGCGATTCTGACGAATTAAAAGACGAACAAGAATGTCATCCATCAAACAGATTTAGGCCGACGGGTTGGATGGACTATTCATTGTTTCAAGATGTAAAATTTAAAACCATAAAAGACATTACTTATCCTGTGGTTATAAATAGTTGGCAAAATATTAATCATAAAAATGAAAGAAAAAATAGATTAGAAAAAAATCAAAAAAACAATTCTTTGTACCAATCATTAGTTGAGATTTTAGGGGTAAAAAATTCACAAGATGCATGGCACATTACAGTTGCTAACGATAACAATTGTTACTGTTTTCTCACCATGGACTATAGCTTAATTAGAAGCATTGAATCGCAAAAAGGTCATATCGCTATTAAGTCATTGAAAACAAAAGTTATGACACCAGAAACATTTGCAAAAACTTTTAGCCTTGCACAATTACACTACAAACACCTTTCTTATCATGATGCATCCTTTTTTGTTGAGCCTAATTTATCTATATCTAAATCAATAAAAAAAAGATAAGGCGGTATAAAAATTGTTATTAAGATAATTCATTCTGCTAACCCACACCAATCAAAACCAATCACGCTGAATGCGTGAGGGGTTTTAACGTTCCCCCTTTCAAAAGTCTTATTAAAGCAATCTTAGTGAAGCAAAGTGGTAGTATTTGCGTTGTTTGAACAAATATTTATATTTGTGAGTTTAGCAAATACAACGCAGCGAACTTAGAGTGCTTTAGATGAACTTTGAGGGGTCGCTTCTTTTGGTTCGTTTTCTGGCGACGCAGAAAATGAACAACCCCGCCACGGGAAGCGGCAAAGGTTATTAAAAGAAAACGATGCGCCTTGCCACGCAGTGGCAAACTTCAAAAGATACTGCTTAGTAGAAAAAACACAACACTAAAGTTCTAATGTTAATTGCTCTCCATTTAAACCTTTACTATTCTCACTCATCAAATACACCATCGCTGGGCTTTTGTTTTCAGGCAAAGGGTTGTTGTCTGAATTTTCCGCAGGATAGGCAGTTCTTCGCATTTCTGTACGCATACACCCTGGATCAACAGAATTAACGCTAATATGGCTTTTTTCAAGCTCTTCTGCAAGGGTTTTGCTAAGACCTTCAATGGCAAATTTACTCACACCGTATGCGCCCCAATAAGCACGTGCGCTGCGCCCTACCGAAGAAGATAAAAACAACATGCGTGCATCGTCAGATTTGTTGAGTGCAGGAATTAAAAATTGACTCAACATAAAGGCAGCATTTAAATTAATCTGCATAGTGGAATACCAAACTTTAATATCATACTGCTCAATTGGCATCATTGTGCCAATGATTGAGGCATTATGAATCAAACCATCAAGTTTGCCAAAATTGTTCAAAACATCTTGTTGTAATTGCTCGTAATGTTCGGGCGTGGCGCCTTCTAAATCAAATGGAAAAAGAACAGGCTCTTGATAGCCGGCATCCACCACTTCATCATAAGCCGTTTCTAAGGAGCTTAAATCCCGCCCAAGCATAATCACGGTTGCGCCAGCTTTGGCTAAATCTAGCGTCATTGCACGCCCAAAACCACGATTAGCGCCAGTAACTAGAATGATTTTATCTTTTAATTCGCCAACGGTAATTTTATAATTGGTTTTAATATTCACTTTGACTCCTGTGTTAGTTGTTTTTTACTTTGTATGCCTAATGCTTTTAGTTTTTCAGCGCGGCTGATTAAATTGCCCGCACCACTTGTTAATCTATTGTGTGCCTTTTGATAACTTTCAGAGGCTTTGTCCAGATGTTTTTCAATATCGTCCATTGAGTCAATAAAACCGGAGAGCTTGTCATACATTGCACCAGCTTGGCGTACAATCTCCTCAGTGTTCTGATTTTGCCGCTCTGTATTCCAAATATGGTTAACGGTTTTAAGGCTCATCATTAGCGTTGAGGGGGAAACCAATGCCACGTTCTTTTTTAATGCATCGTTAAACAAATTAGGCTTTTGCTCTAATGCCACTAACAAAGAAGCTTCAATTGGAAAAAATACAAAAATATAATCCAAGGTGTTAACTCCTGTTAAATTCTCATAAGATTTTAGCGAGATATTTTTAATGTGCGTATCAATAGACTTGATGTGTGCATTAATTGCTGTGCCATCACCTGAAACATAGTCTTGGTAACTCTTTAGTGACACCTTAGAGTCGATAATAATGTCTTTACTGTCTGGCAAATGTACGATGATATCGGGTCTTAACGCTTTTCCATCTTCATCTTTAAGTGCAGATTGCACATGATATTGCTCACCTTTCTTAAGCCCAGAATCTTCCAAAATAGATTCCAATATCATTTCACCCCAATCACCCTGCTGTTTGTTGTCATAAGTCAGTGCATTGGTCAATTTTTCTGTACCCTCTAATGTATTTTTATGGGCATCAGCCAAGGTTTTAATTTGTTGCTCTAAGGCGCTTCTGTCTTTAATTTGTTCCGTGGAAAGTCCTTCTATTTTTTTACGGAAATCCTCGATTTGCGTTTTTAGTGGGTTCAGCAAGTCTGCGTTTTTTTCACTCAAATTAAGGCTGTCTTTTTGCAATACTTGAGCGGAAATTTTTTCAAACGCTTCATTCATCTGCATTTGTGAATGTTGTGCAGCAGCAAAAGTTTTTTCTTGTTCTTTTAATTTTATATTGAGTTCGCTGTTTTGAGTTTTAAGCTTAAAAAGCCAAAAAAGCATAACAGACATACCTATAAAAAACCCTAATAATAATTCTTGCATCAACACACCTCTAGTATTTCTTTTGGATGACCAACAATGTAGTCATAACCCCAATCTTGGGTAACTTTACCATAGCCATAAGTAACTGCCACCGTTTTAACTTCTGCATTTTTACCTGCAAGCATATCATTTTTATCATCACCAATAAACAAACATGAAGATGGGTTTACTGAGAGTTTCGCACAAGCATATAACAACGGTGCAGGATGTGGCTTGTTGTAGGTCAAAGTATCACCGCAAACAACCACATCAGGCCTAATGCCGAGTTTATCTAATAATAAATGGGTTAAATTTTCAGGCTTGTTGGTAATAACACCCCATAATAGTTTGCGTTGTTTGATCAATTTTAATAAATCATCAATACCAGCAAAAGTTTTTGCATATTTGTCGATATTTTCAGTATAGATTTGCAACAACCTTTGGTGTCTTTTGCTAAATTCAGGATCTGATTCATCACACTCAAAACCCATTGCCACTAAAGCTTTTCCACCATGTGACACCAAAGGTTTAATTGCCTCATAAGGTTTTTCTGCCACACCATTTTCTAACAGCAAAGCATTAAGCGCATAAGCGAGATCAGGTGCTGTATCGATTAATGTGCCATCTAAATCAAAAAAAATGGTGTTAACCGTCATACAAAATCGTTAAAATTATAAATTCATTAATTATAACGTTTAGCCTGCTACTTACTTATGCTGTTTTTAAGATCTTTACTTTACTTTTTGGGCTCGCTCATCGTTGTAACCTTGTTAGTCGTTGTTGCCTTGCTGGTGTTTTTTACTCCACTTAAAACACGCTATAGCATATTGGTTAATTGGTCAAAATTTTGTGTGTGGTGGCTTCGTATAACGCTCAATATTAAACTCAAGGTCATGGGTAAAGAAAATATCCCCACAACGCCATGTGTTATTATCTCTAACCATCAATCCACTTGGGAAACACTTGGCTTCCAGCAAATTTTTCCGCATCAAACTTGGGTACTTAAAAGAGAGTTGTTGTTAATTCCAGTGTTCGGCTGGGGCTTAGCCATGCTAAAGCCTATTGTGATTAATCGTGGTGAAAAAATGAAGGCCTTAAAAAAAATTATTAAACAAGGCGGTGAAAGGATTAAAGAAGGTATTTTTGTTGTTATTTTTCCTGAGGGTACGCGTCAACCTTACGGAAAACTTGGTGCATACCAAAAAGGTGGCATTTCTATTGCTAAAAAAAGTTTGTGTGACATCTTGCCAGTCTATCACAATGCAGGAAAGTTCTGGCCTAAAGGTAGTTTTATTAAACATCCTGGCACCATCACTGTTGTTATTGGCAAACCTATTAGTGTTAAAGATAAGTCTACAACAAACCTAATCAAGGAAATAAGAGACTGGACCGAAATTCAAGCAAGTAGTATTAACTAATCGTAATAACAGGGTTTAGCCTAAATAAATATTAGCTATACGACTGTGTATTAAATATTTTGCAGAAGAGTTCTGCTGTTTTTTGCGTGTCATATAAAGCCGAATGTGCACTGCCGTCATCCCATTCAATTCCAGCGACACCCATTGCTTTAGCAAGCACTGTTTCACCATAGTAAAGTGCTGATAGGCTCACTGTATCAATGGTTGAGAATTGATGAAATGGATTTTTAAGTTTTGTTCTATTGCTCGCTGCATATAAAAACCCTAAATCAAAAAATGCATTATGCCCCACTAAAATTGCACGTGTACACTCTTGGATTTTTATCTCTTCACGCACTGCTTGGAAAATCTTATTTAAAGCTTGTTTTTCACTGACTGCCATTCTCAATGGATTGTGTACATCAATGCCATTAAACTTAAGTGCTGCCGCCTCAAGATTGGCACCTTTAAAGGGTTCTATATGAAAATGGCAAATATCTTTTGGATAAAATATACCGGCTTCATCAATACCAATCGCCATTGCACAAATCTCAAGCATGGCGTCTGTTTTATCATTAAACCCCCCAGTTTCAATGTCAACCACAACGGGTAAATAACCTCGAATACGCTCTTTAATTTTCATCTTGTACCACCCTTTTAAAGAAAATAGATGAATTACGCTGATAATCAAACAAAGCTTGACGTTTTTTAGGTAACTCATTAACTTCCATTTTTATAAAACCTTGCTTTAAAAACCATTGTGCATTGTGCTTGGACAACGCAAACACTTTAGAAAAATTATTAGCAGCAGCTTTTTGCATTAGTTTATCCAACAATTTTCTTGAAAAGCCTTGATTTTGCACTTTTTTTGAGACTACCAAAGCATAAATTTCACCCATGCCACCTTCTTGACAGTTTTTTAGACCTGCGCAGGCAAGCAGTTCATCACCTTCAAATAACAAAATATAATCATCGATATTGGCAGCAATTTGTGCTTCTGTCCTAGGCAAAATCTTCCCTTGCTCAACAAAAGGTTGAATTAAATTTAAAATTTTCTGGCTATTACACACACTAAATATGTTTAAAATTTCATGAAAGGTTCTCATTTTAGTCTAAAATTTAGCATTATTTATTTGATAAAAAAATATGCGAAGCGATACAGTTAAGAAAGGATTTGACAAAACACCACATCGGTCATTACTAAGAGCAACAGGTTTAAAAGACGAGGACTTTGACAAGCCTTTTATTGGCGTTGCAAATTCATTTATTGAAATTATCCCTGGACACTATTTTCTAAACAAGGTCTCAGAAATTATTAAACAAGAAATTCGAGATGCTGGCTGTGTGCCTTTTGAGTTTAATACAATCGGTGTAGATGATGGTATTGCCATGGGGCATGACGGTATGTTATTTTCACTGCCATCCAGAGAAATTATTGCCAATTCAATTGAAACGGTAATGAACGCACACAAACTGGATGCAATGATTTGCATTCCAAACTGCGACAAAATCGTACCCGGCATGATTATGGGTGCGCAAAGAGTTAACGTACCAACGGTTTTTGTTTCAGGCGGTCCAATGAAAAAAGGTCACACCAAAGATGGCAGAGCCATTGATTTGGCAACTGCATTTGAGGCGGTTGGACAACACGAGACTGGCAAAATATCAGATGACGAACTCAAAGACATTGAGTGTAATGCCTGCCCAAGTGGCGGCAGTTGTTCAGGTATGTTTACCGCAAACTCAATGAACACGCTGATGGAAGCAATGGGCATTGCCCTGCCTGGAAACGGCACTATTTTAGCTTTAACGCCTGAGCGTGAAGTGCTTTATCGTCAGGCTGCAAGACGTGTTTGCGAAATTGCACTGATGGAATCTGAAGAAAATCGCAATCAATTTAATCTATCAAATATTCTTAACGATAATGCGGTAAAAAATGCTTTTGCGGTTGACATGGCAATGGGTGGCAGCAGCAATACTGTACTTCACATGCTAGCAATTGCACAAGAAGCCAATGCCGATTTTCAGTTAAGCGACATTAACAAGATCAGTCAAAAAGTTTCTCATATTGCAAAAATATCCCCTTCCCTTTCTACTGTACACATGGAAGATATCAATAAAGCCGGTGGTGTTAATGCAGTGATGCATGAAATGAATAAGCGTGGTGATGTGCTGATTGACAATTTAACTGTGACAGGCGAAAGTCTATACAAAAGAATTGAAGGTGCTGAAATTAAAGATACGAACATCATTCACACCATCGACAATCCTTACTCTAAAGTTGGCGGACTGGCGATTTTATATGGCAACCTTGCTGAGCAAGGCGCAGTTATTAAAACTGCTGGTATTACTGGTGAGCGTGTGTTTACTGGTAAAGCAGTTTGTTTTGACTCACAAGACGCTGCAATCGAAGGCATTACCAGTGGACAAGTCAAAGCTGGTGATGTTGTGGTGATTCGCTACGAAGGCCCAAAAGGTGGTCCGGGTATGCAAGAAATGTTAGCCCCAACTTCACTCATTATGGGCATGGGATTAGGTGACAAAGTTGCACTCATTACCGATGGGCGTTTTTCTGGCGCTACACGTGGTGCATCGATTGGTCACGTCTCTCCAGAAGCTGCTGAAGGCGGCATGATTGGACTTTTACAAGACGGCGATGAAATTCACATTGATGTTGATAAATACATCTTAAATGTAGATTTAAGCGATGAAGAAATTAGCAAGCGCAAAAAAGCCTTTAAGCCAATTAGGAAACAACTTAGCTCTAAATGGTTGCAACAATATCGCTTATTGGTGACCAATGCCAGCAATGGCGCTATGCTAAAAACTGACTAATTACTTCGTTTTTTCTTTCTCTGCTATAAATTTAAAAAATACTTACTTGTTTAGATTTATAGCAAATAATTAAGGTTTTATATAAGTGTAGCCCATTTGTTGCAAATGAGACAGTTCAGCGACGCCACTAGGAACAATATCTGCTTTATTTACATCGTACAAATCATCTTCGTAACTAATTTTTTTACCTCTTAGCGTATTTGCACACACTTGAAACTTAACCCCCTGTGATTTTAAGCCAGCAATTTTTGCTTGAATAGCAGAAGTAGCGTTACCCTGCTTTAATTTTGTGCCTTTTACAGCTTCAGGTTCAAGTAATAGTGAAAGTCCTTTACCGTGCATGACAATTTTAAAATCTAAATTTTCTTTTCCTACTGCATTGATATGGTTTTGCACATTACGTAAAGCACCCGCTTGCGCTTTTGGGTTGTCGTAGTTTATGTGGTAAACAACCTTTTGCTTGCCATACCCTTCACCTGCCATTGTGTTGCCAGCAAACAATAGTGCTAGCGTTAAAAATAATGCTGCTATGGTTATAGTCATTGTTTTATTTATCATTTTCTCTCCTCCAAGATTTTTTTTAATGTTAGGGTTGCTAAACACAACAACCCAGACAAAATCAGTCTATCATAAAAAATATTATAAAAAAACCACTAAATTGTAAGGGTTTTGTAAGTTAATACCATCCTTGAAAAGCACTCAAAAGCCCTTGTCATATGCCTTCAATCATTAATCTAGAAGGCGATTTCAATCAAAAAGAACAACGGTAGGTTTGTTTGTGGAATAGTGAATTACAAGTATTTTTATCGTCAAGTGGGCATTGAAAATAATTCTTTTTACAAGGCGAGTTTTAAGAAATGTTTGGGAGCATAGATAAAACACTATGACTAAATATTTATTAAAACTCAACGCCGAAAAAAGGAAAAAGACGAAATGAATAATTGCGAGTATTTTTTCTTTTTACAAGGCGAGTTTTAAGAAATGTTTGGGAGCATAGA
>ENA-UZWZ01008786-UZWZ01008786.1-metagenome-genome-assembly--contig:-Day-4-25m-contig-8786_pt1 | contig 10847 bp, 7 predicted proteins | sample MGYA00260346_ERZ794906 | MGnify/ENA metagenome assembly ERZ794906 | reverse complement strand
GTGTCCTCGTAGAAGCTGATGTCTCCTGTGTCACGAGAAACAGAAAGGCGTTTGGTGTTTGTGTTGTTACCAACTTTTAAAATAAGTTCGTTGTCACCGCCATCATAGGTAAACTCCGCACCAACAATGCCCGTTCCGTTTTCTCGTAAACGCAAACTAGCGTCTTCGTTTATATTTGCTAAAACATCAATAACAGGAGTAGTTGAACTAACACTAAGCCCATCCATCGTGGCTGTGCCAGTAACGTCTATGCCTGTGGAGGTGACTTTGACAATATCAGTCCCCGCACCAGAGCCAGTTCTAAGATTGATTACCTCGCCATCACCATGCGCCCAGATGTTTAACTCGCCATCAGAATCTAAATCTATAATCCCAAGCTCAGAACCATTGTTAAAACGAATATGTTGGTTAGTGCTTGTAATGTTCAATGCCGATGAAGCATGAGCCGCAACACCCAAGCCCAATTTGTCCATCGTGGCTGCGCCTGAAATGTCGATGCCTGTGGACGTGGTGGCTAGTTTGGAGCTTCCTGCATAGTACAAAGAAGTTTGCGTATCGCCGTTGAAATTAGCCGCTAGATTTGTAGCGTCGGCATTCCAGATTTGCACATTTGTCCCAGCCAGTAAACGCAACTGGCCTGTCCCTGCGTCTTTAATGTAACTATGGCTACCATCATGATAAATCTGTAGGTCAGACCCAGCACCAAACACCGCTTTATCGTTATCGCCAAAATCTAAGTCGCCTGTCAGTGTGCCGCCAGACAATGGTAGGTAACTGTGGGTGTGACTACTCGGAGCGTAACTGTGGGTGTGGTTACTAGCTGCAAACGTACTTGTATCAAGTGTCCAGGTATCTGCACCTGTCTTTTTCAAATAACCACTAGTTCCAGTTAAACCACCAATAGCCAGTAAATCCGCATCGGCTGCTTGGTATGAATGGGTGTGGTTAGTTGCTGCGTAATTGTGTGTATGGCCACTTAATGATACATCTGTGCCATTGACTGATGGTGTGACTTTGAAATCAAAATTAGGGGTTGTGCTTTGGTCAACTTCAAATATTAATGCTGACGCCGATGTAGCCCAACCCATCGTTCTGAGTTGTAATGTATTACCTGTATCACCAGACCCAGTTCCGAGATACCGTAAAATAAACCCATTATTGGTATCTATAGAACCGCTAGATACATGCCCTAACGTCAGGTCCACATCGTAGTTTTCCCCTCCTAGAGCAAGTGCAGTACCGCTTGAGCTGCGGATAATATCACCACCAGTTAATGGCAAATAACTGTGCGTATGACTACTGGGCGCAAATGTACTTGGCTTACTGGTTACTTCTGACCAAGTGGGTGCTGTGTGACTATGTGTACTGGGTGCAAATGTCGTAGGTTTGCTTGTAACTTGGCTCCACGTTGGGGCTGTATGCGTGTGGCTACTGGGCGCAAATGTACTTGGTTTGCCCGTTACTTCTGACCAAGTATTGGCTGTATGGGTATGGTTGTGGGTCGCCAAATCTTCTGGTGCTGGCATGTATTCAAGAACAGGAAAATCACCATTGACCAAAACTATATCAGATATAGTTATCTTGGTTGTTCCAAGATTATTATTTTGAGTATCAAAATCGAGGAAACCGTAAACTGTTTGGTCGATATGCGCCGTATGTGAGTAGAAAGTCCAGCCTCTATTCGAACTAATATCGAACGAACCCATTGCCCGATCATTAACATCAATTGATATAGTTGACCCACTAGCATAGTCCTCTACTTTATACCAAAATGATATGGAGTAATTACCGGCGTCTTGGATAACTGCTGGATTAGAATTATGGTATGCATTATCCCTTGAGAAAGTCAGACGGTTAAGACTGTTATACGCCAGTACCTTACCATTCGTGTGGTGATACCCGTCCACCGATTGGTAAACATTATTTGCTATTAAGTTTCTGGTACCTATGTCGTAGGTGTGCGTGTGGCTACTTGATGAGTAAGGGTGACTGTGATTGCCTTTGTCGTAGGCGGCTTTCACAGCAGCCGAGTTAGCAGCTACAGTTGTGCTGGTAGAACTGGTGCTTGAGCTTAACTCTGTCTGATGGATTACAGAGGCGGGTAATACGTATTTGTTAGCATCTGTATCAATACCATCCAGCTTACTCTTTAGAGTAGTTGTAAAGTTCTTCTGTGTAAGACCCCCATCACCCACCGAGTAAGTTGTATCAGTATAGTTACCGCTATGAATATTAGTAGCACCTTGATTAGCAGTCCAGTCAATGTGCTCATTGGCTACAAAGCCAGTTAAGTCGTCATGGGTGAAATCACTAGACACATACGTTGTATTGGTATTAGTATAGTTATCACTATGGATGTTTTCGGTTTGACTTGTAGACCAATCTATGTGCTCAGCAGCAACAAAGCCCGTCAGATCATCATGATTGAAATTACTAGACACATACGTTGTATTAGTATAGTTATTCGCATGGATGTTAGTCGAACCCTGATCTGTAGTCCAATCGATATGTTCGTTAGCTACAAAGCCTGTCAAACTATCGTGATTAAGAGTTACTGCACCAGTCGCACCATCAACACTTGTGACAGAATCTGTCGGAGTAGCTAGTAGTGTGTAATCTGCCATTGTTCCTGCAGAACCGCCATTGTGCATATAAGTCTTAGACTCGTCAGAGCGGACTACCACGTCCCCCTCTTCTGCTGTCAAAGCAAGCTGAGCAGCTTGGGTGGCGGCTGTCTGTACAGTTGTTAGGGCTGTGGCAGGAAGATTATTCAGATGAATATTAGTCGAACCCTGATCTGTAGTCCAATCTATGTGCTCATTGGCCACAAACCCAGTCAAGTCATCGTGCGTGAAATCACTAGATGAATAGGTTGTGTTGTTGTCTGGAATAACTACTGACTCGGAGGTTCCATCACCTTTATATAGAGAGACAGTGTGTCCTGAAATACGGAGTGCATCAGTTGCGTGTAAAGCTCCTGCCTCATCGTCAAGCACGACAGTAGAAGGCAAGTTGCCACTATGGATGTTGGTAGCGCCTTGATCTGCAGTCCAATCAATGTGTTCATTAGCAACATAGCCAGTTAAGCTATCATGACTAAAATCACTTGAAGTGTATGTGGTGTTGTTGTCTGGGATAGTTACTGATTCGGAAGTACCATCGCCCTTATAAAGAGAAACTACATGTCCACTAATCCGAAGCGCATCGGTTGCGTGTAGAGCTCCTTTCTCAGTGTCATGTACAACGGATGAAGGTAATACGTATTTGTTTGCATCTGTATCGATGCCGTCCAACTTAGTCTTCAGAGTAGTGGTGAAGTTTTTCTGGGTAAGACCACCATCACCCACTGAGTAAGTTGTATCCGTGGAACTAATGGTTCCATCACTTGCAATAGATATATTCGTGCCGGGTGATAGGGCGGCGATTGCCCGAGCTGGTGTGTGATAGAGATTGTTTGATCCCTCAGATAGATTATCAGTTGTTGATGATGCTAAACCAGATGATGATATGACACCTGTAGTTGAATTATAAGAAAGATCACCTGATACACTAATTGCGCTTCTAGCTCTTGCGGTTGTGTAATACTTGTTTGAACCCTCTGTAAGATCGGATGATGTGTTGCCAGATAAATCAACTGGATCAGCAGAATCAATCATTGCGCCTGTAGTTCTGTGCTTCTTAACGAACTTCATATGACCATTGGAACGCATCAATACTGTTTTATAAGTGTCATCCTTTGTTGGATCGTCCAACTCCAATTCAGCTACGCGTAGCCTCTTGTGTACACCTAGGTGATCTTTTACTTCCAGGTCACCAGAAGCGTCTACAGTCAATCTGGTACCAGCACCCATGTTAATGGTAGAGCCAGATAGGTATAAATCTCTAAACCTATAATCAGAATCTCCCAAGTCATATGCGATGTTGATGTCGGGCTTAACATGCCCCTTGATCAACATACCACCTACTATAGCGGAATCTGTAACAGTTAACTGATCGCTAACGGACACACTACCCACTACATCCAGCTCAGATGCTGGAGTCATTGTTCCTACACCAACTCGGTTATTTGTTGGATCGACTGTTAGTGTATTTGTGTCAACGAGTAGACCGTTTATTGAGTTTAGAGCAATATCACCATCACTATCGACGGTTAACTTGCTACCCAGCTGTCCTATCTCATATGCCTTAGTTGTTGCCACTAGTTAATCCTCTGTTTATGTTGTATTTATTAGGTATCAATTTGGATACGCTTCATTTTTATTTCTGTATTTGCAAATGTTGGAGTAACTTTTAACTTCACCAACGACCCATCTATAGCAGCGTCTAATGACCCCATATCAGAATCTGTTCTCACCGTGCCGTATTCAGTCATATGCACCACTGACCCATCATGAATCAGCAACACTTCGGTTGATTGAAATCTTGATGATGAAGGTTGAGACATTTGAACAATATACTTTGCAGATCTGTAGTTAGCAAGTAAAAAACTATCTATCACTGCCTGGCTAGTCGATGTAAGATCACTATCAATGCTAGCGACTTCCTGATCCTTTAATGATACTCTATTCTTACCTGATATACTTACTGTATTGCCACCACCAATAGCATCCCCCAGAAATGTCACAGAGGACCCAGTCGAGGCTGTGTAATCGAGTGATGGAGCTAGTCTGGTACCATTTAAATAAACATCGATGTACCCAGGTGTATAGGAAAGGACCTCACCATTAATATCAGAGTCTTGGAATATTGTTGTGTCGGAAGAAGGTTGATATGTATACTCTGTAGCAGTTGCAGCGCCTATTAAATTCGCCACATATGCAGAGTCAACTATGCTAGTAACACTTACCCTATCTGATACATAGTCGCTATCAATTAGGTTGAGTACTTCGGAACTGTCTACCGAATATTGTTGAGTAAGTGCAACAGAACCTGCGGAATCCAGGAAGGACTTTATCGCATTAGATGAGTTCTTGTAGTATAACTTACCATCGTTGTAGTTAATGGCGATTTCGCCATAATCTAGATCACCAGACCCAGGTACACGGCCCGCGACTGATGACTTTTTCAGCCTTAGCTTTGTATTCGCCATTCCAGTTCCTTAAAAAAGGTTACTAGGCTAGTAAAAACTAGCCTTAATTATTTATTAGTATGTACCACCATCCATTTCACGGATCCACACATTGCCAGTAGCACCTACACCAAATTGTCTATTTGTGCCTGATGCATCTGCAGAATCACCATCAGCATATCCACCAAAGGATGCAGCACCAACGTTGGTGACACTAGCATATTGGTTGGAGAATGTGATTGTACCAGATACATCGTTATATGTGATATCCTGGCCAGTATCATCGTGACCTAGGAATACATTATTAGCTAGGTGGTCTTCGATATACTCTGTAATATCAGTGCCACCAATTTTAATAGCAGCATCAAGACTTGCACCAGCAATATCTAAACCTTTGTTAAAGTCCCACGTATCATTACCAGCATCGTAAATGATAGTTGCGTTAGCACCACCAACTGTAATACCAGCACCATCGGCTGCTGCTGCGTTAGCTGCAGAGTCGGCTAATACGAGGTTTTTGTCATTTACTGACATTGTGGTTGAATTAATTACAGTCTGTGTACCACGTACTGTTAAGTTACCACGTATGATTAAATTACCACCATCCGAATCAGTCGGAGCTGGATCCAAGTACAACTCATTAGAAGCATCTGTTGAACTAATGGTGTTGCCATTAATTCTGACATTATCAACATCTAATTGCTCTAACCCAGCCAGTACCGCAGTTGATTCACCAGCTGTAAGTGCTGTTGTACCAATTGTAATATCTTTAGTTGATACTGCACCGCTAGTGACTGTGAAGTTTGTGGTGTTAAATGACGCCACACCCTTATTAGAAGTGGATGCATCTTCACCAGCAATTGTAATGCCTTGGCCAGATGCTGTTGTGTTAATACCCTCACCAGCCAGTATCGACAGAGACTGGGTAAGAAGATTAACAGAACCAGTTCCAGCTTCAGCAGCTGTATTCAAAGTGGTTGCTACAGCAATTGTGCCAGCAGAGTCAATGTGACCTCTATCATCAACAGTGAATACTGGAATGGCTGTTTGAGAGCCATATGTTCCAGCTGTAACTCCTGATGTATCGTGAGATATCGTTACTTTGTTGGCCGTTACAGTCGCAGTGACGTACGTATCACCTTCAAAGTCGAGAACCTCATCATCCAAATCAACTGTGTCTGATCCTGTATCACCCGTAATGGATAGATACTGAGCTGTGTTCTGAGCATCAACATACGCTTTGGTAGCAGCATGCTGATCAGCTGTAGGATCTGTTACGTTAATAATCTTGGACGTGCCAACATCTACATCACCAGTACCGTGTGGAGATATAATAATATCACCATTCGAGTTAGTGGAGCTGATAGTGTTGCCATTTAGGGTAAGATTGTCGACATTAATGACATCAATCTTACTACTAGCGTCTACTATAAGTGCACTTGAGGCTGTTAGAGTACCTGGAGTATGATCGGTAATACTGGCAAAATATTCACCACCAATTGTTACAATTGATGTTGCGTTACCATTACCATCATCACCTTTACCGTAGTAGAGACGATCACCACCATTACTGTGAGTACCAGAACCAGCAGAATATGCTAATTCACCTGTTTTTAATGACCCTGGTGCACTTGTACCAGTGGATCTTTTTATTCTAATTATAGCGGCCATTAATAACTGCCTCCGTTAATGTTTTGTTCTTCCAAATCTTTACTTGCTAACCATTTTGAACTAGCATCGCTGTAAATAAGCAAATCGCCATTGGTGACTCCCGTCACATCAACATCAGCCATGTTGCTCATCGCGGCACCTGACACCACCTTTTTCACAGGTGTGCCAACAATTACTTTTTTAACAGTAGTGACAGATCCAGTCACTACCACCTGTTTTGTTGTTGTTCCAGACGTTCCTACTCTAATAGCCACACAAGCCCCCTACTTAGTTACTGATGGAGTTACGGTTATTTTACCTTCCAACACACGTTCAATCACTGTATCACCAGCACTGTCGATAAACGACATCTCAACATCATACACATACCTTCCCTGCTTTAACACATCAGTTTGTGTATTGGTAAGTGATATCGTGGCCACCCCATCAGTAGCAGGGTTTGCCACTAGTGTTGCGAAAGACGTTGTGTCAGCACTATCGCTATTGAATGTTTTCTTCATCTTAGCTGTTATGGAATGGTTTGTGAGATCCTTCGTAACCCCATTCTTATCAACCAAATGAATCTCAATAGCAACATCAGCGCCCTGATCGATTGTCAATTCTTCGTATTGAGCCATCTAACTTCCTATTGTTTGTAAAAGATTATTACGTTTATTTATAAGAAAAAAACCCGCTACACTCGTTGTCAATCAACAAAATATGCAGTATAATTGTATAGCCTTCTATGCAGGGGGGCAGTATGTGTATTTAGAGTGGTAAGTGCGATGATGCCATTGGCGGCATCATCGGTAGGTTCAGTGAGCGGCTCTATCAGTACGTATTAACAATAGAGTCTGCGATTCCATGTTTAACTGCTTCCTCTGGAGTCAGCCAATGATCAGTCTTTGGTTTTAGAAGATGCTTACGGATATAAGCTTCTTTCTTACCCGTACACTTAATATAATGTTCAACTAGCTTTTGATTAGTCCATTCCATGTGAGGAATCTGATCGATCATATCATGATACTGGCCACCGGTGCCCCCACTAAATTCGTGAGACATCACAGCAGTATTCTGCGTCAGATATCTATGGCCTTTGACGCCACTCATCATCAACATAACACCACAACTGGCAATACTACCCATACCGTACGTATGTACAGGAATGCGGGACTGTTTCACCACATCAATTAGATGCATGCAGCTATCAACATAACCGCCTGGACTGTTGATGTATAAGTGGATAATCTCCGGAGCCTTATCATCAGGCATCAGATTATACTCCATAATCATTTTAACCAATGGCATGCAGCTCTCTTGATCAAACTTCTTATCCATAAACAACACGCCACTCTCTCTGAGAAAATCACCTGGCATCTTAGGAGGTGATGGTGGGGATGGCATGGGAATGGGAGGAGGTGGTGCTGGTTCCTCTCTTGGTGCGGGAATCACATTCAATAAATGTCTCTTCTTCATCATCTTTTTAAACCCTCTGAAAAATTTCATATTCGGAACTGCTCCATTATATATCTTCTATATAGCTATACTATTATAGCACAATTCTGATTAAAAGTAAACACAATAATGAAAATACATAATGTAACGATGAGCTTAGTTGATGATGTCACTGGGCAAAGCATTGAATTCTCCATAGATAAATCTGTTAAACATATAGCTGTAATATTATCATCTGGTACTGATAGCACAATTGCTCTTATAACTCTAATAAAGTACCTCCAAGCAACTAGTCGAACTGATACTAAGATTTCAATATTATCATGTGCAAGCAATAAACGTCAACGAGTAGTGGCTAGATTGAATGCAAGAGTGGTAGAGGAAGTCATCCATCTAACAAACTACAACATACACAAATATTGTAACTACTATCATGACTGTATGGATCCTTTAGATTTTATAAGATCACTGGACAATAGAGTAGAACAAGATCAAGGGATTGATTTAGCTATTACCGGTATTACTGCCAATCCACCACCAGGTGAAACTGTTGTAATGGATGATGGTAGTATTTATGATTTAACTATTGGTGCTCATAGTGGTAGAGAATCAAGAAATCAAGATACAATTGTACATGGTGACAATCTAACTTACTATTTTCCATTCATAAATGTAGATAAGAGATTCATAGCAAGCCTGTATAGTACACTTGATGTGGATGAGCTCTTTTCATCGACTCGCAGTTGTGCTGCTATCCCGAGTGACAAATACGATAGAGATTTTACATTACCATCAGTAGTGGGTGATGGAATAGTAACAACAAAATCATATGACGTCGAAGACGAATAAGTTCTCCGAGCTTGCGCACGTGCTGTGTAACCTGTGAGATCAGCAACATTACCCTCTGAGTTGGTTACATTCATATTAGCTTCGAAATAGGATCCTTGATCTGCATATATGTTAGCTACTATAGCCATATTAATTTTCCTAAATGTTGTTTAGTATATTTATAATATAAAAAATTTATGTAATCAACTTAATCATCTTCTTCGACAATCTCTGGTTTTTCGGGTCTCGGGTACTTATCCTTTACCGCTTGGATCTGAGCTGCCATTTCGGCGGGGAACAGTCCAGCATGAAACAGAGCGTCAAGTTGGTCTTGGATGGATGGGTACGCTCCTGCGCGTAACTCCCCATAAGTTGGTTCTGGTGGAGGTTCAGGTGCTGTAAAGGATGAACCATCATAGACCCACCCATGTTTAACATCGTCTGGGGCCTCTACCACCAATAAGCTTTCGTGTAACTCTGGCGCTACTTCACCAAAGATTTCATGGACTAATCCATCTTGTATTAATACTTTATTCATTAGAAGAACTCCTCAACAATAACAATACCTGGAACACCATTGCCAAAGGCGGAGACAGAACCAAACCCACCATGACCATAGTAACCTGAAAGGGAGCCACTAGCAGTAGCAGTTCTTCTCCCCGTTAATGGGCTATTACCCCCTATTCGTGCGGTCAATGTGTACATACCCGGCGCATTCCCTGAACCTGGTGCGTTGATCAACCCACCAGACCCAGTGCCCCCCTCACCTGTACCTCCACCATAGGAGCTGGTATACCCTGCAATTCCTCCAGTTGCTGAACAGAAAGTGCCGAATGATGATGTTCCCCCATTGCCAGCTACCCAACCTGGCGTGGATGCCTGAACGCCACCGCCGCCAATTGTTACAGTTGTAGTGGCAGATAGAGAGGCTGCTGGGATTTCGTCTATTGCCATGCCGCCGCCACCGCCGCCAGTGCCGTAATTTCCGCCACTGGTGCTACCACCACCACCACCACCCCCTACGACGGTGACTTTGATAGATTTAACACCAGAGGACTTCGTATAAGTGCCAGAGCTGGTGAACACTTGCATGTTGTAACCACCAGCAGGCAGGTTAGTCAGATTACTACCGTCACCTGTAAAGGCTGTAGCTTTAACAGTACCAGATACTTCAAGTTCTTCTGTAGGTGACGAGGTGCCTATGCCCACATTACCGCTACTTTCAAGTACTAGCTGGTTACTATTGTTGCTTGTTTTAAGCTCTATATTACTAGCTTTTTCGTTATGTAGTATAACTTGACCATTATTGGTAAAGTTCTTTATGCGGAACGAAGGAGCTGTGTTACTACCATTAGCAGAGTCGTTGGTATTGCGTAATTTTAAACCTGTCCAAGCTCCATAACTGTTATACGAAGAAGTAACAGTAATATCTTCTTGTCCAGTACCAGCAACAGTCAAACCATCAGCAGTAACCGTGCCTGATGCTGTGAAGTCTCCATCTACAGATCCCCCTGTTGCGTCCAGATCAAAATGCTTAGCGGATCCGTTAATAGAGATGCCATCAGTATCAACCTTCAGACGCTCGGTATTACCGGCAAGTAAGAGAACGGTGTCGGACGTATCACTGTCCATGCTGCTAGTGCTGCTATAAGTGCGTCCAATAACAGTATTATTAGTCCCAGTAGTTATATTGCCACCAGCTCCATGACCAACAAAAGTATTACCACTGCCTGTTGTAAGATTAACACCAGCTGACTTACCAACAGCTGTAGTGTTTTCTGCTGTGGTGAGAAAGTAGCATGCCCATTTGCCGATTGCTACATTATCTTCACCGGAAGTGTTATTG
>ENA-UZWZ01001388-UZWZ01001388.1-metagenome-genome-assembly--contig:-Day-4-25m-contig-1388_pt1 | contig 10856 bp, 9 predicted proteins | sample MGYA00260346_ERZ794906 | MGnify/ENA metagenome assembly ERZ794906 | reverse complement strand
AAAGATTATTTAAGGGCCTCTTACTTTTACTCAAATTATAAGGTTGTGTTAAAGAATTAAAATACTAAATCCCAATCTATTTAGATTGGGATTTAGTATTACTTACCGAACGATACTATTACATCATTCCTGGCATTCCACCACCCATTGGAGGCATTCCACCACCAGCAGGAGCTTCTTCTTTAATGTCTATTAAAGCACATTCTGTAGTTAGAATCATACCTGAAACTGAAGCCGCATTTTCTAATGCAACACGTGTTACTTTTTTCGGATCTATAATACCAGCTTCTAACATATCTACATAGGTTTCTGATTTTGCATCATAGCCAAAATTTTTGTTTCCTTCTAGTACTTTATTGATAACCACTGATCCCTCACCACCTGCATTTTCTACAATGGTTCTTAAAGGAGCTTCAATTGCTTTATTCACAATTTGAACACCAGTTGTTTCATCTAAGTTGTCTGTTGCTATTTTTTCAAGTGTCTTTTTAGTTCTCACNNAAAGCAACTCCTCCACCAGCAACTATGCCTTCTTCAACTGCCGCTCTGGTAGCATGAAGTGCATCATCTACTCTGTCTTTCTTTTCCTTCATTTCAACTTCTGAGGCTGCTCCTACATATAAAACAGCAACTCCACCAGCTAGTTTCGCTAAGCGTTCTTGAAGCTTTTCTTTATCATAATCAGAAGTCGTAGTTTCTATTTGTGCTTTTATTTGATTAACCCTAGCTTTTATCGCTTCGGCATCTCCATTTCCATTCACAATTGTAGAGTTATCTTTATCTATGGTAATTGTTTCAGCAGTACCTAAAAGATCTAAAGTAGCATTTTCTAAAGAAAAACCTCTTTCTTCTGAAATTACTGTACCACCAGTTAAAATTGCAATATCTTCTAACATTGCTTTTCTTCTATCTCCAAATCCAGGAGCTTTCACAGCAGCAATTTTTAAACCACCTCTCAACTTGTTGACAACTAAAGTAGCTAAGGCTTGTCCATCAACATCTTCGGCAATAATTAATAAGGGTCTACTTGATTGCGCTACCGGTTCTAGTATTGGTAGAATTTCATTAAGATTAGAAATCTTTTTATCAAACAATAAAATGTAAGGGTTTTCGAGATCTGCAATCATTTTGTCAGCATCAGTTACAAAATAGGGAGATAAATAACCTCGGTCAAACTGCATTCCTTCTACAACGTCAACATAAGTCTCCATTCCTTTAGCTTCTTCAACAGTAATTACCCCTTCTTTACCTACTTTTTCAAATGCAGTAGCGATAAGATCTCCAATTGTATTGTCATTGTTAGCTGAAATTGCTGCAACCTGTTTTATTTTTTCTGAGGAATTTCCAACTTTCTGTGCTTGTTTTTCTAAATCAATTATGATGGCTTGAACAGCCTTATCAATTCCTCTTTTTAGATCCATTGGGTTTGCACCTGCAGCAACATTTTTTATACCTTCTTTAACGATAGCTTGAGCTAATACAGTTGCTGTAGTAGTTCCGTCTCCTGCTAAATCGTTTGTTTTTGAAGCTACTTCTTTAACCATTTGAGCCCCCATATTTTCTAACTCATCTTCCAACTCTACTTCTTTAGCTACAGAAACACCGTCTTTGGTAACCGTTGGAGAACCAAATGATTTAGAAATAATTACGTTACGACCTTTTGGGCCTAAGGTTACTTTTACTGCATTAGCAAGCGCGTCTACACCTCTTTTGAGGCCATCTCTTGCGTCACTATCAAATTTTATATCTTTTGCCATTTTGATTTATTTTTTGTAAAAATTATACAATTGCTAAGATGTCACTTTCGCGCATCATTAAATAGTCTTTTCCTTCAAGTTTTAATTCAGTTCCACCGTATTTTCCATACAATACTGTATCTCCTACCTTTACAGTTAAAGGCTCGTCTTTTTTCCCATTTCCAACAGCTACAATAGTTCCTTTTTGAGGCTTTTCCTTTGCATTGTCTGGTATAATAATACCAGAAGCAGTTTTAGTTTCAGCAGCAGCTGGTTCTACGAGAACTCTATCTGCTAGAGGTTGAATGTTTAATCCCATTGATATGTTTTTTATTTATGTAAAATTGTTCAGAAATTATGCCACTTCCTAAGAACTGCCATTTTTTCAATATAGCTATTAAATTCGAATTTTAGTTCAAAAAAAAATGCCAACGTGTCATTACGTTGGCATTTTTTATTCGTGTGATAATCTTATAATGAGTCATTAGTGGACGGCATTGAAGAATCATTAGTTTTTGGTGTTGTTCTAATGTCTTCTAAAGAGTTGTCTAATTTAATGTCTGATGATCCATTTCTTTCTATAGAAAAATTGGACAGTAAAATTAAAGCGAACATTGCAATTGCTAGGGTCCAAGTTGTTCTGTCTAGGAAATTGTTAGTGTTTTGAACTCCTCCAAGAGATTGTGCACCACCACCACCGAATGAAGAAGATAGTCCTCCGCCTTTCGGATTTTGCACCATTACGATTAAGATTAAAATAACTGCAACAAGTAGTATCACAGCTAAAAATAGGTTATAACTCATGATTTTATATTTTGTAAGATTTTGATTTTTTTAATTTGGTCTGCAAAGAAACCACTTTTTTCTGGATATTTCAAGCTTAAAATATCATAAGCTTTAATAGCACTTGAAAACTTTTTTTGTTCAAGATAGACTTTTGCTAAGGTTTCTGTCATCAAGAAATTATCATTTTTATTCTCCGAAATAGCAATTATTGTTTTATCATCCTTTTTTACAGAAGAAATCTTAGGGTTGTTTTCTATGAAACGATTGATTAGAAATTCTTTGTCAATATCTTCAGTATTTGTTGTTGATTCTTTTCTTGAAATGGGTTTTTGGGTAGAAATTTTTAACCATTCTTGGAAAGAATGTGTTTCATTTTTTGAAAAATGAATTGGTTTTCCAATAGACAATTCTTGTTCAATACCTGAACTAATTTCAAGGGGGTCAAAAACATCTTGTTGCGCTATTTTTTTACTAATCTGTTTATGAATATTTGAGTTTTTCTTGAATAATGTTGAGGTTATAAAATCAAATAAGACGCTTCTGTCTGAGGTAAAGGCAGCTGTAATTTTAAGTTCGTTATTGTATTTAAAACTCTCCTGATTTTTCAAGCCTTTTAAGTAAAGTGCTCTTGCAGATTGAAAATAAGGATAATCTCCAATGATGTTTTTTAATTCAGAAATCTGCTCATCTTTAAGTAGATCTGGATCAGATAGTAGATTTTTGTAGATCTCTATATTCATTACCAGTTTCCTAATGAGGCGTTAAAAATATCTTGAATAACTCGTTCCAAAATTTCATCAAGAGCTCCATCTAAAACACCACCAGTTAATTGAGCATTAGCATCAAAATCTGAATAAAAAGAAAACTGTTTTTCAAAATCATCTTCTTCTTTTAATCGATTATAAAAACGAACGTTTACAGTAATTGTTAGTCTATTTTGTGCAGCAGTTTGTTGAGATGTTGCACTCATTGGATTAATTCGGTAGCCTGTAATTTCTCCTTCAAAACGCAAATCTCCACCAGTATTTGTGAGGTCTAAATTTGTTTGTCTTAAAAATAAATCTTGCATCTCTTGCGTAAAACGTTGGCTTAATTGTGGTTCAATTAAAGAGGCTTGATTTGGGAAAAAATCTACTTGAATAGTTTTAGCATCCCCAGTTGACCCCCCATTAAATTTGTAGATACCACAACTTGAAAAAAGTGTGACAGAAGTGAGGAATAATAAGAGATAAGTTGTTTTTTTCATAAGTAGCTCAAATGTACAATATAATTATAAATCGTATTGTTTGATTTTTCTATATAGCGTTCGTTCAGAAATACCCAATTCCTTAGCTGCCAATTTTCTTTTATTATTGTTTTTTTCTAAAGATCTTTTAATCATTTCAACTTCTTTTTCTTGAAGAGATAGATTTTCAGATTCTTCAATATCTTCAGCAAAATCAAATGTATTTTTTGTGGATGTATGCTGCGGCAGATTAACAACCTCTACTTGATATGGATCTTGCTCTTTTTCTTGGTATATTTTTTCAATCAACTGATGATTTTCTTCTTGAACTTTTTCGGAGTTTCCACTTCGCATTAAATCCAATGTTAATTTTTTTAAATCATTAATATCATTTCTCATGTCAAAAAGAACCTTATACATGATGTCCCGCTCTGATGAAAAATCACTAGCTGAAGAATTTCCATCAACTAGTGCAGGAAGATTTTCTTTATTATTGGGGAGGTACTGAATCATTTTATCAGCGCTAATCAATCTTTTTTCTTCAACCACAGATATTTGTTCTGCAATATTTCGCAATTGTCGAATATTTCCAGGAAAGCGATAGTTTAAAAGAAGGGCAGTTGCCTTGTCATCTAATCTAACTGTTGGCATTCTATATTTTTGGGCAAAATCTGAAGCAAACTTTCTAAATAATAGATGAATGTCTTCTTTTCTGTCTCTTAATGATGGAAGGTGAATCTCAATTGTACTAAGTCTGTAGTACAGGTCTTCTCTAAATTTTTGTTTTTGAATAGCTTGTTGCATATTTAAATTAGTTGCAGCAACAATTCTTACATTAGTTTTTTGAACCTGAGAAGCTCCTACCTTTATAAATTCACCGTTTTCTAAGACACGCAACAATCTAACCTGAGTTGTCAGGGGTAATTCTCCAACCTCGTCTAAAAAAATTGTTCCACCATCTGCTACTTCAAAATACCCTTTACGAGATGCTGTAGCTCCGGTAAACGCCCCTTTTTCATGACCAAAAAGTTCACTATCAATTGTTCCTTCTGGTATTGCTCCACAATTTACGGCAATGTATTTGGCATGTTTTCTATGCGATAGTTGATGAATTATTTTTGGAATACTTTCTTTACCAACACCACTTTCACCGGTAACTAGTACTGATATGTCTGTAGGAGAAACTCGTACGGCTTTTTCAAGTGCTCTAGTGAGTTGAACATCGTTTCCAATAATTCCAAATCGTTGTTTTACTGTTTGTAAGTTTTCCATATTAGCTTAGTTATTGTCCGAATATCCAACCGCAATACCTTTAAGGGTTGCTGAGGTACAGTCTTCCACTTTTACATTCACAAAATCACCTAATTGATACTCTTCTTTTGGAAAAACAATAACAGTGTTTTGTGTATTTCTCCCTTTCCATTGGTTGGGATCTTTTTTGGAAGTTCCTTCAATTAATACTTCTTCAACTTTACCAAGATGCTGTTGGGTTCTGAAAAGACTATGAGCTTGTTGCAAGTCAATGATTTCTTGAAGACGCCTCTTTTTGGTGTGATGAGGCACATCATCTGGCATTTTTTTGGCAGCAAGGGTTCCGGGTCTTTCGGAGTATGCAAACATAAAACCAAAGTCGTATTTTACATAATTCATTAAATCTAGAGTGTCTTTATGGTCCTCCTCCGTTTCCCCACAAAAACCAACAATCATATCTTGCGAAAGTGACATCTCTGGTATAATTCTAAATATATGATCTACCAATGTTTTATACTCCTCACGGGTATGCTGTCTGTTCATTGCTTTTAGCATTTTATTACTTCCACTTTGAACGGGTAGATGAATATATTTACAAATATTTTTATGTTTAGCCATAATATGAATTACATCTAAACTCATGTCTTGAGGATTGGAAGTCGAAAAACGAAAACGTGTTTTTGGGAATTTTGTCGCGCACATGTCTAAAAGTTGAGCGAAGTCAACAGCGGTAGCTTGAGCAATTTCGGAAGCTTTTTTTAAATCTTTTTTTAAGCCCCCGCCGAACCATAAATAACTATCTACATTTTGACCTAGTAGTGTTATCTCTTTGAAGTTTTTATCAACCATTTCTTGAACCTCTAAAACAATACTTTTAGGATCTCGACTTCTTTCTCTTCCTCTAGTAAATGGAACCACACAAAAGGTGCACATATTATCACAACCTCTTGTTATTGATACAAATGCAGAAACTCCATTCGAATTTAAACGAACAGGAGATACATTTCCATAGGTTTCATCTTTAGACAAGATAACATTTATAGCATCTCTTCCTTCGTTTACTTCAGCCAATAGATTCGGAAGGTCTCTGTAGGCATCAGGTCCAACAACTAAATCAACAATTTTTTCTTCCTCTAAAAACTTTTCTTTCAATCGTTCAGCCATGCATCCTAAAACACCAACCTTCATGGTTGGATTTACTTTTTTCACAGCATTATATTTCTGCAATCGTCTTCTAACTGTAGTTTCTGCTTTTTCTCTAATTGAGCAGGTATTTACTAAAACTAAATCTGCTTCTTCTAATATTTGAGTGGTATTATATCCTTCTTTATCAAGAATTGATGCAACAATCTCACTATCATTCATGTTCATTTGGCACCCATAACTTTCTATAAAGAGTTTTTTTGTGTTTTCCGCTTTGTTTTCGGTAAACAGGGCCTTGCCTTGTATCTTTTCGTTTATTATTTTTTCTGTCTGCTTCATCATATAAATTGGGTACAAAGATACAACCAAAATAGAAAAAATATGACATATTGTCATAAAAAATTAAACTAAATTCCTGTTAAAATCTGTGTAGATTTATTGGAAAAATCAAAATATATAAAAAAACTCTCTACTTTTGCAAACCTAAATCAGTTCACCTTGAAGATGATTTAAGTGTAATAAATATCACATATGGCAAAAAATTTAGTAATTGTAGAGTCACCAGCAAAGGCAAAAACTATTGAGAAATTTTTAGGAAAAGATTTTCAAGTAGAATCAAGTTACGGTCACATCGCAGATTTACCATCTAAAGAATTAGGGATTGATGTAGATGGAGATTTTAGTCCTAAATATATCATATCAGAGGATAAAAAACCTGTTGTCAAAAAATTAAAATCTTTAGCCAAAAAAGCTGAAGTTGTTTGGTTAGCAAGTGATGAAGATAGGGAAGGAGAGGCAATTGCTTGGCATTTAAAAGAGCAGTTAAACCTAGAGGAGAAAAACACAAAACGAATTGTTTTTCATGAAATTACTAAAAAAGCAATACTCAAAGCCGTAGAGCATCCTAGAGCTATTGATTACAATATGGTAAATGCTCAACAAGCTAGACGTGTACTGGATAGACTGGTAGGGTATGAATTATCTCCAGTTTTGTGGAGAAAAGTAAAAGGAGGTCTATCTGCAGGTAGGGTTCAGTCTGTAGCAGTTAGGTTAATTGTTGAAAAAGAAAGAAGTATTCAGCAATTTAAAGCAGATACACATTATAAGGTAGTTGCTCAATTTTTTAACTCTGAAGGGAAATCATTTAAGGCAATTATTCCAAAGAACTTTGACTCAAAAACAGCTGCTGAAGAATTTTTACAATCTTGTTCCGCATCAGATTTTTCAATTGCAGATTTGCAAAAGAAGCCAGCAAAAAAATCACCAGCAGCTCCATTTACAACTTCTACTTTACAGCAAGAAGCCTCTAGAAAATTGGGATATCCAGTAGGGAAAACCATGCAGGTTGCTCAACGTTTGTATGAAGCAGGTCTTATAACTTATATGAGAACTGATAGTGTAAACCTATCTGTTGATGCTAGAGACGCAGCAGAGGAAGAAATTACTAACTTTTATGGAAAAGAATACAGCAAACAGCGTGTATTTAAGTCTAAATCTAAAGGCGCACAAGAAGCACATGAGGCCATTAGACCCACAAATATGAAGTTACATTCTATAGATAAGGAATATGACCAAAATAGATTGTACGATTTAATATGGAAGAGAACATTAGCTTCCCAAATGAGTGAGGCGCTTTTAGAACGTACGAATGTTAAAATTGGAAATTCTGAAAATGAAAAAATCTTCACCGCAAATGGTGAAATGATAAAGTTTGATGGTTTTTTAAAGGTTTATTTAGAAGGAAACGATAATGAAGAGGAGGAGAAAGCAGGAATGTTACCAAATTTAAAGATTGGAGAGCATTTAGGGTATAATTTCATACATGCGACCCAGCGCTTTACTAGTCCACCATACAGATTTACTGAGGCATCTTTGGTAAAGAAATTAGAGGAATTAGGAATTGGAAGGCCCTCAACCTATGCGCCTACTATTTCCACTGTTCAGAGAAGAGGTTATGTAGAAAAAGGACAAAATGAGGGGGTAGAGAGAGCTTATGAACAAATTATTTTAACTGATAAAGTCCTGAAAACTCAAACATTGACTGAGAAAACAGGAGCAAATAAAAACAAACTTACGCCCACAGATATTGGGAATATTGTAAATGATTTTTTAGTGACAAATTTTTCTAACATTTTAGATTTTGGTTTTACTGCCAAGGTAGAATCTTCTTTTGATAATATTTCTGAAGGAGATGAAAATTGGACGAAGATGATTAAAAACTTTTATTCAAAATTTCACGATAATGTTGAAGATGTTAAGGAAAATGCTGTTAGAGAGAGTGGAGAACGTATCTTAGGTAACCATCCAGAATCCGGAAAAACTGTTTTAGTTCGTTTAGGTAAATTTGGACCCATAGCTCAAATTGGAGCTCCAGAAGATGAAGAAAAACAATTTGCGAGTTTAAATAAAGATCAAAATTTAGGAACCATAACCATAGAAGAGGCATTGGAATTATTTTTATTACCAAAAACAATTGGTGAGTATGAGAATAACGAAGTTGTCGTGTCAAATGGGCGATTTGGGCCTTACATACGTTTTGATAAAATGTTCGTCTCTTTAGACAAAGGAGAAGACCCTATGTCTGTAGATTTAGCGCGCGCAATAGAATTAATTGAAACTAAGCGAAAATTAGATGCACCAGTGGGGTACCACGACGAATTGCCAATTCAAAAAGGTGTCGGTAGATTTGGTCCTTTTCTTAAGTGGAATTCAATGTTTATTAATGTTAATAAAAGGTATGATTTTGAGAATCTCTCACCATCAGACATGAAAGAATTGATTGAAGAAAAGATTCAGAAAGAAAAAGACAAACTAATTCAAAATTGGGAAGATGTTGGTATTAGGATTGAAAAAGCACGTTGGGGTAGATTTCATGTTTTAAAAGGTAAAATAAAAATTGAGCTCCCGAAAACTACTAAGATTGAGAAAATTACAAAAGAGGAGGCTATTAAGATGATTGCATCAAAAACACCGAAAAAAAAGCCATCAAAAAAGAAAACATCAAAAAAGAAGCCTGTTAAATAGAAATAATAAATCATTATCTTGCCAAAAGATATATATATATTCAGATGAATACTGATTTTTTAACCCCTATCCATACTGTTTTAGAAGAATCTCTTGACATGTTATTGCCTGGGTCTATGGGTAATTCCATAAGTATACATACCCAAGAAAACGGCTTTCCAGATCTTAATACTATAAGAATAGCGATTCTAGGTGTAGATGAGGATAGAAATACAGATGGCAACATTGGATCAGGCAAAGATCTTCATCGCATTAGAAATCATTTTTATAAATTATTTCCAGGAAATTGGAATGTTCCAATTGCAGATTTGGGAAATATAAAAAAAGGAGAGTCAACTTCAGATACCCATTTTGCAGTCACAGAGGTCATTAAAAATTTGTTAAAAATGAATATCATCCCAATAATCATTGGAGGAGGTCAAGATATTACATTTTCAAATTATAAAGCATACGATCAGTTAGAGCAAACGGTTAACCTAGTTGTTGTTGACAGTAAATTTGATTTAGGTAATCTGGAAGATAAATTATCTTCTAAATCCTATCTCAGTAAAATAATTATGGAGGTTCCCACAAACCTTTTCAATTTTAGTAATATAGGCTATCAAACCTATTTGAACCCCCAAGAAGAAATTAAATTAATTCAAGGCTTAAATTTTGACACCTACAGGCTAGCTGAAGCAAAAGAATTAGAAATTTTAGAACCAGTTTTAAGAGATGCTGATATTGTAAGTATAGACATAGGATCTGTAAGGCAAAGTGATGCTCCTGCTAATAAAAATGTTTCTCCAAATGGGTTTTATGGTGATGAAATTTGTGGAATTGCAAGATATGCGGGCATAAGCGACAAGGTGTCGTCTTTTGGTATTTATGAGTATAATTCAGCATTTGATAATCATAATTTAACGGCTCACCTTATCGCTCAAATGATTTGGTGTTTTATTGAAGGCTACAATTCTAGAGTAAAAGATTATCCTTTTGCCACAAAAGAAGATTACCAAAAGTTTACGGTTATGCTAGAAAATGATGATCCAATAAATTTTTATAAGAGTAATAAAACTGGGAGATGGTGGATGGAGATTAATTTAATACAACATAATAAATACAAAAGGCATGCGTTAATACCATGTACCTATCAGGATTATATAGAAACAACAAACCAAATGATACCAGAGCGATGGTTCAAAGCGCAGAGTAAAATGGTTTAAATCAAAATAGGTTAATAATTTTAAGTTAAAATACTAGGATTACATTGTATTTGTTTAAAAAAAATTATAGGTTTACGAACTTTTCCAGGAAAGATTAAAAAATATGAAGAAATTAATATTATGTGCATTTGTTATTCCCCTTTTGTTTGGATGCGGGTCTAACGATAGAGGAGAATTAGTTGGTGTAAAATCTAATGTGAAGTGGTTTGCAGAAAAACCATTTGGTATGGTTTCAATTCCTGCAGGCTCTTTTACAATGGGTAAGCAAGACGAAGATATTACTGGAACAATGAGTGCTCCGCCGAGAACAGTAAGTTTAAGTTCGTTTTACATGGACGAAACTGAGATTTCTAATTCTGAATACAAGCAGTTTATTAATTGGGTGAAAGATTCAATTGTAAGAACTGAATTGGCTTCTATGGCAGATTTTGTGTCAGGAGGATCTTTAACAGATGCAGCTGGCGCTCCTCTTGAAGGAGGTATTTA
>ENA-UZWZ01000746-UZWZ01000746.1-metagenome-genome-assembly--contig:-Day-4-25m-contig-746_pt3 | contig 10869 bp, 10 predicted proteins | sample MGYA00260346_ERZ794906 | MGnify/ENA metagenome assembly ERZ794906 | reverse complement strand
ATTCTTTATGGTGTCAAAATCTGTAGTGAAAGTTACTGTTGTAGAATCTTTATCCATCAAAGTTACTTTAGAAGCATCAAAATTTAATAAAGGTGTAGTTCCTGAAACTTTAAAATCTTCGTTGTAACCTATGTTGCCTGAAGGTGAGGTTTCAATTAACAAGGAGTCTCTTTCTTGTTCACTTATTCTAGCGGTAAATTCTTTTTCAAAGTCATTTTTAGACACTTTAAAAATTAAAGAATCTACTTCTAATCTTGGTTTATACCAGTAGTTTAAAGTATCTGTTTTTTTGTCTTTTGTGATACGGTATTCAAACTCAGGAGGTGTTTCAGATACGATGTCTATATTCATTCCTTCATAGTCGCCTTCATAACCAAAAGCTATTTTTTCACCAGAAATTAATCGAGGTCGTGTCGCCTTAAAGTTCGCATTTTCTTTAAAAAGCCTTAAGGTATATGATGAGTCGGAGGGTACATCAATAAAATTTTTATGATATGCTAATTGATCTGTTTTTTGTTGAAATTTATTATCGCCGTTACCATCTTTTAAAGCCATTAACATGTACTTTCCTGGTTTAAGATTTTCAATAGAAAATGTTGTTACACTATCTAAAGTATTAGTAATGTATTTTGGTGTTTCTTTATAAATGATAGAATCAGAAAAAGTAGAATCTACTTCATAAAGCGCCACATTAACGAACGTTTCAGGTTCTTTCTTTAAGGCATCAACAATGTTTCCATTAACTGAAAGTGAATCAATATAATCTCCTGTTGAAAGCACATAACGATAGTAAGGGTAAGGATTGCCTTCGTTGTTATCGGTTATGCTATTACCGAAATTAAAAGCATAAGTCGTATTAGGCTGAAGTGTGTCGTAAATTTTAATGGTAATATATTTGCCAGCGCCACCAAGAGGTGTAACGTCTGGTTGTGTTTTCATGGGTGGCGAAATGATAAGCTGCTTTTGTAAGTCCTTTATTTTAATATACTCATCAAAATATACCCTAATTTCGTTTCTTTTAAAATTGGTTGAATAATTTTCTGGGTCCGACTTAATAATGCTCGGTGGAATTTCGTCCTTTGGCCCTCCATCTGGAGTTCCGCGGTTAGCACAGTTTATAAAAACGAAACCGAGAATAAAGGCAAAAATAAAATTTGAAAGGGTTTTGTTCATCAACAATTTTAAATTTTTACAAACCTACATAATTTCGGCTTAAAAATATAACGCTCATTGGACTTAGGCTATTGCCATAGTTGCGATACTTATTTTTATATTTTTAGCTTGATTTAAAACAGAAATACAAGCTTCAAGTGTAGCGCCTGTAGTAATAATGTCATCAACAACTAAAATGTGTTTATTGTCAATGGCTTCTATGTTTTTAAGCGTAAAAAGTTCATCACTGTTCGTCCAACGTGCCAATCGCTTTTTATTCACTTGCGACATGGTGTTTGTAACTTTTACAAGTACATCATCTAAATAATCTGCATTTAAAGCTTCAGCAACTTGTTGTCCAAATAGAGCCACTTGGTTGTAACCTCTTTTTTTAAGCTTGTTTTTGTGAAGCGGAACTGGTATCACGACATCAATATTTTTATAAGATTCAAGTGTTTTTAATTCGCCTCCTAACCAATTGCCCAAAACAAAACCTATATGCTCATGATCTTTATATTTAAGATTATGAATAAGCCTTTGCACATTCCCTTTTTTTTCAAATCTAAAAAGCGCAGTTCCATTTTCAATTTTAGCACGTCCGTAAAGTACTTTTGCAACACTATCATTATTATCAAAATGGAAATTTGTAATAGGTAAATCGTGTCTGCAGTCCATACAAATTGTATCCTCGTTGTCATTTAATAGGTTATGGCAGGCATAACAAACTTTCGGAAAGAATAAATTAATTATAGATTTAAGCATTGTATAGAAATGTAGTCTCGTAAACTTAATTATTTTTCAACAAACAAGATGCTAGTTTAAAGCGGTTTTTTATTTTTGCACCTATGGCAAATCAAGATGATAAATTTAAGAAGGTAATTTCACATGCTAAGGAATACGGATATGTGTTTCAAAGCAGTGAGATTTATGACGGTTTAAGTGCGGTATACGATTATGCACAAAACGGAGCAGAATTAAAGAAAAACATACGCGACTACTGGTGGAAAGCCATGGTGCAAATGAATGAGAATATAGTAGGTATTGATGCGGCTATTTTTATGCACCCTACCACTTGGAAAGCTTCAGGGCACGTAGATGCGTTTAATGACCCATTAATAGATAATAAAGATTCCAAGAAGCGTTATAGAGCAGATGTTTTAATTGAAGATTATTGTGCTAAAATTGAAGCAAAAATTGACAAAGAAGTAGCTAAAGCAGCAAAGCGTTTTGGAGACGCTTTTAATAAAGAAGAATTTTTATCTACAAACGGACGTGTTGTAGGGTATCAAGAAAAGATAAAAAGTACGCTTTCGCGGATGGCAAATTCTTTAGAGAATGAAGATTTAGCAGATGTAAAAGCGCTTATTGAAGAGTTAGAAATTGCAGATCCATTAACAGGAAGTAAAAACTGGACAGATGTTAAGCAGTTTAATTTGATGTTTGGGACGAAACTTGGTGCTTCAGCTGAAAGTGCTATGGATTTATACTTACGCCCTGAAACGGCTCAAGGTATTTTTGTTAACTTTTTGAATGTACAGAAAACGAGCAGACAAAAAATTCCTTTTGGAATAGCACAAACAGGTAAAGCGTTTAGAAATGAAATTGTTGCAAGACAATTTATTTTCAGAATGCGTGAGTTTGAACAAATGGAAATGCAGTTTTTTATAAAACCTGGGACTCAAAAAGAATGGTATGAGTATTGGAAGGAGCACAGAATGAAATGGCACTTATCATTGGGGATGGGAGCGGACAATTACCGTTTTCATGACCATGAAAAGTTAGCTCATTATGCTGATGCTGCTGCCGATATTGAATTTAAGTTCCCGTTTGGGTTTAAAGAATTAGAAGGAATTCACTCCAGAACCGATTTTGATTTAAAAGCACATGAAGAACATTCAGGAAAAAAATTACAATATTTTGATCATGAAGAAAACAAAAGTTATACACCTTATGTACTAGAAACGTCTATTGGTTTAGATCGTATGTTTTTAGCCGTTTTTTCAAATTCTTTAGTTGATGAGGAATTAGAAAATGGAACAACCAGAACGGTTTTAAAATTACCAAGCGTTTTAGCGCCTGTAAAAGCAGCCATTTTACCATTAGTTAAGAAAGATGGTTTGCCAGAAATCGCAAAACAAATTCTTGAAGATTTAAAATGGGATTTTAATGTCATTTATGATGAAAAGGATGCCGTTGGAAGGCGTTACAGAAGGCAAGATGCTAACGGAACTCCATTTTGTATAACTGTAGATCACGATACTAAAGAAGACAACACGGTTACCATTCGCCATAGAGATTCTATGGAACAGGAGCGTGTTAAAATTGAAGATTTAAGAGCTATTATTAAACAAGAAGTAGATGTGCGTTCTTGGTTAATGAAAATGTGACAAACCTAGTTTGTCATGCTGAACTTATTTCAGTATCTCATAAACACAAAACCCCAAGCATTACTTGGGGTTTTGTGTTTATTATGTTGGGTTTTTTAGAATCTATAGCCCAACGTAATGCCTACTTTTCCAATAATTTCGTAATCATATCTGTCACTATTAAAAAGGTTTCTTCCAAAACCTAAATTTAATTCACCAATAAATCCACTTTTTGTAATCCACTTTCCTCCTAAGCCAATACCTAAAGCAAAATCGGTAATGTTTTCTTTATTCGATGAGTTAGAGCCATCTAAGTAGTTGTAATCATTAGTAGAGTTTAACATACCGAACCCTTCTAAAAAGAAACCTGCAGCGTATTTTTTTCCAAAATAAAAACGATAATATGGCGAGATATAATAGTTTATATCATCATTTATATCATCATCAAAAGGTAAAAAAACATTTACACCAAATGCCGATTCTTGACTAATTGTGCGCTCATAGGTTAAATCGAAGGCTCCGAGTACTAGATATAAACCGTTTATTTTTACTTCATTAAAATTTTCTGAGGCGCTTTTGTTTTCTGAGTTTTCTTGAGAAAATACAGACATTGAAAACAAAACAGCAATGAGCAATACTAGATAAGATTTTTTCATAGTTTTTTTGAATAGTTTGAAGCAAGATTAATCAATAATTATACCGAGAGTTGTTAAAATAATGATGGGTTTTGATTTTAAGGGTATAAAATTATATATGTACTTGTCTATCAATTTGTTGGTCTAACGAAATAAGAGATTCGGTGCGTTGAACACCAGTGATTGTTTGAATTTTTTCATGAAGTAAACGCATTAAGTGCCCGTTATCATGACTTAAAAGTTTTATGAACAGACTGTAATTGCCAGTGGTATAGTGGCATTCTAGAACTTCTGGAACACGTTTTAAGGCTCTAACCACATCATCTGTATTTGCAGCCTTATCAAGATAAATGCCAACAAATGCTAAGGTTGTAAAGCCTAAAATTTCTGCATTGATAATAAATTTTGAGCCAGAAATAAGTTTAGATTTTTCTAACTTACGTAAGCGCTGATGTATTGCTGCCCCAGAAATGCCAACATGTCGTGCAATTTCTAAAATGGGCGTTCTTGCATCTGTAGTTAATGCACGTAGTATTTTTTTATCTATACCGTCTAAGGTTACGGTTTTGTTTTTTTGTTTCATGTGCTTGTATGTATTGTTTTAGTGGTCACATGCAGCATTCATTTAACAATTTTATTGTGAATGTTGCATCAAGTTATAATCTAAAACTTAAAAGTAAGTATTTGATTTTAAATTGAAACAATATTTTGCGTTAGGGATTGCAGTGGAAAGCCCACAGCGACCCGATATTTATCGGGGAGCGTGAACTTGTAACGAAAAGCCCGACCCTTGTGGTAACGCCCGAATGCTAATTATTTAGAGGATTGTACCCTAAATAGGGCACTTCTTTTTCTTGGAAAATGATGCCGAATTCCTCAAGTTCTTTCAAAATAGGTTGATACACTTCTTTAGTAATAGGGATTTGAACTCCAGGTGTTGTGATTTTACCATTTAAAATGGCAAGTGTAGTTATAGCAACAGGCAAGCCAACGGTTTTAGCCATAGCCGTATAGGTTTGGTCTTCGCCAAGTACGACCATATTAGCATCTATTTGATGTTTTTTACCATGCATTTCGTAACCAAATTTATGGTACATAACAATCATGTCTTTATCGTCTTTGGATAGTGTCCAGCTGTCCATTAATATTTTTTGAAGAATTTGTGCTGGAGTCGCATTTTTGAGTTCTACGCGCTTGTTAGGGTTAAATATATCGATCTCAATGAGCTTATCCCATACCACATCATCTTGATCAATTTTAAGTTCGTGTCTCAGTTTCAACTCTACAGAATCTGATGGGCTGTACGGTAGAAAAGAGTTTGTGAAATCGCGGTAACTCATGTTTTGGCTATCATCAATAGTGTAGCTATCGTCGGTCATACCAAGCATTACAAAAATATTCCAAGCGCGACTAAAACCTACTCGACGCATAGTGCCACGGTATAGTGTTTTAACGTTATTTAATCCGTAAATATTTTGGTATTTTAACGAATCTCTATTGGCATACACTTCAAAGCGTCCGAATTTTTCGATTTCTAAAAATTCTGTACGTCTAAACAAACGATTATAAGGAATGTATTTATAAGCACCTTCTTGTAAAAATTTTGCTGCCTGACCTTGCCCTGCAATGACTACGTTTCTTGGATTCCAAGTGAACTTATAATTCCAAAGATTATTGTCACTTTCTGGTGCGACTAATCCTCCTGTAAAGGATTCGAATAAAATAATTTTACCGCCTTTATCTCTTATTCTGTCTAAAACTTGCATGGCACTCATGTGATCTACTCCAGGGTCTACTCCAATTTCGTTCATTAAAATGAGACCTTTTGCTTTCGCCTTATCATTTAAAGCTTGCATTTCATCACTGACATAAGATGCTGTGACCATATGTTTTTTGTAAGTAATACAATCTTTGGCGACTTCAATATGAAAACGCGCTGGGAGCATGGACACAACAATATCTGCGTTTTTAATCGCTTTGGCTCTAGAAGACTCATCAAAAACATCCAATGTTATGGCCTCAGCATTTTGATGATTACCAATTAAGGTTTTGGCATTCTTAATATTTAAATCGCCTACAGTTATAAATAAACTTTCGGATGAAGACTTATCTAGTAGATATTTTAATAAATATGATGTAGATTTTCCTGAACCAATGATTAAAATCTTTCGCATTTTGAATTTTGTTGAGTAATTTTGTTTTGATTATTGAAACGCCTAAAACGCATTCAATTTTACGAAATTATTAAATATTAAAAGCATTTATTGAGAATAATTTATATAAAATGAATAAAACGATTGTAGTTACCGCATCGATATTAGGAATGTTTAGTATTATTTTAGGTGCTTTTGGTGCACATGCACTAAAGGAATTGATACCTTTTGAATCACAACAAACTTTTGAAACTGGTGTGCGTTACCAAATGTATCATGCGCTTTTGCTATTATTTATAGGAAGTACAAACTTAGTTCAACAAAAAACTAAAAAAATAATCTACTATTTAGTTGTTGTTGGGCTTATACTTTTCTCTGGTTCCATTTACGGACTAGCAACAAATGAACTATCAATGTTCAATTTTAAATCTATTGGTTTCATAACTCCAATAGGTGGTTTGTCGTTGATTTTTGCATGGATTTTCCTGTTTATCGATTTCATAAAGAATTCGTCTAAAAAGCAGATATAAGTAGCATATACTTAAAATAATTATTATAATTTTGTCAGATAAACATTTTTATATCAATTTATGGAAAATTACGCTCAGGTTACGAAAACGATTTCGTTAGGAGAATATGGCATAAAAAATGCTAAAGTAAATTATCAATTATCTCCTGAAACCCTACATGATATTTCTGTATCCAAAGGACTTGGAGTTGAGGCATCATCTGGAGCTTTGGCAGTAAATACAGGTGAGTTTACAGGGCGTTCTCCTATGGATAGGTTTATTGTTAAAGATGATATTACAAAAGACCGTGTTTGGTGGGGTGATATTAATATTGCTTTTGAGCCTGAAAAATTTGATAAATTATATGACAAGGTTGTAGACTATTTATCTGAAAAAGAGCTTTTTGTTAGAGATAGTTATGCCTGTGCTGATAAAGATTATAAACTAAATATTCGTATTATTAATGAATATCCGTGGAGTAATCAGTTCGCTTTTAATATGTTTTTACGCCCTAATGAAGACGAATTAAAAAACTTTAATCCGGAATGGACGGTTGTGAATGCTCCTGGTTTTATGGCAGATCCTGGGGTAGATGGAACACGTCAACACAATTTTGCGATTCTAAATTTTACTAAAAAAATAGCGTTAATTGGCGGAACGGGTTATACAGGCGAAATTAAAAAAGGTATTTTTTCTGCCTTAAATTTTATATTACCGGTATTTAAAAACACTTTACCAATGCACTGCAGTGCTAATATTGGTTCTGGCGGTGATACTGCTATTTTCTTTGGTTTATCAGGAACTGGAAAAACAACATTATCAACAGACCCAAATAGAAGTTTAATTGGCGATGATGAGCACGGTTGGACTAATGAAAACACTGTTTTTAATTTTGAAGGGGGTTGTTATGCAAAAGTGATAAATCTTTCTAGAGACAATGAGCCTGAAATTTATGATGCCATTAAAAAAGGAGCGATTCTTGAAAATGTAATTTTAAATGATAATGGCGATGTTGATTTTGAAAATACATCTATTACGCAAAATACAAGAGTTAGCTACCCCATTGATCATATCGAAAATATACAAGTACCCTCAATAGGTAAAAACCCGAAAAACATATTCTTTTTAACAGCCGATGCTTTTGGAGTTATTCCTCCAATTTCAAAGTTGACTCCAAGTCAAGCAGCATACCATTTTATATCTGGTTATACCGCCAAAGTTGCTGGAACTGAGGCTGGAGTTAAAGAACCTCAGCCATCGTTTTCGGCATGTTTTGGTGCGCCTTTTATGCCTTTGCATCCCGGGAAATATGCAGAAATGTTAAGTAAAAAAATGATTGATGCTGGAGTTAACGTTTGGTTGGTTAATACAGGTTGGACCGGTGGGCCTTACGGTGTTGGTACCCGAATGAAATTAAAGTATACACGAGCTATGATTAATGCAGTTTTAAATGGTGATTTAGGTTTATATAATTATGACGATTATCATATACACTCAGTATTTGGTGTAGCTCAACCACGAAGTTGTCCTGGCGTACCAACAAGCGTATTAAGTCCGAGAGCTACTTGGAATGATGATAAAGCTTATTACACTACAGCCTTTAAATTAACAAATGCTTTCAGAGAAAACTTTAAAAAGTTTGAAATGCATTGTTCTGAAGAAATTAGACGTGGCGGTCCGCAACGGTATGCGTTTTAAGTATAAAAAAAGAGGGATGATTTTTTAAAATCATCCCTCTTTTTTTATCTCTTAATAAAATTTATTTTCCTTTATTAGCCTTTTCGATATATTTTTGTAAAGCCATTGTCATTGAAGGTGTTTCAGGAGTTGGTGCAGAAATATCTACGCGTAATCCTTTTTCTTCAACAGCTTTAATAGTTGTGTTTCCAAATACGGCTATACGTGTTTCGTTTTGTTCAAAATCTGGAAAGTTTTTAAATAACGATTCGATTCCAGAAGGACTAAAAAACACTAAAACATCATAGGATACATTAGCTAAATCAGATAAATCACTAACTACAGTTTTAAAAAATGTTGCTTGTTTCCAATCTACACCTAAAGCATTAAGTATTTCAGGAACTGCAGGTTTTACCTTATCAGTATTTGGTAATAAGAACTTTTCATCCTTATATTTTTTAATTAAAGGCGATAATTCAGCAAACGTACGTTTGCCAACATAAATCTTACGTTTTCTATACACTACGTATTTTTGAAGATAATAAGCTACAGCTTCAGACTGACAGAAATACTTCATAGCATCTGGAACCTTAAAACGCATTTCTTCTGCAATTCTAAAAAAATGATCAACAGCATTTCTACTTGTTAAAATAATAGCTGTGTAATTATTTAAATCAATTTTTTGATGCCTAATTTCTTTAGCCGACACACCTTCTACGTGAATAAAAGGTCTGAAATCTATTTTTACGCGTTGCTTTTCTTGTAAATCGAAGTAAGGCGAGTTCTCTATTTTAGGTTCTGGTTGAGATACTAAAATGGTTTTCACTTTCATAAGCGCAAGTAGTTTTTCTTTATTCTGCAATAAACACCTTATACAAAATGATATAGGGAGCGATTTCGAGAGCGCAAAGATACAAAATAAAATAAAATAAGTTATCTTTTATTGCGCTATTATGGGTTTTAAATGAACTTATTAAACCTATAATATTTACAACTAAGAATAAACAAATAATGCCATAAATTATAGGCATTGTTGGTTGAAAAGAATAGAGTAATAGTGCGTTAACAGGCAATAATAAAATGCCTAAATAATTTTTAAAACTTATTTTCTGAAAAAGATATTGGTCAATAAGTTTATCAATTTCAAAAAGGCTACCTATTAAGCGCTCAATAAGCACTTTTATTAAAATAAAAACACCAATACTAAATGTTAATTTAAACATGGTATTGCTTGAAAGACTTTGGCTTTCAGTAATGTGTTTGTAAACAATAAAACAGAAAACGGAAACTGATAAAATTAAGTTAGTGAATAATAAAGCATCAAACTTATCGAAGAATTTCTGATCTCTCGCATAAATTTTTAGGTATTTGTCGTTTGCTAAAACCAAAATAAAATCATCAAACCGTTTTGGAGACGTTAATTTTGCAATAGCTACAATAATTAAGCCTATAACTAATAGGACGGTAAATAACTCGTTTGAAACTATGTGACGAAACATGCCCCAAAATTATTATAAATTTTAAGATAAGGGTGTATTATTAAGAAAAATTTAAAATAAATAAACGCTTATTAATGTACATTTGCTAAATCAAAAAAGAGGGTTTCAATAAAAAAGAAGTATGTTAAATACTGTTGTAATTATTCCAACATATAACGAGATTGAAAATATCGAAGCTATAATAAAAGCGGTATTTTCTCAATCAACGGCCATTCATATTCTTGTTGTGGATGATAATTCGCCGGATTTAACCGCTTTAAAAGTTAAGGAACTTCAAAATGTATTTCCTGATAAATTATTTTTAGAGGTCAGAAAAGAAAAATCTGGCTTAGGGACAGCGTATATTCATGGGATTAAATGGTGTTTACAAAAGGGCTATAACTATATTTTTGAAATGGATGCCGATTTTTCTCATGATCCAAAAGATGTTATAAAACTTTATAATGCGTGCCATATAGAAGGTGCGGATATGGCTATTGGATCTAGGTATGCAACTGGTGTAAATGTGGTTAATTGGCCAATGAGTAGGGTGTTGATGTCTTATTTGGCTTCAAAATATGTGCGACTTATAACGGGTATGAAAATTCATGACACTACCGCAGGTTTTGTATGCTATAAAAGACATGTTTTGGAAGCTATTGATTTAGATGCTGTTAAGTTTATAGGCTATGCGTTTCAAATTGAAATGAAGTTTAAAGTTTATTTAAAAAAGTTTAAAATTGTTGAAGTCCCAGTTATTTTTACTGACAGAACGCGAGGTGAATCTAAATTAAGTTCAGGAATTATTTCTGAAGCCATTTTTGGAGTTATTTCTATGAAGTTGAAAAGTTTATTTAAGAAACGAAAACAATGAAAAAGAAAACGACACTTATAAAAAA
>ENA-UZWZ01002098-UZWZ01002098.1-metagenome-genome-assembly--contig:-Day-4-25m-contig-2098_pt2 | contig 10906 bp, 7 predicted proteins | sample MGYA00260346_ERZ794906 | MGnify/ENA metagenome assembly ERZ794906 | reverse complement strand
ATGGCAGATGCTGCGTCTTTGTTATTAATTGGTGATGAGAGCTTGGGAGAACGCATAGGTAAAAAATCTCGCGCTAGAATTATAGCTGCGGCCACAGTATGTGATGATCCCCTACAGGTAGTTTCAGGCTGTGCTAAAGCAACTGCATCTTTAATGAGCCAAGAGAATTTGACTCCAGAGGATGTGGACTTATTTGAACTTCATGAGGCATTTGCCGCCACCAGCATCAAATGTCAGCGAGATCTAGATATTAGCCATGAGAAACTNNAATGTTAATGGCGGTGTGATTGCACTGGGTCACCCAATGGGTGCCACCGGAGGGATTATGATGGGTACCTTGCTTGATGAATTGGAGCGAAGAGACCTGAAAACTGGTATCGTTGCCGCCAGTGGCGCAGCTGGAAGTGGNNTAATAGAGCGGCTATAGCTATGCGTTGTTCACGTTAGTCGAAGGACTTTTCATGAAGACCCTTACATACAGAATTATTTTTTTAATTTTAGCAATATCACATTCGGGCACTACGTTTAGTGAGTCTCGGATAAAGTCTTTGGAAAATACTGAACCCACTCGAATTCTGTTCATTGGTAATAGTTATCTTTACTACAACGATAGCTTGCATAATCATTTGCGCCGTATGGCAGAAGAAAAATTTCCCGATAGATCCAATTTGATTAGTTACAAGTCATCTACCATCGGCGGCTCTCGGCTAGAGCACCACAATATAGATCATCTTCTGAAGGCTACAAATATAGGTGTAAAAACTCCCTTTGAATTGGTCATCCTACAAGGGGGCAGCAGAGAACCGCTCTCCAAGAAATCCAGAGAGCAATTTCATAAACAAGTTAAGATCATGATCAGTAAAATTAAAGCTAATGGAGGTGAGGCAGCACTTTATATGACCCATGCCTATGTGAAGCCCCATAAAGATTATGATGTTGGAATGATCAAGGATATAAAGAGCCTGTATCTTAAAGCCGGAAATGACAATCAGTCTCTGGTTATTCCTGTGGGCCTTGCCTTTGAAAAAGCGTATCAATACAGGCCAGATATTAAGTTACATAAAGATTTTGATGGTAGTCACCCCAGTCTACTTGGTACCTATTTAGCAGCCAATGTTGTCTTTGCGACTTTATTTAAAACGTCGCCCATAGGATTGAAATACAATTATTTTGATACCATTTCAGATAAGGATAGAGACTTTTTACAAAAGATAGCTACTCTCACTGTTGGAGAATTTTTCAAGTAAGCTGACGTCTCATGGCATTTGCAGCTGCTAAAATACCGAGTCCCGTATGGTTAATTTGCATTAAGAGTCTCAAACTCAGTTGCCCAACGCTGATTAAATGCTTCAATACGCAATAATCGCTGGCGCAGTATTTTTTCATGTTGCCCGTTGTTAACCAATACTTGATAGCTATCCTTTAATTGGTGAATTATAGACGGATCGGTATTGCGACTTGCCGCTAGATATAAACCTTTAGCTACTGCGTGTAGTTTCAAGACGGGCTTAAATGAGGAACAGTCCAATTCATCGCGACTGCAGAGTTGCATCATGCCACCGTCACTCATTGGAAATAAATCAATACGACCAAGCAGTGCTTTTTTTATGTTTTGATAATTACTATTGACCGACTGTAAGTTGTTAAATCCCTGGCTTTTAAGATATTGGTGGTGAATATGTTCATTGACCACGCCGACTTTCCAGTTTTTAGCATCATCTAACGAATCTACCTTTATGTGGTTTTTATCTGATACACGGAACAGGTAATAGGTCACAGGAATCAACTGGCCCACCCAATGAAATTGATCTTCCCTGCTAGAGGCTCTTGCTATTGGATAGATAAGAGCGTTTGGCTTTGTTTGAGCATTAAGATAAGCGCGCTTCCAAGGTTGATAGCTCAGTTGGTACTTTTGATCAGCATGTTCAAGTAAGGACTCTACGAATATCGTAGCCTCCCCACCGTGAATAGATGCTGGTGACTTGAGTGTGAAAGGAGATGTTTCAGTTAATAACATTACAGGTGGCTCAGCGGCATGGGCGAGCAAGGGTGATGTAAACATTAATATTAAAATTAATGTTCGATAGTAGTGAGCTGAGTTCTTAAAGTCTTGAAATAACATCAGGTAAATACAAAAAAGTGGTTTCACAGCATTTCGATAGTTGATTTAGATCAAACTGTAATTGCGCAGTATCTGACTCAATATTGATTTCTTTCTTCTGAAGCTGTTTTGCGCATTCCCCTAAGGCAAGAAATCCAAAATTTGAACATAGGCCTGCGAGTGCGTGCGCTGAACTTTTAATAATTGGATATTCATGTGGTGAGGCTAGACAAATCTTCTCTACTAAATTTTTGGCTGAAACTTCTGCTTCCTCGTAGAGGCTACATACCTCTTCTATACCAAGTGTCTCGCAGTGGTCTTTGAGAATACTTAATGCAATGAGTTCGTTATCGTCTACAGACTTAGATTGATCATTGCTATCTCGAACTTCTGGAAATAGATGCGCAATTGAGCTAGATAGTTTTTTTATGTCTAAGGGCTTTTCAACAACAGTGTTCATGCCTGCATCTATACATCTATCACGCATGTCTGGGCTAAGAATTGCACAGCTTCCGATAATCTTCATATCATCATATTCGGGCAACTCACGTATACGGCGAGTGGTTTCGATCCCGTCCATTATAGGCATATGTATATCCATCAACACCAAGTCTATTTTTTCACTGAAAAGAATATCAAGGGCTTCTTGTCCGTTGCCGGCGAGAAACGTATGCCATAACTGCTGGTCAAGTTGGCCTTTAAGTAATTTTCTGTTTATTTCAACATCATCGACAGCAAGTATATTTAAGGGTTTCTTGGCTGCATGTAACGTCTCGGCGTGAGAAGGTTGTTCAATGATACTCGCATCAACTATGCCAAAATTCAATTCGAACCAAAAAGTACTCCCTTCTCCTTTTGTGCTGGTAAAGTCGATTGTGCCTCCTTGTTTTTCTATAATTTCTTTACAGATAGCTAATCCAAGTCCTATTCCACCGTAGCGCTGTGCACCAGCGCTATCTTCTTGGCTGTAAAGGTCGAAAATTTGCGGCTGAGCACGAGGAGCGATACCTATGCCGGTATCTATAAGTGAAAACCGCAGGCTAATACTATCCTCAGTATTAATACTAATGCTGCGCTCAACCTTCAAAGTAATGGAGCCTTCTTCGGTAAACTTAAGTGCGTTGTTTAAAAGGTTGAGGAATACCTGCCGTAATTTTTCTGGGTCTCCTGAGATTATTGTGGGTACATTGTCGCTGATGATCTCATTGAGAATAAGGCCTTTTTTTTCCGCTGTTGTATTTACAGAAAAGATAACGCCATGTATCAGGCCATGTAAATTAAATGGAACAGATTCAAATTCAAATATACCTTGCTCATATTTCCTATAATCTAGTGCAGAATTCATCATACCCAGTAAAGATTTACTCGAGTCATAAATAGCATCAACATACTCAGCCTTATCTCGGTGTCTTGGATTCTTCTTGAGTAACTCTGACATGCCTAGAATACCATTCATCGGCGTCCTAATTTCGTGACTCATTATGGCTAAAAATTTTGATTTTTCCTCGCTCGCATCAAGAGCGACTTGTCGCTCTATCTCAAGTTCTCTTGTTCTGCCTTCAACCAATTTCTCCAAGTTTTCATTAGTCTCGCTGATTTGGTGATGCTGAGCGCGAATGGTGGCCAGATGATCATTAAAAGCACCAATAAGAACACCAATCTCATCATCTTGATGATCCTCGGGCATAGGAATTTTTTGATCTGTGAGTCCTTGCTGTATAGGTTGACTGGCTTTTAGAATTGACCGAGTAAAAGTGAAATAAAATAAAGATATTAAACATATAGCTAGAGCGAAGTTGCGTAAGATACCAGAAGTAAAAACGACAGTGGACCGCCTTATAAAAGTATCAGCCGCCAATGTTGGATCCACTACTACCACTAATTGACCAACTGATTGGGAATAAATAACTGGGTCAAATAGCAACTGTTCAATAGTTTTTGGTTCCCCAAAAAGCCATCGTTTGAAGGGTGTACTTTCTGAGGTGATAGGTTTTTCTGCTGAACCAAGAAGACCTCCAAGTTCATCGTAGATAGAAGCAGAAACTACAGAAACATTACTAACTAAACCCTCGCTCACTTGTTCTGCACCATTGCCGTCTAGGTTATAAGCTGCATGAAATGCTGCTCGATTAGCGGTGATTAATACATTGTCGATCAGCTCATTCAGTTCATCTTTCTGAGAGAAATAATCAAGGTAGATCTGGCCGCTACTGAGGATAATTCCGATTAAAAAAGCGGCTATTACGGCAGTTTTAGTTTGCCGGTAGGAAAGACTTTTTCGAAGTGGAATTTTGTAGTTAGGCATCTCTATATAGATTCTTTAGTTATAGGCTACATCTGCAATGAAAATATAACCTGTACCATGCGCCGTATTTATAAATTTAGGATGCATGCGATCATCTCCGAGTTTTTTTCTTATCCTTGCGATCATTACATCTATGGTTCTGTCTGTTGGAAACCAATCGCGATGTTTCATTTGATTCATAATCTGGTCTCGACTAAGAACATACCCAGCATGTTTAATCAGAGTCGAAATTAGCTGGAATTCTCCCTCGGTTAAGCGAGTATCTTCTTCACCAGACTTTTGTAGATTTCGATTACCTAAATGCAGAGTCCATTCGCCAAATCTTGCCGTTTTTACATCACCAAAATTATTATTACTGGCACTTGATCGATATTTGATACGATCGAGAAGATTTCTAACTCTTACCATCAACTCTCTTGAATTATAAGGCTTGGTAACATAGTCGTCGGCGCCCAGCTCCAGTCCAACGATTTTGTCTATGTCGTCATCTTTCTGGCTTACTAGGATAATGCCGACCCCCGATCTGCTGCGAAACTCTCGGGTTAATTCGAGACCTGACCGCCCAGGTATCTTAATATCCATCAAAATGACATCTATGACTTTTTCGGAGAAAAGCTTTTCCGCCTGTTCGCTAGATCTGGCTTTATAGACTTGATAGTTTTCCGCCTTGAAATAACTAGCTAGCAAATTGAGGCTAGCAGGTTCATCTTCGACAATAAGCACAGTGGATTGTTTTTCCAAGTCTAAATACTCCAAGTATATTGTTTGAGCCTTCCCGCTAAGTTTGGCATAAATCAGCCCAAAGCAAAGGGCGGAATCTAGGTGGTTACTAAAAGTATTAGATGCCGTTTACAAATTGTTTACAACTTAAAACATTATCTATGCATTTGAACTACTTTCATTTTCTAAAGAGTTCTACTATAGATGAGTAAGGACTATCTACGAAATTTGAGGGGAGACGAGGGTATGTTTAAGTGTAAAAAAGGCGTCATAACAATTAAAACAATAGCAATTCTAGGTGCAATAACTGCGAGTGCGGTTACTCTGAGTCAAGAGGAAAAGCAGCTGGAGGAGGTCATTGTAGTAGGTTCACAAATTAAAGGTGCGGCAATTAATACGGCTCTTCCAGTGACCGTAATAACATCTGAAGATATTGATATTTTGGGTTTAGACTCGGGTGAAGAATTACTTGAGAATATGTCTGAAATGGGACTTAACTACTTTACAGAAGCTGAGGCTTTTTCTGGAGGCGTTAACTCAGTGCGCGGTGATATTGGAGCTTATAACCTTAGGAACATGGGTGTGGGTAATACCTTAGTGCTTCTTAATGGCAGACGCTTGGTTAATGCTGCCGGCTATCAAACAGAATTACTGGGTGGTGATTACGTTCCCACTCTGAGTGTAAACTCTAATGTGATTCCTACATCAGGAATGGACAGGGTGGAGGTTCTCAAAGACGGAGCATCAGCTATTTATGGTGCCGATGCTGTTGCGGGTGTAGTTAATAATGTCATCGCAACTGACTATGAAGGATTTGGTTTTACCACTAAATTGACAGGGTATGATCATTTCGACGCCCAAGATTTAACCTTTAGCGCAAAGTTTGGCACTGCCTTAAATGATGGAGCCTCTCATCTAACAGTACTTGTTGATTACTATGATCGGGATAGTATTAAAGCAACAGAGGATGAGCGTTGGAGCGCAGGTGATCATAGAAAGATACTTCCAGATGATTCTCCTTGGAAGACTAATACAGCATTCAGAAATCTTTATTCTTACCAGTACGCACAGCTAGACCAATCTGGTACTAACAGCTTCACTGACTCTAGAGGTGAAATGCAAATTTTACCCATTGGTGATGCGAAGTGTTCAGGCTCTAAGGCACTTGATACCGGTTATGGTACTTGTTTGGTACCTGATACAACCTCGGACAATTATTACCTGAATCCGGGCTTGTATCGTGACTTTAGAAGTGCCGTTGAGAGAAAGAATATTTTTGCCACTTTTCAACATACTTTAAATGATGATGTGGAGTTCTTCTCAGAAGTAGGTTACTACAGTTCCACCTCACTGCGGCATATTGAGCCAGCTGGAACTTCATCTTCAGCGCCTATTGCCATTGGTGCTGACTATTATTACACCAATCAGTTAGTTCAAGATGGCGCAAACCCATTGGCTGGCATGAAAATACGATTGGATGGAATGCGAAATCCTAAATATGGACGAATTGTACATTCCGACAAAAAGACTACTCGGTTTCTTGCCGGCTTAAGAGGTACGCGTGGCGACTGGGATTGGGAGACAGCATTCCTCCACTCCAAAGCGACCACCGATGATCTTACCGAGAATCGAATCTCTAATAATTTACTTACGGAAGCCTTAGCCGATTCTACTGCGGCTGCATTCAATATATTCTCTATTGATTCAACCAATATTGAGCGAGCGCTCATCGATGTTTATAGAAACGATGAAAGTGAATTAACCCTTTTGGACTTTAAGGCAAGCAATGCGGACATCTTCTCATTGCCGGCGGGTCCTGTTGGTATGTTGATTGGTATGGAGTATCGAGAGGAGTCTTATTCTGATGATCGTGATCCTCGGCTTGATGGGACTATCCCTTATCTAGCGGATAATGGTTCTGCATTTCCGTTTGTGAGTGATGTCTTAGGTTCTAGCCCAACAACAGATTCTATTGGAGATAAAGACACCATATCTTTGTTTGCTGAATTTCAAATACCGGTTACAGAGTCAATCCAAGCTCAATTGGCTGTAAGGCATGAGGATATCTCAGATGCCGGTACTACAACAGTTGGTAAGTTTGCGATTGGATGGGACGCGACAGATTGGTTATTGGTTCGCGGTTCAACTCAAACTGCTTTCAGGGCGCCTAACTTAGTTCAGGTAAATCAAGCTCAGGTAGCGCGCTTCGGTTCTAGAATTGATGCGGTGTACAAATATATCACTGAGAACAATACCACTACCGCTTCAGGTATGGACAAAGATTCAAAATATACGATTCAGCGATTTGCCACAGGAGCTGAAAATTTGCAATCTGAGGAGTCTACTAACTCTTCAATCGGATTTGTTATTCAACCTGAACAGCTCGAAGGTTTGACCATTACCTATGATGCATGGAAGATCGAAAAGGACAAAACGATTGGATTGTTCGGTCGTGATAACCATACGGTACTTGATTTAGCAATGCTCATTGAGAATGGGGCTAACAACTGCGATTCATTCACCGGTAATTCGGCTGTTCTACGAGACACCGACGAACTTGATGACGGTGTTCTTGCCTTGTTTGCCACCGCTGGAATCTGTCCTGTAGGTCAAGCTTATAGGGTTACTGATGAATATATCAATATGGCTAAGCGAACTCTGGAAGGACAGGATGTAGGAGTCAACTATAACTTTGATACCGATGTAGGTACATTTAGATTCAAATATAATGTCACCTTCACTGATACCTTTAAGCAGGTGCCAACGGGTAATTTCAGTACGATTCAAAATGCACAAGCTTCTGGCGCCATTCCTGACTATATCGTCTTAAAAGGATTTGGTGATCTTCTTGGTATAGATGGTAACTACGATGAGAAACATTCAATGAAGTTATCATGGAGAAAGGGCGACTGGGGTGCTTCTTTGTCAGGTTTGAAGAAAGGTAGTTTTACTCAAAGCAGCTTAACCTTAGGGGACGGTACGAAGTATAATATACCTTCAATGACTACTATGGATGCTTCAGTTTATTACAAATTTAAAGTTGGCGATGGTTCTGCCAGAATTAAATTTGCGGTGAAAAATTTGGAAGATACTAGAGCACCTACTGCTGATAGATTTTTTGGATTCTTCGCTGATGCCCACCAAGACTATGGAAGGAACTACTACCTAAGTCTAAAAGTTGATATGTAGTAAGCACGCACCTAAAAAAGGGAGCCCCTAGCTCCCTTTTTTATGCATTTAATATTTTTATGGTTTTTGTAAATGTTGCGACTAATTGTATTTTTATCGACGCAATTTATGTTCATCGAAGTCATGGCTTCTGAGAACATAAAGCCCCAGAATCGGGGGATAGCGTCAACAGCCCACCCTTTAGCCACACAAGCTGCTGCAGATATTTATCGCCAGGGAGGTAACAGTGTTGATGCAGCCATTACTGCGTCATTTGTACTATCTGTGGTTGAACCAACAATGAGTGGATTGGGTGGTCGTGCTCAGGCGATACTGCGCACTGCCACTGGGGAGTTTATTGGCTATAACGGTATGACCGAAATACCCCAAGGCTTTGTTAAAACCGAAAATATGCCAGATTCTGGCTATTCCACAATCGCAACTCCAGGCTTGATCGCGCTATTGTGGGATATGCATGAAGAATATGGCGAGCTTCCCTTTGAGGAGCTTTTAAAGCCTGCAATAAAATATGCAGAGAAAGGATTCTATATTTTACCTGGAGAAGCGGAGAGGCATAAATCAGCTGTATCAGAGATTAATAAAAGCAAGGGAATGGCTGATGCATTTTTGAAGTCTGATGGAAGTTCGTTTGTTTCGGGCGAGTTATTGAGACAGCCAGTTTTGGCGCATACGCTAAAACAAATAGCTGACGATGGGGCTGATGCATTTTATGAAGGTGAAATTGCAAAATCAATGAGTCAAGATATTATTGATAATGGAGGTTTTGTCACCTTACAGGATCTTGAAGATTATCAAGTATTACCTGGTCGCTATATTAGTATTCCTTATCGAGGTTTTAATATTCATACCCTAGCTGCGCCAGCGGGCGGAGGATTAATTGCCAAAACGCTCATGTTACTCAATACTTTTGATGTTGCCAGTATGGATGAACGTCGTTGGGCCGCTTTAGTGAGTCAAGCTTTGGCGATTAGCATTGAGTCGATGAGTGATAATTATTACGAGAAAGATCTTGACGTGTTGTTGGATCAAACCTGGGCGTCAAAAGAGCGAAAGCGAATATTAATACCCAGATCCAGTTCAAGCGTCAGAAGCTTGGACATATCTTTCTCCAAAAAGTTTGATACTAACTGGGTAGGCGAGCCTGGAGCTCATACTTCTCATTTTGTGACGGCTGACTGCAGTGGACTGGCAGTGTCGTTAACACAAACCATAGGACCAGTATTCGGTGCTAAAGCGGCCACGCCAAATCTGGGCTTTGCCTATGCCGCTACTATGGGTGGTTATCTTAGAACTGGTCCACAAATTCCGGGTGAGAGACCAAGGACAGCGATAGCACCAGTTTTTGTTACTAAAAAAAATAAAATTGTTTTGGCACTTGGTGCCGCGGGCGGCATCCGCATTCCATCAGCCATTGTGCAAACCGTATCTCGTTTTATTGATCAAGGGAAAACTCTATCTGAGGCTATTGCCGCTCCTAGAATTCACCCTAAGCAAAGTATTGATGAGAATAATCGTAGAGTTATTGATTTGCTGGCATTTGAAGCTGAAACTAGCGCTCCAGGCTGGAGTCAGGCGGATCTAAATTATTGGCGCTCTCAGGGATTCAATGTATCTGAGGTGGATAAACATGCTTCATTTGGGCGTGTGCACGCAATAACGAGACAGAATAATGTTCTGAAAGGAACCGCTGATCCCGATTGGGAGGGATCAGCTAGCGATCAAATGATTTGTGGCGGAGTAGCTAATTAATTATTTGTTTTATTAATTAACATTATCATCCCTTTGTTGAAGGGAACATGTATTTATAACGGAAAAAACTTAATGAAAAAGCCTAATATCTTAACAAATTGGATCTTTAGTTTTGTAGTTCTTGCAGGGACTAGTTTCTCGGTATTGTCCAAAGAAGCTGCCATTATCGATCCAAAATCTAGATTTCATTCGGTTTACGGATCATCGGGGATGGTTGTTTCTCAAGAAATTTTGGCAAGTACCGTGGGAGCTGAGATTTTAAGCCAAGGAGGCAATGCAATAGATGCTGCAGTAGCGACTGGCTTTGCTCTTGCGGTCACCCTGCCTCGGGCGGGTAATCTTGCAGGTGGCGGGTTTATGATGGTTTATCTTGCAGATAAAGAAAAAACCATTGCTTTAGACTACCGAGAGATGGCTCCATCAGGAGCAACTCGCGATATGTTCCTTGATGCTCAGGGCGATGTTGATAATCAGCTCGCTCGCTTCAGTATAAATTCTTCAGCGGTGCCTGGTACCGTTGCTGGGCTCCTCCACGCCCATAAAGAATACGGCTCTTTAAGTTTATCTAAAGTGATTAATCCTGCAATAAAGCTTGCTAAAAGTGGGTTTGATGTTAGCGTCGATTTATCCACTTCTCTTCAGTCCAGGGCTTCAAGGCTGAGTAAAAATAAGGCCTCACGGGACTATTTTTATAAGAAAAATGGAGATTTCTATCAGCCTGGTGAGAAGTTTGTGCAATCGGATCTTGCTGCCACCTTGCGACGAATTCGAGACAGAGGTCGTGAGGGATTCTATCAAGGCAAAACTGCAGAATTACTGCTACAAGAGATGAAACGGTCAAA